>Ga0209737_10000962_pt1 | contig 21639 bp, 20 predicted proteins | sample TergutCu122P3_FD_187284 | JGI IMG/M metagenome (GOLD analysis project Ga0209737, IMG submission 187284) | Cubitermes ugandensis P3 segment gut microbial communities from Kakamega Forest, Kenya - Cu122 P3 (SPAdes) (version 2) | ecosystem: Host-associated > Arthropoda: Insects > Digestive system...
CGAGGGCCTCTCCGTTCTCCAATATTTTATTTCGACACACGGTGCCCGCAAGGGTTTGGCCGACACGGCACTCAAGACGGCAAACTCCGGCTATTTGACGCGGCGCCTTGTGGACGTGGCCCAGGATGCCATCATCAACGAATATGACTGTGGCACCATGGACGGCATTATGATGATGGCGCTGGTGGAAGGCGGCGAAGTGATAGAGCCGCTCTCTGAGCGCATTTTGGGCCGTGTTGCCTTGGACGATATTTTGGATCCGCTCACCGGAGACATTCTGGTGCATGCAAACGAAGAGATTGACGAGGCGCGGGTTGCCAAAATTGAAAACTCAGGTTTGGACAAAGTCAAAATCCGCTCCGTGCTCACCTGTCAAACAAGGCGCGGCATTTGTGTGGAGTGCTATGGCCGCGACTTGGCGCGCGGACGCAAAGTGTCCATTGGCGAGGCCATTGGTGTCATTGCAGCGCAGTCCATTGGCGAGCCCGGCACGCAGCTGACAATGCGCACCTTCCACGTAGGCGGAACAGCCACGCGGCGCGCCGAGCAAAGCGAGTTGTTCAACCGTTTTGCTGGCCGAATCAAATTCAACCATTTGACGACTGTCAAACGTGCGGATGGCACTTCGGTGGTGATGAACCGCAACGGTGAAGTGTTGATTGTGGATGATTCAGGCCGGGAGCGCGAGCGCTACCAAGTTATTTATGGCGCATGGCTTTCGGTGAACGAGGGAGACTGGGTGGAGCCCAACACCAAAATTGCGGAGTGGGACCCCTTCGCGATGCCGCTGCTTGCGGAGGTAGAGGGTTTTGTGAAATTCGAGGACATCATTGAAGGCGTCACCATGAATGAGACGCTGGATGAAGTCACCGGCTTGTCGCGCAAAACCATCATTGAGTCCAAGGACCCTGAAGCCAGGCCCCGCGTCATCATCTGCGATGAGAATGGAGAGCCCAAACTCTGGGGAGCCAACCAGCCCGCTTCCTATTTCTTGCCCCAGGGCGCCGTCATTACGGTGAACGATGGCGTTGAAATTTCCGCAGGGCGCGACATTGCCAAAGTCCCGCGGGAGACGACGAAGACGAAGGACATTACGGGCGGTTTGCCTCGGGTTGCAGAGCTTTTTGAAGCGCGCAAGCCCAAGGAGCATGCCATTATTGCGGAGATTGACGGGGTGGTTACTTTCGGCAAAGACACGAAGGGCAAGCGCAAGCTGATGATTACCCCGGAGGTGAATGGGGAGCTCCGCTCGGACTTGACGAAGGAATACCTCATCCCCAAAACCAAGCACATAACGGTGCACTCCGGAGACCATGTACGCGCCGGCGAGCCGATGATGGATGGGGCTGTCAATCCTCACGACATTTTGCGTGTGTTGGGAGAAAAGGAATTGGCGCGCTTTTTGGTGGATGAGATTCAGGAAGTCTACCGTTTGCAGGGCGTGAAAATTAACGACAAGCACATTGAGGTGATTGTGCGCCAAATGCTGCGCCGCGTACGGGTTTCCGAGCTGGGCGACACCGAATTTTTGGTGGATGAGCAGGTGGAGAAGTGGCTTTTTGAGGAAGAAAACGAGAAGGCGCTTTCTCAAGGAAAGCTTCCCGCGGTGGGGGAACCTTTGCTTTTGGGAATTACCAAAGCTTCGTTGTCTACAGAGTCCTTCATTTCGGCCTCCTCTTTCCAGGAAACAACGAAGGTACTCACAGAGGCAGCCATTTCTGGAAAAGTCGACTACCTGCGAGGACTCAAAGAAAACGTCATTATGGGACGCCTCATTCCAGCAGGCACGGGCCTTCCCAGCTACCGCCATCTCGACGTGGCCATTGAAGGGCCTGCGACAGCTGCCCAAAGCTTAGAAGGCGCTTTGGCGGCCGTCCATGACGATGAAGAATCCCTCGACTCCCTTTTGTCAAGCATTTGAGTTTGCTGCCAAAAACGGCCCTCCTCCCTCGGTTTTTGAGGAGGGTTGATTTTGGTTGAGCTTGCCTGAAGGCGACGATACATTCTCACATAGTGAGAGTTGTCTATTGGACAGTCGTCATCCTTTTGCTGGGCAGCATTTGTTATTTTGTTGCTCCGGTGTTGAAGCCTCCTGTAGCGCCCGAGCTTCCTGAGTTTCCGCGCGAGCCAGAGAGGACAAGTCGGCTTGTCCAGCACATTTTGGATGAGAAGCTTTCCGCGGAGCCTTTGGCTGTTCGACGTCGGTTGGCTGCAGCCATTACGGAGGAGGCCCAGCTTGCGGGGTATGATCCGCTGTTGGTGTTGGCGCTTATTGAAGTCGAATCCCACTTCAAACTGGATGCTGTCTCTGAAAAGGGTGCCATGGGTCTGATGCAAATTCGCCCTCAAACCTTGGAATATTTGGCGCGTCGCGCAAACTTGAAGTTGCCGCTTCAGGAAATTCAGGAAGATCCGGCTTTGTGCGTGCGCCTGGGCGTCCGCTATTTGAGGGACTTGCACGAGCGTTTTGGCGATTTTGACTTGGCCCTCATGGCATACAACGCGGGGCCAAGGCGAATTCGGATGGCGCAGGAACAGCGGAAACTCTCCGTCTATGAAAAATACCCCCGGGAAATAAAGCGTGTTTTTGCGCGAATACGTCGAAGCCATGGCCAGGAGGAAGATTGGGCCTTTGCCCAGCGCAATGTTGCTTTGCACAGTGTTGAAAACAGGGAGAAGGTGCCCTAAACCAGTTTGGGGTTGATTGAGTCTTTTTTTTCTCGTCGCCCCCGCGAAAGCTTCGGGTCCAGAGCTGCGGGGTTAAATGCAATAACGTCAATGGTTTTTTGACTGCACTTCTGGACCCCTGCTTTCGCAGGGGCGACGGGAAGAGCGGCTCATTTTAACCCTAACCCGGTCTAGGGCCCCTTATTCAGGAGACCAATAGCGGTAGCCCTGCAAGGAAGTCTCCTCAAAAGTGCCGTCTTTTTCTTGATAGACGAAAGCATTTTCGCCTTCCGGTCCGGCCCAGGTGGCCCCCAAAACACGTTTGCCGCCCACATGGGCCAAAAACAACACCTCAAACTGGCCTACCTCGTCTCCTCCGTCTGCCCTCCAGGTGGAAGTCTCGTCATAGGTGGCCGGGTAGTCGCGGAAGATGAGCTTGTCTTCACCCACATAAACAAGGCTGGCCAGCATGTCTTCTTCTTTTCTTTCGAATACAAACAAGCCTATGTGGGCGGCTTCTTCGGTTTTCGCAAGCAATTTGCTTTCAACAACTTTTCGGTTTTTCAGCTTTTCAATTCTTTGAATGGTTTTTCTGTCTGCGGGCGAAGGGCGCTCGGGGGAGGTGACAGCAAGCGGAACCAGCGCATGGAGGAGGAAGGCATTGTCGGTGATGAAATGCGTTTTGCCCGGCGTAAGGCTTCCTTCCGTTGTTTCAAAGACGCTGCCAGGCAAATGCTCAAAGTTATACTCCGTATCCCTCCCCGTGTTGTCTGCCGTCCCCTCTTGTCTCTTTGAAAAAGTCAGTTTGGCGACGGCTTTTCCATACCGAATGGCCACATGGTGTTTGGAGGGGGCCCCTTCCTCGCCCTCCGGCACTATCAGCCTTTGCCCTTTTGAGTCGGCAAACCCGAAACTTCCTCCCCATACAGCTTCGTTTTTCAGCGCGCTTTCGGGCCTGCTGTGGCCGCACCCCCCTCCACATTTTGCAGCCTCAACAGAGGTTTTTCCATTGTGTCGGTGCCCACACCCCCACAGGAGGAGGCAGCAGAGGAGGCCCGCCCAAACCACCCTAAAACCCCGCCACCAGGTTTCGCTTATAGGCGCCCGGCCCAATGGCGTGGGACTGGTTGGCAATTTTTTCTTGCAACAACATAATGCCGTCCAACACTTGCTCAGGGCGGGGCGGGCAGCCCGGAATATAGACGTCCACCGGCAAAATCCGGTCAATCCCCTGAAGGACGGCATAGTTGTTATAAAAGCCGCCTGAAGAAGCGCATACGCCAAAGGAGATAACCCACTTCGGCTCGCACATTTGCTCATAAACCATTTTGAGAATGGGGGCTTGCTTCAGGTTGATGGTGCCGACAACCCACAGCAAGTCTGCCTGTCTCGGAGAAAAGCGCGGAATTTCACAGCCAAAGCGCGCCAGGTCATGCCGGCCTGCCGCCACGGACATATACTCCATGGCGCAACAAGCCGCAGCGTAGGGATAGGAGAAGAGAGAATGTTTTCGAGCCCACCCGAGGCCTTGGGAAATGAGTCGCTGAAGAGCCCCCTGGGCCTCCTCTTTGCGCGTAAGGACAACAGGCAAGTTTCCAAGTTTCTCCATTTCAGTCTTCCTCCCAGTCCAAGGCGCCTTTTTTCCAGACATAAGCCAAGCCCACCAACAAGGTAGCCGCAAAAATGGCCATGAGGACATAAGCAAACCACCCAAAACCCAGGCTGTTAAATTCTTGAAAGTTGACAGCCCAAGGATAAATGAAGACGGCCTCAATATCGAAGATGATGAAGAGGAGGGCCACCACATAAAACTTGACGGGGAACCTTTGCCAGGGAAAGCCGGTGGGGACGTTGCCGCACTCAAAGGTAGACTGCTTGGTGGGGTTAGGGTTTGAAGAGCCCAAAAGGCCTGCGACGATGGGGATGGCGGCGGCCATAATTCCCGCCAGAAGGAGGGTAACGGCGATGGGAATATAAGGCGCGAGCGAAGCAGCTTCAGTCGGAGGCATGGAAAGAGGCTATAGGGGTTTTCCCGGAGCTCGTCAAAGCCTTTGAATATTTTTTGAGTGACATTGAAACTCCAGGCCGGCTTTACTTTGAATTGAGCCGCTCTTAACGTTGCCCCTGCACCTCTTCCCGTCGCCCCTGCGAAAGCAGGGGTCTAGGAGTGCAGTCGGAAAACCATTGACTTTATTTCCTTTAACCACGCAGCTCTGGACCCCCGCTTTCGCGGGGGCGACGGGGAAAAAGACTCACTTCAACTGAAAGCCGGCCCCAAAGCGGTGTTTATATTCCACCCAAGCGGCCTCCAGCGCTTTGCGCAAAGCAGCGCTGCTGGGCAGCTGCAAAGCCTGCTCCCGGCTCACCCAACGCAAACGCGCATAAGCGGGGAAATGCAACTGTCGCACCCCCTGCACCGCATAGACAAAGAGCTGCAGCTGGCGGTGCGTAAGCAGGCGCTGGGTTTGGCTTAACAAAGCAGAAGGGGGCTTTCCCCCCAGGCATACGCAGAGGGGTTTTCCGAAGGCCGCCTCCTCGTCCAGGAGGGGGCCTTGCAAGGCAATTCCCGGCAGGCCCCACAGGCCGCCAAAGAGGCCTTTGGGGGGGAATTGGCCCATCAGCAATTGGCCGTCACTCTCTATATAGGCCAAAAGCCAGCTGAGAATGGGTTTGGGTTTGCTTTGTTTGCGCAGGGGAAGTTGGGCGACTTTGTTGTGCTGCAGGGCGAGGCAGGCAAAATTCCAGGGGCATTGTACACAAAGAGGGTGAAGGGGTTTGCAGACGGTGGCCCCCAAATCCATGAGGGCCTGGTTGAGGGCGCCTGGCCCAAAGGCCGCATGGGAAGGGCGGCGGGCTTTAAGAAGCTCGGCAGCGAGGCGGTGTACCTGCGGGAAAAGCCGCTCCCTGGGAAGCTCCAGCGCATAGAGGCGGGCAAAAACGCGCAGCACGTTGCCATCCACCGCCGGCACCGGAAGGCCAAAAGCCATGGAGGCCACCGCCCCCGCGGTGTAGGGGCCAAAACCCGGCAAAGCCAACAAAGCCTCCAGGTTTGACGGAAGCTGCGTTTTGCCTTCAGCGAGCAACTGCTGCGCCGCCGCATGGAGTTTGCGCGCGCGGCCATAATAGCCCAGGCCCTGCCACACAGAGAGCACCTCCTCCAGCGGCGCTGTTGCCAGGCTTTCCAACTCCGGAAAGCGCTGCATAAACCGCTCGAAATAACCCAGCACCGTCCCCACCTGCGTTTGTTGCAGCATAATTTCGCTGACCCAAATGGCATAGGGGTTTGCACATTCCCTCCATGGGAGTTTGCGTCCATGCTGCGCGTACCACTGTGCAAGGCGCATGCGAAGCTGGCTGCTGGAAGCTTGTGGCGCAGAGGAACCCATAGGTGGTGGATGATGCAGCATTTACAAAGCATGTCAGCAGAAATTCTCCTTTATGTTAAGGCGGGCCAAGCATCGTCTTCTTCAAAGCCGGGAGCTGCGTGTGAGAGCCAAACTTGAAAACCTTTTTTCCTGGTCCAAGTCGCGTCATGAGAAGTTGAGCAGTTGCGAGAGAGCCTATTTCTACCACTACTACCTCTCCTGGGGGGGATGGGAGAGCGCCGCCCCCCCGAGGGTGAAGGAGGTATACCGCCTAAAGAAGCTGACAAACCGCTATGCATGGGCGGGCAATGGGGTGCATGAGGCCATTCGCGAAATGTTGATGAGGTGGTTGTTTTCTCAGCCGGTGGACGTAGAAGCGCTCCTTGAGCGCAGGCGCCAGCGTATGCGCCAGGAGTTTGCCGCTTCCCGCGACGGCCTTTGCCGGGGGCAGGCCAAGCCCAGCTTTTGGGGGCTGGTAGAGCACGAGAACCAGCTGGAAGTGACAGCCCAGGAGTGGAAAAGCCAGTGGCAGACGGTGGAGGAGGCCTTGAGGCATTTGATGGAGTCCCCATGGCCGCGCATTTTCCAGGAGATGGAGCCGAAGCAGGTTTTGGAAGCAGACAGCAAAGACTTTGAGAGCTCTTTTTTCGAGTTGGACGGCATACGCGTGTTTGCCATGCCGGATGTAGCGTGGGCCGACAAAAGCGGAGGCATACACATTGTTGACTGGAAAACAGGAAGCCCCAACGAGGCCAACAAGGAGCAGGTTGTTGGGTATGCACTGTTTCTTCAAGCGCGCCATGGCGTGCCCGCCCTGGGGACCCAAGTCAGCCTGGTGTATTTAAACCAGCAGACAGAAGAGACTTCCGTCATAGACGAAGCGGCGATTCAGAATTTCCGGGCTTTTTTTCAAGCCAGCACCGCGCGGATGTTGGCCAAGCTGTTGGACGCACCCAGCAACACCGCCTTGGATGAGAGCCATTTCCCGAAAACAGAGGTGCCCGGAAGATGTATGTTGTGTCCTTTTTTCAAAGTCTGTAATTTGAGCATTTCCAAAGGCTAACATGGCTAAGGGGGCTTAGCCGAGGGGGCACATGGAGGCGATTGATTTGAGATTGCTCGAAGAAGAGGGCAGCTGTCTGTGCATACTAACGGGGGCCGGTGTATCCGCAGAAAGCGGTGTACAAACTTTCCGAGGCCAAGGCGGCCTCTGGGAGGGCCTGTCCATAGAGCAGCTTGCCTCGCCCAAAGGGTTTGAGCAGACGCCTTCTTTGTTGTGGCGTTTTTATGGGAAGAGGCGCCGCCAGGCGAAGACGGTGGAGCCCAATGCGGGACACCACGCGCTGGTAGAATGGGAGCGGCGTTTAGGCGAGCGGTTTTTGCTGGTGACGCAAAATGTAGATGGCCTGCACCAGCGTGCCGGCAGCAAGCGGATGGTTGCTTTGCATGGCCATTTGATGGAGACGCGTTGCTCCGGGTGTCAGCGGGTTTTTGGGGATGAGAACACCTACCTGGAAGAGGAGGGCCTGCCCCGCTGCGAGGAGTGCCAGGGGCTTTTGAGGCCCAACGTGGTATGGTTTGGGGAGATGCTGGACAAGCGCCATTTGGAGGAGGTGTCCAACTTCATGGAGCGAGCAGGGGAGCGCCTGGTGTTTGTAGCCGCAGGCACCTCAGGCCAAGTATACCCGGCAGCAGGGCTGGTGGACGAAGTCCGACGCATGCGAGGAAAAAGCTGGCTGATAGACATAGCGCCCCCCGACTTTTATGCTGAGCGTTTCGACCATGTCCTCCGAGGAAAGTCCGGAGAAATTCTGCCATCGCTTTGGCCCTGAATGGTCTTTTTGTCCTCAGCTGAACGAAGCCTCCGGTTTTGTTCGGGTCATGCACTCAAGTGCACTCCCCTCACAAAATCCTCGCCTTCGTCCACCTGAGAACAAAAATCCTCATTCAGGGTTTCAATATTCAAGGTTGCAATTTTTCGATGGCGGCGGCGGCGGCATGCATACCGAAGACGGCGGTGACGAAGACAGCGCTGCCGAGGGTTGTGTAGCCATGGGGGCTGTCCTGGTTTTCCTCCAAGGGAGAAGGGCGAGGAGCCAAAGCCCGAGGGTTTCGAATTTCGGTAGAATAGACGGCGGTGACATGGGAAGGAGAGGAGAAAGTCCACCCATATTTGCGGCGGAGTTGGCGCCGGATATTTTTGGCGAAGGGGTCCATCTGCGTATCCGCCAAGTCCCCCGAGCAAATGGCCGCAGGGTTTAGACGCCCCGCCGCCCCCATGGCGCTTACGAGGGGAAGTTTGCGTTGCCTGCAGCTGTGAATGAGGTGCAACTTGTTTTGCGTCTCATCAATGGCATCCACGACAACGGAATAGGGCGCATCCTCGGGCGCCTGGAGAAGCGCATGAGAAGTTTCCGGGCGATAGGCCATGCACCGCGACACAAGGCGGATGTGCGGGTTAATGGCCAGGCAGCGGACTGCCATTAACTCGACTTTGGGCTGCGCAATGAGGCTGGGCATGGCGTGCAGTTGTCGGTTGATGTTGGAAGCGCTCACCTTGTCAAAGTCCACAAGCGTCAGCATGCCAACGCCAGAGCGAACGAGGCCTTCAGCTGCGTAGCTGCCGACGCCACCCAAACCGACAACGAGAACATGGGCTTGTTGAAGGCGCTCAAAAAGTTCCTCTCCGAGGAGTTGTTGAGTACGCTCAAAAAAGGGGTGGAAGCAAGAAGTCATAACGGTACAGAAAGCGAAGAGGGCGGTGGCGAAGCAGGAAAAGAAAAGAGCCGCTGCGCATTGAGGAAGCTCAAACAGGCAAGCTCTTCGAAGGGGATTTTCAAAAGCTCGGAGGCTTTGTGGACGATGGTTGTGAGGAAGGCAGGCTCATTGGTTTGCCGATGAAAAGGAAAGGGGCTTTGAAAAGGGGAGTCGGTTTCAAAGAGGAGGCGCTCTGGGGGCGTTTGGTACAAAGCGGAAACAGCCTTTCGCGCATGAGGGCGGCAAATGTTTCCGGAAAAAGAAAAATACCCACCCAGCTTGGCAAACGCTTCCACCAACTCTGCAGAGCCTCCAAAGCTATGGAGGACAAACCCTGCAGGAAAGGGTGCATGCTGCCTAAGCAACTCAAGCAAAAGGCCATAGGCGCCTTTGCAGTGAATGACCAGGGGGAGTGCATGTTTTTTGGCCAGGAGCATTTGCGCAGAAAACCACTGGACCTGCTTTTCAAGGCACACCACCTTCTCCAGAGGTTTGTCCAAACCGCACTCTCCAACAGCACAGGCATAAGGCAGCAAAGTTTCCAGAAATTCCAGAAGGAGATGTGGGCTGTTTGTTTCGAGTGTTTGCAAAGCAGAAGGATGTATGCCCAGAGCGATGTGGCATTTGGGGTGTTTTTGGGGCCAAAGTGAAAGGGTTTCCCATTGCGCTGGAGCAACGGCCGGCAGAAGAAAGCCATGCACACCGGCCCTGCATGCGCGCTCCAGAAGGCCTGGACAGTCGTCTTGCAAAGGCGCCAAGTCCAAGTGGCAATGCGAGTCAAACAGGCGCATGCTTTATCGTCCGATGCGGTTAGAGCCCTCAGGCGCAATTCCCGTCAAGTCATTGAGGGCAAAAGGACACTTGTCGACCATGCCCGGCTGGGCAAGCAAGGCGTTTTGAGACCAATCCCTGTCCTCAAACAGCAAGACATTCTTCATTTCAATGTGCGTCAAATCTGCATTTGTTGACCAAAGGCGTCCTTTGAGCATGAGCCTTGCTCCTTTGGGGATGCGGTCAATGTTCACATATTGGCGTGGTGCGAGCTGAGCGTGGATTGTAATCGTTTTGGGTTTTGGTTTCTTGTCCCCCAAAAAAGCAAGTGTAAGGCTTGGCGCAGGTGCGGGTACCGTCCAGGTGAAGACGGCCACCAGGCTATTTAATGGGTCCAAGGGCGCAGGGGGAGGCTTCTGAAGTTTCGTCTTGGTGTGGGCGGAAGCCAGGCCAATGTCGACAAGTTTCAGGCCCTGGAATGTCACTTCTCTGTCGATGTACGTGTCTTTAAATTCCCTCACCACATCCACTCTGGATGCACTGGTAACAGCAAGCACATCCTCTTCAAAGCGCTGGTGGAGCAAAGGCAATGTAAGAAGGAAGCTGTCAATGGGCTTGATGCCTTCGCTGATGAGTTTGAGTTTGGAAAGATCGATAATGTGGTAGCTTTTGTTGATGGCTTCTGCGGTGTTGAGCCAGGCTTCGGGCATGCGCCTTTGAATCAGCACATGGCGGACCATGGAGATGAGGTAGGCACTTGCAGGAAAAGAAGGGGTATCCAACTGTGTTTGAATGGCCGCCCATAAGCTCGGATCAAAATGGAGGTTTTCGTCCCGGTTGTGAAAAAAGGGCGCTGTTTCAGCCAAAGCCGTCAGAAGTCCTCCGAGCAATGCCTTGCAGTTTTCATCCGCGGTGCCGGCATTGAGTGCTCGGGCCAGGCGCGAGCGTTGAAATTTTCTGTCGAGGGGTTCTTCGCGAAAGACAGGCCGGCGCCCTTCGCCGAAGATGACGGTTTTGGGACTTTGTGCAAACGCTGGGAAACAAAACACAAAAGCAAGAAGGAGCAGCAAGCAGTGCATAGCGCAGCAGACACTACTATAAGTTTTACCTTAGGGTTAAAGTCATGATGAGGTTTCCTATAGATTGGTGTTTGTAATGAATTCCGATTCCACCATAGGCATTGCGCCGGCAAAGACAGAAGGCGATTTGATGCAAGTCCTTGCGATACAAGAGGTTGTTTTCCTCGAAGAGCAAGGCATGTCGATGGCGCTGGAAAATGAGATTGTAGACAGGGATGCCTTCCACGTACTGGCCTATCGCCAGGGGCATGCCGTTGGCACAGGGCGGTTGGTGGTTTTGCAGGAGCCCCCCCCCGGGGAAGAAGGAAGGTGGGGCCAAGTAGCGAGGATGGCGGTAGTCCGCTCCAGCCGGGGGGCCGGCATTGGCAAAGCGCTCCTGGAGAGATTGTCAGAAGAGGCCCAAAGGCAGGGGTTAAATGGCTTAAGCCTTCATGCGCAGGTTTCCACTCAGTCGTTTTATGAGAGAGAGGGTTTTTCCGTTTCCTCAGAAGTTTTTTATGAGTCGGGAATGCCTCATGTTGAAATGCGTCGAGGTTTTTGAAGGCTTTTTCCCAGGAAGCTCATTAGTCAATGAGCATGCAGCATACAAAGTTTGCTGAATGCGAGGTTGCTTTTCGAGCAGCGACACGTGTCGGTAGCCTTATGTGTTTTGGAGCAGGGCTTTTGCTCTTGTGGGCTTGCGCGCATGTGCCGACGCAACGAGAAACAGAAGGGGCGTTGGCGCATTATGACTTAGGCATTTACGTGCAGCAGACAAACCCACAAGCTGCGCTTTATGAATTCAATCAAGCCTTGGCCTTAAATCCCCGCCTGACAGAAGCCGTTCACGCAAAAGCCGTTTTGTTTCATTTGGCTTTCAGAAGGCCTGGAGAAGCCGAGGCGCTTTACAGAGAAGCTTTGCGCCAGAAGCCGGGCTATTCAGAAGCCAAAGTGAATTTTGGGAATTTGCTTGCGGAACAAGGACGTCACGCCGAAGCCGTTGCACTCTATGAAGAAGCCCTCAACGACTTAATGTACCCCACGCCTTATTTGGCGCGTGCCAATTTGGGTTGGGCCTATTTTCAAGCAGGAAATGCCGGGTTGGCCCAGGCAAACCTTCGTCAGGCCATTGCTCAAAACCCATCCTTTTGTCTGGCCTATTTTATGCTGTCTTCTGTTTATAAAACCCAGGGCAACCTGTTAGCAGCCTGTGAGCAGCTTGAAATGTTCGCCATGCATTGTCCCGAGCACGCAGATGCGCATCGCCAACATGGGACTTGTTTGCAGGAGCTTCAAAAGCTTAAGGAGGCTGCACAAGCCTTCAAGGACTGCATTTCCAAAGCGACGGCCACAGAGGAGATGCTGCGGCGAAGTTGTCAACGCAGCCTGGAGGCTCTTTTGAAAATGTCGACAGAAACGGAGGCATTTATTTCGATTGGAGAATGAGTGTTCGTGTTAGGCCGGCATTGTGAAAACCGTTGTGGATGATGCTGTTGTGGCACTGCGAAGAGATTTTTCTGAAGCCGACAGAGTCATTGAGTTGCTGACTTGTCGCCATGGAAAGGTTTCAGCCTTTGCAGTGAAGGCCAAAAGCAGCCACAAGCGTTTTGTAGGGGGCCTGGAATTAGGAAGCTGGCTGAAAGTATGGCTAAGGCCGCGGGCCTCTGGGCTATGGCGTCTGGAAAAAGTTGAATTGGTGGAGAACTTTCCAGGGCTTCGTCAAAGCCTGGAGGCGACGGCAAAAGCGATGTATGCGTTGGAGTTATGCAAGGAGGTTTTCCAGGAAGGAGAGTCCATGGGAGGCGTTTTTCCTGCGTTGATGCGGCTGATGAAAAACCTCCAGAGGATTCCGGGGGCGGTTGCGCCGCTGATGAGGTTTGAGCTGGCGCTGCTCAGTTATGCGGGGTGGGCACCTCAACTTCAGGCCTGTGAATTGTGCAAAGCCCAGGTGCTGGGCCAATCCGTCATGGTGTTTTCCTCAGAAGGCGTTGTCTGCACAAGTTGCGCACAACATGCGGACAAGCCACTTGTCCTTTCAAAAGAGGCGCTGATGCTCCTCTTAATGCTTCAAAGGCAAGCCTACGCAGACTTAAACACTCAGCAGAACGCGAAACAGTGTTTGCAAAAACACAAGGCAAGTGAGTTGTCTTCCCAGAGCACCTCTCCTCCATCGTCGAATGCCTTTCCCAAGCCGTTTCCGGACAAGAAACACATTTCAGAAATGCGTTCGTTTCTAGACAGGCTTTGGCATTCTCATTTGGGCAAGGAATTGAAGGCGCGCGCATTTATGGACGAGATAGCCATCTGAAAGTTGCTTTCCTTGAAGTAAGGGACTTAAGGAGCCTTCGCGCTGTTTGAGACTCATAGGGAATGCTTCCAAACCTCCAGCGAAGATAGTGCGCATAGGCGGACTCAATCTGCCTTTGAAGGGGGTGGCCTTGTTGTGAAAGAAGCGCAAGAAGCCCTTCGATGGAAGGGGTTTCTTTGTTCAGCAGGCGCAATTTCCGAAGGCGTTTTTCAAGAAGCTTCAGAAACCGAATTTCAGACGGAGGCCTTCGCGTGCTCCAAAAAAGAAAGCATGCAGGAAGAAACAGAAAAGCGAGCAGCCACAACCATTGCCAGGTTTGGGCAAGTGGTTTCCATTGGATTTGGGTTGTTGTTGTTTTTGGACGGAACATGGATTTGGCAAGTTTTGCCTGTTCTCGAATGGAATAGTCGACGACTTTGGATTGCCACCAGGCATCGAGTGTTTCATGGACTTCCAAAACCCACGCCAAAAAAGCGTTGGGGCGGGCCTGTCGCCCGGCAGGTGGCGTTGCGTCGAAGCTAACCCAGCCCCAATGCTCGTCATAGACTTGAGTCCATGCATGAGCGTCTCCGGCGCGAAGGATATAACGGTTTCCAAGTTGCTCTCCTCCAAAGAAACCGCCGACCACACGCGATGCAAAACCTCCTTGACGGAGCAAGATGGCAAAGGCGGTTGCAAATTGCTCGCAATAACCTCTTTTTTTGACGAACAAGAAATCGGCCAGAGGGTTTTGTGCGCTGATGGTTTCATCCAGAGAATATTGAAAATTCTGACGGAGATAATTTTCGATGAGCCTTGCTGCCTTGAGTGGAGATTTTTCTGTCTTCAAAATGTCCTGAGCGAGCTTTGCAATGCGAGCGTCCATGTCCTCTGGAAGCCTCTTGTATTCTTCCAACCCTTCCTTCGTGAGAGGCAACGCTTTCATTCCTTCGGGAGATGGAAAAGCATGAGAGAGGCCCAGGGGTCGGCTTGTGTTTGAAGAGCCCAGACGAATGGTGAGAGGTGTTTGGAGTGGAAGCACAGCAAGGGGCTTTGGATGTTCGGCTTGAGCGCTTTCAACGGTGCATTCTGAAAGCCCTTCTCGTGCATTGTCTGGAAGAAAACTTTGGGCATGATAGCTCAGCGAAGGTGCGTGAATGCTTGCTCGGACTTCAGAGTTCCTGAGTTCTGTCATGGAAGTTTGAACATTTCCCTGAGGGGTTGGTCGCTCTAAGTCGAAAAAAACAAATGGCGTATCCAAAGCAATCAATGTCGACGAGCCATAAGCGGGAAGCAGTTCAATCTTCTGAAAAACTTTTGTTCCACTTTTTCGAGGGAGGAGGATTTGAGAGCCACTTGTTTTTTCATCCAGGGGAGGGTGCCATTCTTTCCCATCAAAATCCCTATAGTAGCGGGCGACCCAATGGTGGTTGAGTTGAGGAAGGTTGGGGTTTGGTTTGAGCTCAATCCTGGCAACAATCCGGGGGCTGGTTTTGATGTTGCCACTGCTTTGGAGTTTGACGGTATCTGAAAGTCCACTGACAGCTCCCAATCCCTGAGGGAGAGGAAGATGGCTTATTTTCCAGGACAAGCGAGGAAGAAGAACAAAGAAGAGAGCCATTCCGATGAATGAGATGGCTATTCCCATGGCAATTCGGAGCAAAGCCGGGCGCATTCCGGAGGGTTTGACGGCATGGCATTGGAGGGTACCCATCCCCATGGAAAGAGGAGTGAAGATGGCAAACCCCAAGAGGCTCAGGAGGTACCACAGCTCCCCTGTCAATGCGGCTCCCCCCGTCATCATCAACAATGCGCCAAGGCTCACTTGAGCGTCCACCGCTTCACTGGGCTCAACCATCATCCTCACCGCTGAAAACACGCAAGCAAAGCAGCAAGCAGCAATGACGAAGTCCACTCTTCCCAAAATGGCAGATGCAAACAAGGGAACGGCGAAAGCCAACAACAACAGCGCGCACAGAAGCTCCTTTTTTTGCAGCGGACGAATCCCCAAAACCGCAAGCAACAAGCACAAGCCAAAAAGAAGGACAAGCCAGCCTGGAAGCAGCTGAGAAAGCAGCAGGCTTGAAAAAGCAAAGGCTGCCCCCAAGTCGCGAAAAAGCAATCTCCAGCGAGCGCTGTTCATGTTTTTTTCTCCTCAAACCCGGCCCAGGCCAAAGCTTGAAGAATGCGTTTTTCATGTGCGAAGCCCGAAGAAGCTTTCAGTGTTTGGGTAGGCGTTTGCAGCTCCACATGGTGGCCATTTTTTAAAAGCCAATGGGCGATGGCCGCCAATGTTTCACACCTGCCATCCAACAGAGAAGTCGAAGAAGACGCTTCGAGTTGCAGCTTATAAACCTGAGCATTTTCCGGCTCACGCAGCATGCGCATGAGCCTTCCTGCGGCAGCACTCTTTAACCAGTGAATGTGTTTTGCATCACAGCCTTCGGGCAAATCCACAATTCCCCAAATGTCGCCCGAGCCATTTGGGGCAGACTTTAGAGTTGAGTTTAAATTTCCCTCCAAAAATTTTTGAGAAGAGGCCTGAATAACTCCAGGGTGAATGCAAATGCGTTTGGGGAGCACCAGAAGTGTTTCCGGCACATGAAGTTTGCGCGTTTTTATAAACAAGCCAAAAGGGAAGCGTGTGGATATTTGAACATTGCCCAACAGAAGAGGCCCACGTCGAGGCGCCATGCATTTTGCTGTGACGAGGTGGGGGTGCTCTTTTTTTGCAAAAGCCAAAAATGCTTGCGCAGGAAACAATTCGTTCTCTTCACGGAGCTCTATTGCGAAGGCAAAGCTTTTGCTCGTTTGAATTTCATACAAGACGATGCATTCTTCGCCGGCCCTTGGGTTGTGTGGAAGAATTCTCTTGAAGGAGAGGTAGCGAATATTGAGCTCAGAGAGGATTCCGGAGCTGATGATAAAACTCAGGAGGAGCCCCAGCATAAGATAAAGGAGGTTGTTTCCCGTATTGAGGGCAGCAACCCCCACCCCCAGAGAGAGGGCGATATATATTTTCCCGATGCGGGTTGTCTTCAATTGTCTGGGGGCAGAGGGAAGCTTTGAGAAGAACGCCATGGAGCTACCGGGGGTTTGGCGTACTGTCGAGAATTTCCTGGAGGGCAGTTTGGGCCATTTTTCGAGAAACAGCCATGCTCTCGTTTTGGCTTGCAACCACCCGATGGGCAAGCGTTGGAAGGAATACCGCGCGCAAGTCATTGGGCACCAGAAAGTCCCTGCCTTCCCAGAGAGCGTTTGCCTTGGCTGCGGCGATGAGAGAAAGCATGGCGCGCGTGGAAATGCCTCTTTCCAATGAGCGGTGCTTGCGGCTGGAGTTTCCAAGCTGAACGGCAAAGCGTGCCACATCCGGGTGAATGCGAATCGTCTCACAAGCTGCTTGAAGCTCTTCCAGCTCTGCTTGTGTGGCGATGGGTTTGGCAGCTCGCAAGTCAGGCTTTTTTTCTAAAATCAATCGAATCTCATCTTCCTGGGAGAGGTGGCCCAGAGGCATGCACATGAGGAAGCGGTCCAATTGAGAATCCGGAAGGGGATAAGTTCCGGCAAACTCCGTAGGGTTTTGCGTGGCGACGACAACAAAAGGCTCCGAGAGGAGATATGTTTTTCCGTCGACGCTGATTTGTTTTTGAGCCATGGCCTCAAGCAACGCAGACTGTGTTCGCGGAGGGGCCCGATTGAGCTCATCCGCCAAAACCACCTGGTTGAAAATGGGCCCTTTTCGAAACTCGAAAACACCTTCGGCTGTTCGATAAATTTGTGCGCCAATAATATCGCTTGGCAGCAAATCCGACGTGAATTGTATGCGCGAAAAACCCAGTTGAAAACAACTTGCAAGCCCTTCCGCCAAGGTGGTTTTCCCAACACCTGGCACATCTTCAATCAGCAAATGGCCGCGGGCCAGAATGCACATAAGTGCAAGTCGAATTTCCTGGTGTTTCCCCATCAGAAATTGGGATAGATGAGATTGCAAAGACTCTAGGCGTCTTTGTGGAGAAATATTCATGGGCAACTCTATAAACATAGCGACTTGTCTCGTTTTTGCTTGAAGAAATCATATGCGACGCATTCAGGTGCTTGACTCAACACTCATCAACCAAATTGCCGCAGGAGAAGTGGTGGAGAGGCCTGCAGCTGTGCTCAAGGAGCTTCTGGAAAATTCTGTGGATGCTCAAGCTTCCTATCTGCGGATTTGCCTGGGGGACGGAGGGCTCAGTTCCATTGTTGTCCAGGACGACGGCATTGGAATGGACGAGCAGGATGCGCGCGCTTGTTTTCAGAGACATGCAACCAGCAAAATTTTTTCTCAGGAAGACTTGAATTCCATTTCGACGAAAGGCTTTCGCGGCGAAGCCATTCCGGCAATTGCGGCTGTTTCCAAATTCAATCTCTGGACATCCACCCAAGGTGCATCCACGGGGACGCGCATTTCTGTGGAAGGTTCAGAAGCGCTTTTTGTTGAAGTTGCGCCCGCAATAGGTGGAACGCGTGTTGAGGTTTCTGAGTTGTTTTTTAATGTGCCTGCGCGCAGAAAATTTATGAAGCGCAAAACAACAGAGCTGCTTCATTGCCAGGACGCTGTCTACCGCCTGGCACTTGCCCACCCCGAAATTGGATTTTTGTTGGAGAATGAAAACAAAGTCTTGTTTTCAAGCAAAGCTTCGTCGGGGGATATACGCGAGAGAATTTGTGCGGCCTTGGGCTCCGAGGTGTTTTCTCATTTGGTGCCGGTGGAAGAGCATCGACTTGGAATTCGCGTTTCGGGTTTTGTCGCCCTGCCTGAATATAACCTTCCCTCGGCCAAAGGCGTTTATACCTTTGTGAACCGCCGCTATATGCGGGACAGAGGCATCAACTATGCCCTCTCCCGCGCCTTCCAGGATTCGCTTCCTGCAAGGCGCCAACCCATCGCCATTTTGTTTTTGGAGTTGGATGGCCACGACGTTGATGTGAATGTACACCCCCAAAAACTGGAAGTGCGTTTTGCGGACCCCCGGGCTGTTCAGGATGCGTTGATTGCCGGCATCTCCAAGGCCATTTCTTCTGCCCCATGGAATGCGCATGGGCCTTCTGCTGTCCCCAGCAATTTGGCTTCGGGGGCTCAGTATATGGCGGCAGTCGAGAGGTTTTTGATGCAGGCCAACCCGCAAGGCATGTTCGTCAAAGAAGAGGGGGGCCCTTCAACCTATGCCTCTGCCGCTTGTGCTTCTGCTTCTGCTTCTGCTCCTGCCTCCAGTTGGCCATCCGTCCAGGAGTTTGAGCCGGCTTTCAGCACTCTCAACAAGTCCATGAAGCTGCTGGGGTGTTTGGCAGGACGTCTTTGGGTTTGCGAAGGCCTGGGTGGCACTTTGGTGGTTGTGGACCCCAAAGCAATTCTGGAACACCTGCGGCATGCACAGCTTTTGGAGCTGTTCAAAAATCAGCAACCCTCAGAGCAAGAGGTTTTGTTGTCTCATGTGGTCGAAATCAAAAAAGACACTTTCCAGAAGCTTGAGCAGAGCATGCCTTTTTTGGAGCGTTTGGGTTTTCACTTGGGTGTTTTTGGAGACAGGACGGTTTCCGTGGCGCATGGACTGATGGATTTGAATGCAACTCAGGCCAAAGCGATGCTTGAGGAGCTTGCAAGCCACCTGCCTGTGGACGCCACTTTGGAAGAAAATGTTTTGCCTCTCATCCGCGCTGTGGCCAGGAAAGCAGCTTCTTTTTATCTTGTTCACGAGGCAAGGCATGAAGAAATGAGCCAGCTTTTGAAGCAACTGGACAAGTTGAATGTGAAGGCTTCAGTGGGTTTGTCCAAGATTGTTCTCAAAGAGATTTCGCTCATGAGCTTGTTGCCGCCCGGCGAGAGAATAAATGGGCCAGAAATTGGCGCAAGCTCCTCTCCTGCTGATAAACAGTGAATTGACATGTCAAAGCCCGACTACGGAAAAGCCTTTGAAGAAATAAAGCGCGAAGTCATTGAGTCGCGCAACCTAGTCATTAAAACCGACAGCCTCTTGAAAAACCTTCATGCAGAGTTGAAGCTTTTGGGAAAGCAACAAGGAGATTTTCGAAAGAAAATTTGGGTTTCATCTGCGGTAGCCTATGTGCTGTTTGCGCTGCTTTGTGGCGTGGGCGCAGTTGCTATCAGCTCTCTTAGGGCTTCGACAGCCAGGGCTGCGTTGGAAAAGGCCACAAGAGTTGCAGATGAGGCCAAGCTGCACATGCAGGAGCTGAGTGACGCGCATCAACAGAGGGAGAATGTCCTGCGTCAAGCCACAGAAATATTCCGGACGATGTCTGCCTCGCAAGGAGATGAGCGTCTCAAAGGCATAGAGGCGTTTTCGAAATTGGAAACCGACAAACTGCCTGCGCTTGTCCGGGAAATGCTGGTGGATAAGGCTGAGCAGTTGAAAAAAGAAATAGGGGCGGTGGCTTTTGAGCGTGGAAAACAAGCCATGCGTCGCCAGGAATTTTCAGTTGCCATTCCTGCGTTGACTCAGTTTGTCGCTTTGGGGTCTACAGAGAGTGACATGCTGGAAGCGTCGTTGCTGCTTGGCAATGCTCTCGTTCAGACGCGCAGCCATGCAGCGGCCATTGAGCATTTGCAACGTTATGTGTCGGCGAACAAGCGTGGACGCTCCCGAGAGTTCGCACAGTTGCTTCTGGTGCAGGCTTTGGATTCGACAGGTGCTCGGGATGAGGCCACAAAAGTGGCCAGAGAAGCGCTGGATGGAAACCCAAGCGGCGAGTTTGCGAGCAGCTTTCGAGCCCGGCTCTCCAGACGCGTTTCTCGAAGCGAAGCGGATGCGAATGTTGCGCCCGGAAGCACCGCTGCAGCGAGCCCTTCGCCGTGAGTTCCGCTCCAACCCCATGGTTTCGACGTGCCTTTGTGGGTTTGCATTTGTTCATCACCAGTTTGTTTTGTCTGCTTGTTGCCATTGGCGTCATCAAGTCTGTTGCAACGATGACACCCAAACGAAGCTTGGCTGCTCAAGCGCAGGGCGTGGACGAGTGTCGAAAGCAGGCGGGGTTGCTTTGGGAAACGCTGGAAGAAGAACGCAAAAATTTTGTGTCTCCGGAATTGAAAACAGCCAACAACTGGATGGAATACCGCGCGCAGTGGATGACGCAACTGGAGGCGCTTCAGAAAAGCTGCACAGACTCAGAATCCCAAAAACTGTTTCAATCCCTGCGAAGGCTTATGGAAGTCTATAGCAAGCACATGACGGCTTTTGTGCAGGAGCTTGCCCCGGCAATCAAAGCACTTCAACATTAAACCGGTCTAATCCCCAAAGGAGATGCCGAGGCTTTTGGCAAAGCGAACTTCCTGGCCATTCGGGTCCACGCGCTTTTCTTTGCGGGATTCTGCCAGTGGCGTATGGGTAATGGCGCCATCGCGCAAAGCCACCATATGGCCCCACAAGTCGTTATAAATCAGCTCCAACGCTTTGCAGCCATAACGTGTGGCCAGGAGGCGGTCCGCCGCGGTGGGGGCGCCGCCTCTTTGGAGGTGGCCCAGGACGGTGACGCGGATTTCCGCTTCAATTTTTTGTGCGAGCAAATCAGCCAACACCCTGCCGGAGCCACCCAGGCGTACAACGCCTCTCCCGGGGGCCTCGTCGAGGTCTCCCTGGATGGAGACACTTCCCCCTTGGGGGTAGGCGCCTTCCGAAATGGCGATGATGGTGAAGGAGTGTTTGGTGGTCCCCCTGCGTTTAATTTTGTCGATGACGGATTCGACGCGATAGGGGATTTCAGGAATCAAAATGACATCCGCTCCCCCTGCGACACCCGAGTCGCACGTCAAAAACCCTGCGTGTCTGCCCATGAGCTCAACGATCATAACACGGTCGTGCGACTCTGCTGTGCTGTGGAGGCGATCAATGGCTTCAACGCAGATGGCGCGCGCGGTGTCAAACCCAAAGGTTTGGTCGGTTCCCGACAAGTCATTGTCAATGGTTTTGGGGCAGCCGATAATGTTGAGCCCCTTGAGGGAGAGGCGGTGGGCCATAGAGAGGGTACCATCGCCCCCAATGACAATGAGCCCATCCAACCGCAATTCGCGCGCCCTCTGGACAGCCGCCTCCGACATGTCTTTGGTAACCCATTTGCCCTCCGTTTTGATGGCGTATTCAAACGGGTTTGCCCTGTTGGATGTTCCGAGAATGGTGCCACCCTTGTTGAGGATTCCCCGCACATCCGAAAGCCCCAAAGGCCTTGCGAGGCCCGGCTCCACCAGTCCGTGGTAACCATTTTCGATGCCGACGAATTCGCAGCCGTACTCCAGAATTCCTCGTTTGATGATTGCGCGGATTAATGGATTTAAGCCGGGACAATCGCCTCCCCCTGTCATCACTCCTATTCGCATGCTTCCTCCGAAAGGCCAGAACAGTGGCCTGCTGGGCAACTGCTTATTCTACGACAAGCTTTTGAGAACCTAACTCTTGGGTGCCACTTACAATTTTGAAAGTCCACGTACCTTTTCTGTTCAAATTGACAGTTCTCCAGGTGCGAAAACGCCCGCTGGTTTCGAGTTTGTAGTCGTCTGTTGAGCGCAGTTGATCGCCCCAGTAGACCAGCAGGAGAATGTCTTCGTATTTGGAACCTTGAGGCAGATACCACATTGTCCAAAGGTGAATCCGCGTATTGAGGGGAACAGTCTCCTTGGGCGTTTCAACGCATTGATAGAAAGTCGGGCTACCTCTTTGGGCATCCACATTGAGGCAGGGGGTGA
>Ga0209737_10000963_pt1 | contig 21638 bp, 19 predicted proteins | sample TergutCu122P3_FD_187284 | JGI IMG/M metagenome (GOLD analysis project Ga0209737, IMG submission 187284) | Cubitermes ugandensis P3 segment gut microbial communities from Kakamega Forest, Kenya - Cu122 P3 (SPAdes) (version 2) | ecosystem: Host-associated > Arthropoda: Insects > Digestive system...
AGGTCCGTTTGGGACGATACCCATTTCTGGCCGGTGTGAAACATTATGCCCTAAGGAAATCCGTCCGGTACACAAAGACGACGATCACAGAGGACACCAAGAAACTCCGGCGCTTCGCTGAAACGTTTGAACAATTCAAAGATGCCGGGAAGATACAAACCACGGATCCGCGACAACTGGGGGCCGACGCCATCGAGGCATTCTACATCTGGATGAAGAGCAGAGGGTTAGGTAACTCTGCTCAGGGGACATATGTCCGGGTTCTGAAGAGGTATCTTGAGATGTGGGGCAATTATGTGATCGCTCAGATGGAAAACGACGACGAGATCATCATACAGTCGGCCAGAGGGGACAGCGAGATAAACGCCCTCTCGATCGATGAGGTACGTGCGATATTCGCGGCCTTGGACAGAATGACAGGGTACAAAGGCATCATGATGCGTCTTCTGATATCCTTGGGCGTCGGAACGGGTTGCCGGCCGAAGGAATTGTTTGACGCGGAGATCGGTGACATAAACGTCGGCGCGGAAACGTTCTTCATACGGCACCCTAAAGGAGAAGGATCCTGGGGCAAACGTGAAAAGGTCAACATCATCCGGAAAGACATGGTAATCCGGATAGAACGCGAGCTTAAGGCTCGAGACGAATACCTGAAGAGCATGAACGTCAAGTCAAAATACGTTTTTGTGAATCCCGATCTTGGTAAGCCGTACGCTCATAGTACATTCCGAAGACAAAAAAAAGAAGTCGAGGCCTTGGCTGGAGTCCAATTCATGATCAAGGACCTCCGGTCAACATTATTGACGCTACTCGTGGGGGAGGATCTCTCGCGGATCGGCGCCGCGTCAAAGCAATTGACACATCGAAACATTGCGACAACTGAAGAGTTTTATCTGAAGATCAACAAACGGCGGGCAGTCAAAAACGCTCTCGGAGACCGTTGGAAAGAAGATATCATCGAGTAGTTTTTCATTCGAAATCAATAGTGCTAAAAATACCCTCCATTGGCATGCGTTTTTGTTGTACTGGCCGTAAGAAAACATAATTTTCGGCAGGCCCGCTTCGTTCCAACGCAATGTGAATTTTTTTTTACGTTTACCGTTGAGATCAACACACCGTTATCGCACAGAGTTAGTATAACTGTAGTACTAACTTTAAAAAAGAAATACGTCCGATGATAAGAGTATGAAAAAACAGAAGATCTATCCGGAGACGACATTGTTCAATTTCTGCGTCGATGAAAGCAGGGGAAAGGATCATATCAACACTGTCAAATTGTTCGAAAGAATTGCGGCAGGGGAATATGAAGCGTTCACTTCGACGTATGTAACAGATGAACTAGAAAATGCTCAAGAGGAGAAACGCGATAGAATGATTGGGCTTATTGCCAAGTATAACATTATTTTATTAGATGCGGATGATGAAGCCGTAAGGATTTCCGATATCTATGTAGAAGAAGGCATGATCCCGAAAAAATACAAAACAGATGGTTTACATATTGCACTTGCAACGATAAACAGATTAGATATGATAGTAAGCATGAACTTCGAGCATATTGTGAAAGAGAAAACGATAAAAATGACTGAACATATTAACGTAAAGAACGGATATCGTGCAATGGGAATATACTCGCCAGAGGAGGTCATGAAAGATGAAGAAAATTGATCCAATAGAGCAGGAAATAAATGAGATAAGGCTCAAAATATATGAAGAGACAAAGGACATGACCCCGTCGCAACTGACAGAATACTACAGAAAAAGCGGCGAGGCCACCGCGAAGAAATACGGTCTCAAGATAGTTGCCAATGCTAATGATATGTGACGCCCGGATAAATACGCAGGTGTGAAGGATGAAGAGAAAGATCGATCCGATTGAGCAGGAAATAAATGAGATACGTCTCAGAATATATGAGGAAACGAAGGACATGACCCCTTCGCAAAGGACAGAATACCATATGAAAAATGCTGAAGCGATCGCAAAAGAGTACGGCTTTAAGATCATTGCCAGCGCGAACGACGTATGATCCCGCACATACACATCCTGTGAGACATTAAGAACACGAACATCGTATAATGAAACGCAGGAGAAAAATGTCAGCAACGCCGAAATATCCCAACCTGAAAAGTTTGGGGACGTTCTACAAGGAACACCGAAGGAAGATATCTCTGTTCATAGTGTTCACGATAGTATCAGGCGCAATAGCGTTGCTTTTCCCCATCGTTCTTTCACAGATAATAATCGCCCTCACCGGCGGGAATAATGAAAGAATGACAGAACTTGCGGTAATTCTCTTTGCATTGGTGGCGGCTGTCGCCGCCACATCCATGATATCGGAATATTATTACACAAAGACGAACAACAGTTTGTTTCTGAATATAAGGCGCAAGATAGCGTACAGGACGATGTCCCTGAATTTATCAACCGTTTACGATAAAGGATCCGGATTCTTTCTGGAACGATTGAATGAGGACAGCAGAGAGGTATCTGCGGTCCACCTGAACATCCGGAGATTGATTATAAATCTTGTAATAAACCTGGGATTCATAACTTACATCGCATACCTTAACTTATTACTGGGTTCTGTATTTGCAATAGGCCTCGTATTTTTGTGGTATCTTGAACACCTCCGTGTTTCACGGTTACTGGAGAATATGAAGAGATCGAAACGCGCCAATGAGAAAGTTAAAGCGAACGAAATTGAGATATTGAAAGGTATCAAAGAGATAAAGGGGCTGAACGCAAAGGACCCGGCCATTGAAAGGCATACAGCAGTAAGTTTATTTTACACTAACATAAAACAGGAACGGGAGATGTTCCAAAGGAAGATGCAGAATGTGATCGACATAACGAAAGGCGTCATTGACCTTTCGATATTGCTGTTCGCCGGATTGTATCTTTTACCGAACATGATGATAGAGCTGGCCGCAGTTCTTATAATATATACGTACAAAGGGAACATCTACGGACTGATAGCGGGATTGGCAAGAATTAAAGATACGTACGTGAACGGAGAACTTGCAGCGAAACGAATAAACGACATCATTCGATCGGATGCGGAAGAATCGGATAAGTTCGGTGACGTATCACTGAATGACGAGATAAGGTCCGTTGAATTTAAGAACGTCTCATTTGCGTATTCAAACGACAGACAGATACTGAATGACGTTAATTTTAAAATTGAAGGAACAGGGATGATAGGATTCGTGGGAAAGAGCGGATCCGGAAAATCAACGATATTCAGTTTATTGGCGAAGTTCTACGAACAAAGCAGCGGACAGATACTGATAAACGGAATGAACATCTCCGAACTCACGGAAGAGGATGTACGCGGTAATATCACGCCGGTGTTGCAGGATCCGTACATCTTCAACGACACTGTAATGAACAATTTACTGTTCGCGCGTCCGGATGCGTCTCCGGAGGACGTCATGAAGGCGTGCGTAGCCGCACGCATTCATGACGAGATAACGGAGATGACAGAAGGTTACGATACGATAATAGGAGAGGCAGGCGCAACGATATCCGGCGGACAGAAACAGAGACTTGAAATTGCACGCATTATTCTGAAAGATCCAAAAGTCATGTTGTTCGACGAAGCGACAAGCGCTCTTGACAGAAATAACTTGGAACACATCAACAACCTTCTCGTTGAATTAAGCAAGACGAAGATGATACTCGTCATTGCGCATCGCCTTAACATAATGAGGCGTTGCGACCGTGTTATCGTACTGAACGAAGGAAGGATAGTTGCGTCCGCGCCGCACGATGAATTAATGGAGACGTGCGAATATTACAGAGAGTTGTTCAGACGGGGAACGACAACAGAATCAAGGCCGGAATGAGTCTGCCACCATACACATTCACTTCGTGGGTATAAAATCAGACAGATAATTACAAAGCGACACACAATTCATAAGAACGAGCTTCGCCGTTCCCATGCTTATCTTTCTTTCCTTTTCGGTATTGATGTGCCTCGCAACTTTGTTGGAGTACGAATAGAAATCCTTGTATGCGGCCGCAATGTGGCCGTCCAGTATATCTTCGTCTATCATACCTGCCAACTGGGTCAGCGTTCCGCTGGTTCGGTCTACGACCATGGCCATGGCTGTTTCGGCGGCCTTTATAGCATTGTCCACAGTGATCTCGTAGTTATCATTCGTTCTGTTCGACAGATCGTCAAGTGCTTCCAAGATGTATCGGTCCCACGCATTCTTTCCTTTATGCACACTTTCGGCGATAGCGTTTATCTCCTCGTCAGACACCATCTGAACAACACGATCCTCAACGATACGATATCCGGAGTCCCCATACACCAGTGCCTTGTTCAGATCGTTTATAAGTCTGATCTTGACATTGGAATAGCCCTTATAGTTTTGAACGATGAACTGTACAAGATCATATATCTCATTCCAGGCGGCCTTTTTAAAAAAACTGTCAAGCACAGTGTATGCAGCGTTCTGTGTCGTCAGCTGATCTCTCCTTGCCCCCAGATGGTGTACACAAAGCGAAAAAGCTAATTTTTGGTCAGGACCGTCTCTCCAATCTTCTCTGTATATACTGTGATTGAAGAACCTGAAACTTTCGCTCAGCGCGGACCATATCATATTCTTAAGTTTAGGATCCATACATTCTATCTGCAATTTCTTCTGTACGATCCCTCTCTCTTCAGAAAATGTTCTGGGCCTCTCGTTCATTAAGATCCTCCTCACTTTCATTCGCATGTATGCGGTCCATGTTATTAACACTCTCAGATTGTCACCGCATTTATAACAATTCCTCCTTCGACCAGTTTCAGTCATCATGAAATTCGGAGAGTTTGACAGCAGGGATCACTGCTCTTTTCACACTACTGTCTGTGAGATCTAATTGAAAATTTCTGTGTCTCATCTTCTATTTTCTTTCTTCCTCATCAATGAAATATTGCACCTCGCCATCATCAATATCACCTACTCTGGATCTTATCAATTTTCATATCTGGGTCGTCGTTCACGTAGAATATTTCTAGGATCTTCTTTCCAACATCGGTCGTTTCATATTTATTGCGTTCATTCTTTTGGACCCACCCTTCCTTAAGCCATTTATCGATGAAATCTCTTTGATAATATACTGTGTCGGTCCTATCAACATACACGCCTTTCTTTTCAATTTCCATTTTCTTCTTATTTTCAGTCTTCCTTTTAATTTCAAGCTTCTTTTTCTGACGCTCGTCCAGAACGATCTCCTCCTCAAGATTCACTTCGCCACGGAACCATATTCCCTTCTTTTTCAGCGTCTCCACCATCTTCGTGCCGGTAGTCGGTAAATTTTTTGCATTTCGGAATTCCAACGCCCTCAACGCCCTGACAAGATGGCGTTCCGGCATATCTATCGGATAATGGAGCATCAAGTATGGCTCTCTTGCTTTATTCGTGAGTCCCACCGGTTTTCCGTCCACATAATATGCATTCGATGGAATGGTGTATCCGTTCTCGGCCGTACCGACGGAGAACGGTATGGCATCGGTCATCATTGACGCGATGGCAGCCGCGGCCGCATATTCGGATGTTCCTGCGGAAACATTAACATATATGTCACTGTCCGGTGACTCTTTTTTCTCATTTTGTATTATGGATAATACAGTGCGGAGCATGGGTGTGAATTTGTAGACCTGCTCTTTGTTATGGCTTGTTATTTCGACCTTTGGAGACCACTCATGTATGATCTCACAGACGCGTTTGTAAAAGTCCGTGAAAACATTATCATCTCTTTCTGGATCTTTGGTATACCATATGAGATGAACGTGCGTCGCCTCATAGAACGCTATGGGGTCGGTTATCTTTACGGTCTCAAAGGTCACACAGGATATGACCACTCTTTTCTTACGGCCCGATGGCATGAGGTCACATCGGCGTTAAGATATATCAATCGGTCAGATTATAACATATACTACATTCATAACAAATACCACAATTATAACATACAGTTGTTGAAATTGTTTCACATCTATAGCGATATTGCCGAAAGGCAGGAGACAAAGGAAATGAATGGAAAAAAAGAAGAAAGAGTGACGGTCTTTATAGACCTAAGGAATGTATTGGGACACACAAAACAGTTCAGAGAACTGGGAGTTAAATTGGACTTCAGAGACCTGGTAGAGGCCGTTACGGGCGGAAGAAAACTTGCCGGAACATATGTGTTTGACGGCACAGCATCAGACAATGATCATTCTGGAATGCTTCATGATGAGATGAGGAACATAGGTTTTAGGGTCATTACGCGCACATGCTATGATAAAGACACGAACACACAGAAGGAGATAGATGTTGCAATGTCGTGTGAGATCCTCTCACAAGCATACAAAGACGGTTACGATTCTGTGATCATAGTTTCCGGGGACAGAGATTTTCGTCCGGTCATAGAACAAGTGCAGTCCATGGGTAAAAGGGGCGAGGTCGCAGGATTCTCTGACGGGATGAGCGGAGTGCTTGCGAAGAGCTGTGACGCCTTCCATGATCTGGATCCGGTGCCGATGTTCTACCATGTGCCGGAGATGATCGAATGCGGGGAATTTGTGATAGATAGTACCGTTACCATGTGTGAAGCTATGGCCTGCTGAGGAAAGAATAGGATGGATGACATGATGAAGACCAAAATTAGAAGTAAAAGTATGAATATTCAAAGGAGGGGCATGACATGAGGTCAGTAATATCTGAACCGAGAGCGGCCGCTTTGATCGAATCCACCCGTTCGATAGGGTATTCGTTCGAATCTGCTGTCGCGGACATCATAGACAACAGCATAAGCGCGTCCGCAAAGAGTATATTCATACAATCAGACCCATCTGACGACCCATCAGTTGCGATACTCGATGATGGAATGGGACTCGGACCGAGTGCGCTTGAAGAGGCGATGAGATATGGTTCCGACCCCAATGCCGTGCGCAATGTGACCGACCTTGGAAGGTTTGGTCTAGGCATGAAGACCGCATCACTATCACAATGCAGGAAGCTCACAGTAATATCGTCCGCGGACGGGAAGATATCTGCATGCAGATGGGATCTGGACAAGGTGATCGAGACCAACAAATGGACCCTTCTGATCCTTGACGAATCAGATATTGTAGACATGCCACTCTTTGGGGATCTGAAGAAACAAGGGAAGGGGACGCTTGTGGTCTGGGAAAGTCTCGACAGAGGGCGAGATAAATCAAAGGACCCTCAGAAGGCGATAATAGACGATATCGAGAGGTGTAAAACACATCTCTCCATGACATTCCATAGGTTCATGGAGAGCGAAGTAAGGACAAACAAGGTATCGATCTATGTGAACAGAGTGAAACTCGAGCCCGCAGACCCATTCCTATCGACTCATGTGACCACAAAGGCGCTTCCAGAGGAGATAATCAAAACGGAAAGTGGAATGATCCGTATAGCTCCTTTCATCCTGCCTCCCGAATCCAAACTGACGCCAGAGGACATCAAAAAACTAGGAGGTCTAGATCCAAAGATGCAAGGGTTCTATGTATATCGCAACAAACGTCTCATCGTTTCGGGTACATGGTTCCGGCTGACAAAGACATTGGAACTTAGGAAACTGGTCAGAGTAAGGGTGGACATACCGAACACGCTGGATTTCATGTGGGACATAGACATCAAAAAATCGAATGCCACGATCCCCGTCCAGTTCAGGGACCAATTCACAAAGGCGCTTAGCAGGGTCGTTGAGAACGGAGAGAAGAGAACAAGATACAAAGGAAGGAAGGCGAATGACGAGAAGACATTCGTGTGGGACAAGATAATCGAAAGAGAGTCCACGATGTACCGACTCAATCGAGAGCACCCGGTGATCAAAAGAGCTTTATCTTCCCCAAATAGCGTTGAAACAGAGGAGATGTTGACTTTGATCGAAAGCAGCGTCCCATTCAGGGACATATACATAACCATCGCCGACGACAAGGACAACAAAGTGACCGCAGGGAAGCAGAATGAGGACGAGCTGTTGAACCTGGCGATACGATTGATAGCATCAGGGGATTCGATCGAGAGCGTAATCAACACAGAACCGTTCAGCGAATATCCATCAATAATAGAGAAGGTGAAAGAATTTGTCAGATGATAACAGTATGATCGAGAGCTGCGCCCAGATGATAATATCAAAGGCCGAGATGAAGAATATCAAAGACGAAAAAGCGATATCCGAACTGGTGAACGAGTGTAAGGGCAACTCATTTTTTGCATTCTTCGCTTTTGCGAATGAACAGTGGGAAAAGGTGACCAGGTGCGTATTGGAAAGGTTAGGTCACTCTCTGGACATGGGAGTGATGATAACCGCAAAGGATCACACGAGCTGGTATCATGCACGGGTAAGGAACCTCTCGATGGAATACACCGACCGCAACACGAAGTACATGCAGGTCGACCGGAAGATGAATAAGAGCATGATATCTGCATTGGACGAGATCACGAGTGAGATCGTCGATGGGTTCGGCGACCCAGAGGAGCAGATATTCAAAAGGCGCGGCCTGGTGATGGGAGATGTGCAATCCGGGAAAACAAACACATACGTTAGGATATGCTGCAAGACCGCCGACGCAGGGTACAAAGTGATAATCCTACTCACAGGAACATTGGAGACATTGCGAAGACAGACCCAAGAGAGAATGGATGAAGGCTTCGTCGGGTTCGACAGCAGCGCACTACTCACACGGCGCAAGGATTCATCCGTTGGAGTGGGTAAATATAATTCCAAGAAGAAAGTGGTGGTATACACATCAAAGGAGAAGGACTTCAGAACGGACGTTGCGACACAGATAAACGTACCCATAGAATCGACGAAAGACCCTATTTTATTCGTGATCAAAAAGAACAAGAGCGTCCTGAAGAATCTCAACGAATGGCTGAGGACGATAAACAATGGGAAACAGATAGAGGATTCGGCACTTCTCTTGATTGACGACGAGGCGGACAACGCATCGGTGAACACGGCAGATATGGACAATGTGACGGCGATCAACAAGGAGATAAGGGATCTGCTCGCTCAATTCCGCAAGAACACATATGTGGGCTTCACGGCGACGCCGTACGCGAACATATTCATCGACCCCGATATGGATGAGGACCTATTCCCACGTGACTTCATATACGCCTTAAGGTCGCCGAACAATTATGTCGGCCCGGAAAGCATATACGGGCTGGACGAGGGTACCGCGACGAACTCATTCATGATCCGCAACATAGACATCGGCGCAACGGGGCTTCCCGAGATACCGTACAAGCACAAGAAGGACCATGTGATCCCATCCATGCCCGCATCGTTGCAAAAGGCGCTCAACTGTTTCCTCCTATCCTGTACGATACGGGACCTCAGAGGGGATTCGAAGAAGCACATGTCCATGCTGGTGAACGTCAGCAGGTTTACCAACGTGCAGGAATCCATGGGCGACCTGATCAGGGTAAGGCTCTTTGATATGTGCCAAAGCATAAGCGCATATTCGGGGTTGCCGGTCAAGGATGCGCTGAAGGCAAACATCATAAAAGACCTTTGGGACACGTACAATGAAGAGTATCGCGACTGCGGTTTCGGGTGGGACCTCATACAGGCCAGGTTGGACAGGGCGACGAAATCTATCGCTGTGCGCACGGTGAACAGCCTGAACGGTGCGAGCACGCTCAACTACAAGGACAACCCCGAGGGGCTTAGGCTGATAGCGATCGGAGGGAACAGCCTCTCAAGAGGGCTGACGCTGGAAGGGCTATGTGTCAGCTACTTCTACAGAAGGTCGCAGAGCTACGATACGTTGATGCAAATGGGTCGCTGGTTCGGATACCGGGACGGATACAAGGATCTGTGCAGGATATGGATGACGAAGGATAGCAGGGAATGGTACTCCGGGATATCCCAGGCGACCGAGGAACTGAAGCTCATGTTCGAAGAGATGCGCAGCACCAAACAGACGCCCGAGGACTTCGGACTGATAGTCAGGAATGATATCAACGGGCTCATGATAACGGCCCGCAACAAGATGCGCACAGCCTCGGACGAGTACATAACCAAGAGCGTCAACGGAAGGGTCGTGAGCACAGAGTACATATATGCCGACCCCACGAACGCAAAGGCCAATATGGATCAGGTCGAAAGGACCCTATCGGATATCGAGGATTCCGGGAGAAAAGTATGGCAGAACAATGTCACTGAGAACTATGTCTGGAGGGATGTGCCGAAGGAACACGTGACATCATTGCTGAGAAGATTCAAGCACCCCACCCTGAACCATGCGTTCGACACTGAGGCGCTGATCAAACTGATTGACGACGGAGGGGACGAGTTTGACAGATGGGACGTCTCCATACAGCACGGCGAGGGGAAGGACCACCACACGCTCAAGTGGAAAGGCATGCCCAGGATACAAAGGAAGGTCCAGAGAAAATCCATACTGCTGTCCTCGGACATATTGAGGATAAACAGGATCATGGCCCCCCGTTATTTCAAAGAAGGGATATACGATGAGAATGGGAACTATGACAAGAAGAGGATAGAGAGGCTCGAGACAGAGCATGCCGCAAGGATAGGCACCGGAAGGCGGTCGAACATATATTCCGAGCAGACATACCTGCGAGCGAAAAAGAGGCGCCCCCTACTATTGATATTCCCGATAGAGGCAACGGGCGAAAAGGCGGACATGGACAAGGTCTACGAGAACACCAACGGGCTGACACTCATCGCCTTGACATTGGGATTCCCGCTGGTCGATGACATCAGCAAGGAGAAATATCTGATACGTTTCAAGGCGAACAAGATATATCGCAAATGGCAAGAACTTGGCGAGGACATGGACGAGGAGTGGGCGCAAGATGAGTGAGATGGAGTACGTCGATGTGGATTATAAGCATCCGCTATCATGGAGGATCAACAGATCCGGCCCTCCGACATCGTTGGGATTCATATCTCCAGTGGAACCGCGGTCGCTGAGGTCAACGAAAGGCATAAAGGTGACCAAACACAAAAGGGACAAGGACTGGTTGCAGATGTTCATTCTCACCGAAGATGAGTACGTAGGCAATTTCGCACTATTCTGCAAGGACATGGTGGAATCCACCAGAGGGGCGGACCCAAAGAACGGCCCAAGCATAGTGGAGGCAGAATACCAGAGATGGAAAGGACTCTTCAAACAGATAAAGGCGCCTTTGGAAAAGGCACAGATACAGGGTCTGATGGGAGAAATGATCATTCTGAGAGACGTGATCATTCCAAGGTACGGAGAAGAGATGGCACTTAACTCTTGGACGGGTCCGTTCGGTAAGGAGCAGGATTTCCAGGGCCCAGACATATGGTATGAGGTCAAGACGATATCCAACAGGAGGAACACAGTGAAAATAACGTCCTTGGATCAACTGGACCGTGATGACAGAGGGCGTCTAGTGATCGTCAGGATGAGGGACGGCCCAGGTGTATCGCTGTCAAGGATCACGATAAACGATGTGTACAGGTCATTGATGGATAGATTGTCAACGACCCCCAGGCTACGATTCATGGCGGCATTGGAGAACATAGGGTTCAAAGACTCAGAGGAATACGACGAATATGGTTTCGAGATTCTAAGCATCACAGAATACGAAGTGGAAGAGGGGTTCCCGCGCATATGCCGTTCCAGGACGGACAAAGGAATCTCGAATGCGGAGTATGAGATCAATTTGGACATAATATACAGGTATGAGGTGAGATGATGGACACAGAGAGCTATAGGATGGAACTTCTCCAAAAAGTAGGGTTGAACGCAGAGGCGAACCTGAACTTCGATAGGTCGGAGTTCGTCAAGAATGTTCTGGAGTCACTGATCGAATCAGAGGTGATATCAGATTATGTTCCATGCCACTACGACGGATTAGCAGGGATTAATGGAAAGAGAGTGGAGATCGATGCCTACAGTTTCGATGAGGATGATAACACATTCACCGTGATGATATGTTCATTCTCCGGAGCAACAGAGATGCAGAAGATTGCAAAGGCGGACGTGGAGAAGGTCGCTGATAGAGCGATAGCCTTCATAGAAGGGGCTATTGACGGAGCACTTGAAAGGAACATTGACGAAAGTGAGGACGCGTTCGAACTTGCAAGATATATCAGGGACACACACCCTTCCGTGGAAAGATACAGGATCCTCGTGCTCTCAGACTCATCGAGGAGCGACAAGATGGACAAACTCGCCATAAAGAACATAGGCGGTAAGATGGTCGTACCCGCCCTATGGGATATAATCAATCTATTTGATCTTGAGATATCTAAGAAGGGATATGATGCGATATCGATAGACATGAGAGACCTCGGGACGGACGGCATCCCGTGTCTGAGTGCCTCTGCCATCGATAAGGGTCCGAGGTATGAGTCATATCTCTGTGTGATTCCTGGAACAACATTATCATTGTTGTATGAAAGGTACGGTAGCAGACTTTTGGAATCGAATGTGAGATCGTTTCTCAGTACGACCACCAAGACGAATAAGAACATCAGGGCAACGATAATCAATGAGCCAGACATGTTCTTCTCATTCAACAATGGGATCACAGCGACAGCAACAGACATAACCGTGGAAGAGAAAAGAGGAATGAAATACATCACCAACCTGACTGCCCTTCAGATAGTCAACGGAGGTCAGACGACCGTATCGATATACATGGCTACCAAAAAGGACAAACCGGACATGTCGCGCATATTCGTGCCGATGAAGATATCCATAATCCCTCCAGAGGATGCAGGGGATATCGTACCAAAGATATCACGGTCTGCCAACACGCAGAACAAGGTCTCCGAGGCGGACTTCTTCTCGAATCACGCCTTCCACATCAGGATGGAGACATTGTCAAGGACGACACTTCCTCCGATGATGCAGGGGGCCGCATATGCCAAGAAATGGTATTATGAGCGCGTTAGGGGACAATATCGCCAAGACAGCAACAGAGGAGGAAAACAGTTCATTCTGGAGTATCCAAAGGACCAGGTCTTTACTAAGATGAGATTGGCTTATTACCACATGAGCTATGCAGAAAAACCATTCTATCAGATCCAAGGGTGGGCACTGAGGGAGTTCTCCAAAGAGATCACCAGCAGTTGGGAGAAGAACGAGGCACAGTACAACGCATTGTATTTCAAAGAATCTATCGCTCTCGGGATAATATACAATGCAATAGATGACAATGTATCTCAACAGAGCTGGTATCGGACCGGGGCAAAGATGGAGCTTGTGGCCTATACATTCTCCAAGTTCTTCAGCATGGTACGGGAAGCGGACAAAGCATTCGACCTGCAGAAGATATGGGATGCCCAAAAGGTCCCGAAAGTGGTCGTCGATCAATTAATGGAGATTGCCGAGGTAGTGAACACGTCGATAAATGATGACAAAGAGGATCTTCTGGTTAGGTCGTGGTGCAGGAGGCCGAAATGTTGGGACAAGGTCAAAAGCATCAGGATCAATTTTAGTCCCAATCTAGAGAGTTACCTCATCGCCAAAGGCTCGAGCACATGGCGACAGAAAGCGACCAAAGAAAAAATGGCCAAGGATGAGCAAAAGATGAAGACCTTTATCAATGCGAGGATTGAAGTGGTGAATCTGGGTCGCAAGTATTGGGAAGCGATGTATAAATGGGGCGACAAGTTCAAGATGTTGGACGGCGCGGAACGTTGGGTGCTGAGCAAAGCACTCGAAAACGAAGAGAGATTCCTGCCGTCCGAGTGGCAGTCCGTGAAGATATTGAAAATAAGAGAGAAATTGATTAACAACGGATACAGGCCCTGATATTCGAGGAGGCATTTGGCAAGAGCAGAAGGCCCATCGTAGCAGATCAGTACGTGATGTCAATCTCTGTCTATCTTAGATGAGATCCAATCTGATTCGCTATGAACCTTCTGTTCAGCCAGAACGCCTTTTTTACAGCCGTTGTTCCGTTGGGCATCGGGATCACATCTTTAGAATCTCTGCCGTGCGGCCTCACATGGGCGACCGCACTTTCACGTATCGCCGGAAGGTCGACGCGTCCAGCGTTCACACGTCGTACGGTCTCATTCCACACCCTTTCGACCTCATCGAGGTCATTTTTTGATATAGACCAGAACATTGCTCTCTCAAAGTATGTCCTGTCGCCGTCAATTCTGAATATTGGGAAGAAGAATCTCCTATTGAGATATTCGTATATCTCTGATCCCTCCCAGTCGGTCTGTACAAGTTCTCGATAATCGAAGTAAGGGAAGACCATATCTTCTTTTGGCATCCCGTTCTTTTGCAACCTCATGGTCTTCATGTAGACATTCGCATTCTCGAACTCTTCTATTTTCTTTCCTTTGACGCCCATCATCCTACGGGCAAGATGGGCGTGGTACGCTTTCGATCCACGATTTAGTTCCTCGGCATTTAGCATTTTTTCGATATCTTCGCAATACATCTCCTCGAATGGTTCGAAACGTTTTAGGACAACATCTTCAAACGACATCTCATCTGACCACTGTGTCAGATCCTTTATGAAACACTCTACATCACGAGGAGTATTCCACATCTTGTTGACGTATGTTTGTTTCAAAGAGAATGCCCTCTGTGGAGCGGGATCCGTTGAGTGCGGTTGTTTCCTCATATCCTTCCCATGGCCCGCCCCCTTCCTTGCGGCACCAAGATACAACGTATATCTTTCGGAGAGTTCATGCGCCCGTCCTTCATCCACCATTTTTGCGATAGTATTCCAATCGTCACGGATTATCCTCAGATCGTTCTCTGGAAATTTCCACAGATGCGCTTTCAGCACCTTGTAGTCGCAATGAGAGAGTCCTTCCTCGAACAGATAGAATATCACCAACAGCTCCTTGTTCTTTTTGAGGAATGATTCTTCGAATCCTTGGTGAAGCAGTTCCATGTAGTTGATTATACTCAATATCAGTCGTTCCTTCGATGTGTATTTTCCGTTGTTCAATCGTTTCATAGGGGTCGTCTTGAGCTCAATGCTCACCTCGTAGAAATCAGCGCGACTTTCGGAGTTGTTATCCAAATTAAAGTACCCTTCCTCTACGATCTGACCGAAAGACCCCTTCCGATTTGTGCGTGCGGCATGTTCTTTATCGCATTCTTTTACCACATCCCGTAGGGTGTGCCCCTCTAGTCTCTTCGCATGTTCGTAGATCGAGGCCGGATCATTACGGTCGTATCGAAGGGAAACATTCGCCACGGTAGGTCATCGATCGGTACAGTATTAATACTGACGCTGATGTGACACACCCATGAAGGAATATGTGCGCGACAAAAGATCCCCCATACCATCCGGTCCGAACGTGTCGCGCGTCATGAGTGCCAACAGGTCCAAAGGGACCGCGCCAGAATTGGAATTGAGAAAGGCATTGAGGTCCGTAGGATTATTAGGTTATAGGCTACACAGAAAAGATGTGCCCGGAAGGCCAGATATCGCATATGTAGGAAGAAAATTAGCGGTATTCATCAATGGATGTTTCTGGCACAGGTGCCCATTATGCGACATGCCGCTTCCCAAGAGCAACACAGATTTCTGGAAGAACAAATTCGAAAGGAATGTTGAGAGGGACCAGGTAAAAAAAGAGCTCCTGGAGACAGAAGGGTGGACTGTCCTGGTAGTATGGGAGTGCGAGATAGAACATAATATCAACGATGTGGTGTTGAAGATCAGGGCGTTATTATCGACGATCACTACCACTAGTTTCGGTGACCTCTCCCCCTACTAATATTTATACTTAAAATCAGACATTGGGAGTGAGATGTCAAAAGGTCGCGATGAAATATCCGTGGTAGAGCTGTTCGCAGGCGTTGGCGGATTCAGATGTGGCCTAGAATCGGCGTCGGAAAGGTTCAAGACCGTCTGGGCCAACCAATGGGAGCCTGGACGAAAGACACAATATGCCTTTGACTGTTATGTATCACACTTCGGTGAATCCAAGACCCATGTGAATGAAGATATAGGGCTGGTAAAGGACAAGATACCAAAACATGACCTTCTAGTGGGAGGATTCCCCTGTCAGGATTACTCGGTGGCAAGGACCCAAGCGAGAGGCATAGAGGGTAAGAAAGGGGTTCTGTGGTGGCACATAAAGGACATAATAGAGGCTAAAAGGCCGAAATACGTTCTCCTTGAGAATGTCGATAGGTTGATAAGATCTCCAGCGAACCAGAGGGGGAGAGACTTTGCCATAATGTTGAGGTCGCTTTGCGATCTCGGATATGCGGTCGAATGGAGAGTCATAAACGCCGCCCAATATGGGGAGGCGCAAAGGAGGCGCCGAGTGTTCATATTCGCATTCAAAGAGTCAACGCCATTGTACAAAAGCACGCTCGGCATAGGAATGCCATTCGAAGTATTGATAGATAAGAAAGGGTTCTTCGCAAAACCTTTCCCTGTAACAAAATTTGAACGAAAACAATCGTCTATAGATGATTTCAAAGAGAATCCCCCTCAATCTAAGAGCGTATGGTGTAAATCCGAGTCATTCTCGATCGGACCAAAAGAATACGAATCTTTGGTGGAACTTTCTGATAAATTTGAAAGGCGGTTCTATGCTTCGGGCGTAGCGGTAAAGAATCTCGTTTATACGAGAGAGGGTTCACCGATATATTCTGGTAAATACAAGACTCTCTCATCGATTATGTTGGACTCGACCGATTCAAAATATGAGGTCGATCAGATTGATAAATGGAGATACATGAAAGGAGCCAAATCAGAGCCGCGTATTAACAAAAAGAATGGTATAAAATACAAGTACGCCGAGGGCAAAATGGCCTTCCCGGACGATATAAATAAACCCGGAAGGACCATGCTCACAAGCGAAGGTAAGATGAATCGCAGCACCCATGTGGTAAAGGACAAGGCTACAGGGAAGTGCAGGCTATTGACACCAGTGGAGTGCGAGAGGCTGAACGGGTTCCCGGACGGCTGGACCGAAGGTATGCCAGAATCATTCAGATATTTCACAATGGGCAATGCGCTGGTTGTCCCTCTTGTAGAGAAAATGGGTAAAAGATTAGTAGAGCTCATCGACCAAAGCGACCTCAAAGCGTAATCGGACCGGATGTGAGATCGGCGTCATCATCGGTGCGGGATTCATTTATCTTAAATACGGTGCAAACGATTCACTACCCAATACGCATCTGTATGCGACCACAAAGGGGGAGTGAGAAAATGGCATTCTTTAAGTCGGCTGATGAAAAATTCGATCAAGGCAATGAGTTCATTAAGAGAAAGGAATACGATAAGGCCCGTAAGGCATTCGAGAGCGCACTCAAGAAAGGTACGAAAGAATCAGAAGTTGCGCAAGTCATGATAACACTTCTTGATCTCCGTGACAACAACACCGCACAGGTGTACGGTGATGCGGTCACGATACTCAACCAGAAAGGAGAGTTACAAGTTGAGTTCGGACTGTTCACGATAAAGTGTTCGCAACTCGCGGTGGAATGCGATGCGATGTACTCGGAACGCGTAGGTCTCGGGATGGCATCATCCGGCGGTGATGCTCTGAAGGCACGCGCCGATGCGTTATTCGCAGCGGCAATGAAATTTCAAACAAAAATAGGAATGAACACGTTGATCATACCGGATGTGTACGCCGGAACAAAAGTTACCGGCATCCAGAAGGCCAATTTCCTGATGGCCGAGGGAAATGAGAACATGGCCGAATCCGTTGCAATGGACGATCCCAAAAAGGCCGCGGAATATTTGCACATGTCACTGAACTACCGCCGTCAATTGGGCGATACAAATGCGGAGGCAAGGATAAACAATAAGATCACGCAATACGCAAAAGCGGCGGCGTGCTGGATCTGCGGCCGTGAGACATCCGGTCAGGGATTGCACTTCGTATCGATGCCAACGGAGGTCACAGGGATGCAGATGAAGAGCAAGCAAACGTCTCCTTTGCCGTCAATCGACAACAATGCGTCGATATACGTCTGCAGAGCATGTTACTTGGCGATATCAAAACGCGCCGATTCGATCGCAAGACAATACCATGACGTTGCGATGAACGAGATGCGTGCCATGGAAGCACGCCTCAACGCAAGGATAAATTCAGTCAACGCAAGAATAAGGTAAGGTTGATGCAATGGACGATACGGTAGCATTAAGATGCAAGTTCTGCGGCGCCCCGTTCGACGCTGCTTCGCTTACGTCGGATCAGACATATGTGACATGCGGCAGCTGCGGCACATCGCAAACAAGAGTGGATGCGAAAAATTATTTGGAACAGATGATGGGTCAGGTGAAATCGTGGATCAGTAAGGCCATTCCGACGGGTGTGAACATCTCCAATGCCGATAATATTGATGCGGTTGCGAGACACAACATCTTTTCCAACAGTGTAAGGCCCGCTATCGAGACTGAAATGACAGAGTACCGTTTCGGATTCCTGTCGTTGTTATCCAATCAATTGATAGTTATGCCCCACAGAACAAATGCATCATTCCGTGCAGCACATCAATCCGCCAAGGCATTCGAGTTCAATGCAAAGGCGAAATCGGTCGCCCCGTTGGCCGTCGACACTGACGGTACGGAGTTAATGAGAAATGCCGACAAGATGTCTTTAGCTTACGCAATGATGATAAACAACGTGAAACAACTTGCCGAGAATAAACCCGGAAGGTACACAATAATGGCGTCCAACTTCTCCGAAGCCGCCGATTCGTTAAAGGGATTGAAGAGATACGACGTCGTCTGTCAGCGTTTCGATGCATTGGGCAAGGTGGCCAAAGGCGTCGCATTCCTGGAGGAAGGCAACGTCACAGAGAGCAGAGCATATCTTGAGGAAGGCGTGGATCTCATGGAGAGTGCAAAACAGGCGACGATGACCAGCATGGACTTCGGGTCCACTTATATGGCGGTCGATCAGGAAGTTTCGGTGGCAAAGATACTGAAGGGCATCGCGGACGCCGCTATTAATGACCCCTCAATAAACGTACTGGAGATATTCGACGTTCTCAGAAAAGTATCGAATGCGGCGTCAACGAATGAGGTGTTCGCCAATGTCCTGGCGATAATAACGTCACGTTCCGGAACGGGAGGCATACCGATAACCAACGGTCAGGGATCCGTTCTCTTACCGTTCTGGTCCATTGACCTCAGGTACAGTTTCACAACAGGCACATTCCTGAACAAGAAGAGCGTGGAAGCGCACGAACCGTTACTCCTTCCCGCAACCTTCGTTACCGATGCAAATGCAACCAATAATCCGAGGAATTATATGACGGACATATTCGCATCGAAGCCCGGAGGCTTCTTTGACGGTCTAAAAGGTGCGGAGACGAGTCTCAGCCAAAGCGGAGAGATAAAGACAATGGTGCAATCGGTGGCGGAGAACAGCATCGGAAATCGAAAAGCGGTCGTTCCGCTGAGCACAAAGAATGAGGCGGAAGCATTCGTACTCAGGTATTTAAAACAATGTACTGCGGACGATAATAAGCTGAAGCTTATTAAGCCCACGGTAGATAAGTTGATATACGTGCCCTGTGAAATCACCGACTCAGGGATATCTTTCCCAACGCTGGGAAAGATGTCGCCGAGATCGGTGGGGAACATCGGTCTGATCAAAACCCTTTTAATGTAAGGCGTGGTGGAAATGTCAACAAAAGATATGTTGGGTCTGTCAAAGAAGAACGATTCCCTGCTCACAACGGTAGCGTTGTTGCTGGGTCTCGTGGCAGGCATAGTTGTTCAGCAATTGACGAACGAAGGTTTCTTGGTAATTGTATACACGGTGATACTTGTCTTCGGCATATACTATTTAATAACGATACCGTTCGCCGACAATAAGAGTGACTTCATTCCGTCGCAGCGATCGTTCCGGGTGGTATGGGGCTCTTTGCTCACGACCGTAGGTGCGCTGTTGTTGGTCAATGTCTACGAATCGATCGATCTATGGATAATGGTGGTCATACTGCTGTTGGTGATAACGGCAGTGATATTGTTCATGTTCTTTAGCAAAAGGGAGTGATGATAAAAATGGTAACAGGTAAAAGCGTGGCCGACAAGGTCAAAGGAGATAGGTCCATATTTGAACGCATCTCGCTTTATATCCCGTTCTACAGAGGTTACAGAGCTAGGAATCTCAGAAGGGACGTGGACCGTGAAGTGAGAGTTGCGGTATCAAAGATAATAAAGGCAACGAAGACGGAATTGGAGAATGTTCACAGGGAGATCATGGGATCCGGTGATATCGCCGTCGGACGTAAGGTTGAAAGGATAAGGAACAAAGTTGATACGTACAACACCAAGGTTGAGAAGGCGGCGGCAGGATACAGCGGCATATGGGCCTCTGTGAAAAAGAATGAGGAGGAACTTGACGCCGTTGTGGAATTTGATGCGAAGCTGCTGGAATCCGCCGACGCTCTCAGAAAGGATGCCGAAGCCCTAAGAAATTCCGTAGGTGACGAAGGTATGGACCAACTTATAAAAGAATTTGAAAGGAAGGTTGATTCGTTGATCGAGATATACGCGGAACGCGAACTCGTCCTGAAGGGATTGGCGGAGGCCTGAGAAAATGGTACTGAAATCATCGGCAAAGACGAACGTCGTCGAATGGGCGAATCCGGGACCGGAGGACATCGTCTACAGGTATGAGCACTCGGACCTGAGAACGTTGACATCGTTGACAGTAAGGGAATGGGAAGTTGCGGTGTTCATGAGAGACGGTCAGTTATTCGATGTGATGCCTCCGGGAAGGCACATAATCACAACCGCAAATATTCCGTTAATAACGAAGCTGTACAACTCGGTGCTTCGTTACAAGGAGACGCCGTTCAAGGTTGACATAATCTTCATCGCGAAGAAGATGTTCCCCGGTAAATGGGGCATCAGAACAATGGTGAAAGCGGACCCGAACTTAGCGATACAGATGCCTCTCATGGCAAATGGCGAATACCAGTTCAGGGTGGACGATCCCATTGTGTTCTTGACGCAGGTGTTGGGCGGCCAGAGCAACTTCTCATCGGGCGCGGTAAGCAACTTCATGAGGGCGTTCATGAACGAGCAGATAATGCAGCAACTGTCGAAGCAGTTCTACACCGACGTTTATATGAATCTCGAGAAGGCATCGTCCGTTACTCGAGTTTCAATAGCAGAGTACTTCACGCAGAGAGGAATGGAACTGCTCGCGTTCAAGATATCCGGCGTTGACACTGAGGAGAAGTACAGAAAGGAATTGAACGAGTACATGAAGGTGATACAGTCGCCTGCAGGTATGCGGTTACGTGAACTCGAGTCGGTGGACAGGATGTCCGAAGGCATCGGAAATTCATCGGGCGGTGCGGCGATAGGTGCCGGAATGATGTTATTCCCGCAGATGTACCAGAATCTCGGACCCGGGGCGCAGCAGCAACAGCAACAGCAGCAACAGTCGCCGAAGGTGCTTTGCCCTCACTGCGGCGGGATGAATGATTTCCCGTACAAGTTCTGCAAGGAATGCGGCAAGCCGCCGGTGATGCAGCAGGCCGCTCCGGCGCCCGCAGCACCCGCAGCGGCGGCACCCGCGGCGCCTGCCGGCGCACCGAAAGCGTTCTCGCGGTGCCCGTACTGCGGTGAGTCGTTGAACTTACCGAGGACGCCGAAGTTCTGTCCGTACTGCGACGAACCGCTGAGTTAAAAATAAACGCCGGCATTTTGCCGGCTTC
>Ga0209737_10000964_pt1 | contig 21634 bp, 18 predicted proteins | sample TergutCu122P3_FD_187284 | JGI IMG/M metagenome (GOLD analysis project Ga0209737, IMG submission 187284) | Cubitermes ugandensis P3 segment gut microbial communities from Kakamega Forest, Kenya - Cu122 P3 (SPAdes) (version 2) | ecosystem: Host-associated > Arthropoda: Insects > Digestive system...
AAACACCGGTTTGATGCGAAAAGGTGAATCCGAATATGTAGTCGATATCTTCGGAAAACTGCTCGAATCCAATCTCATTTATGTTGATGCAACCGACCGGATTTTAGACAAGCTTGAAGGAATCGCCGACCCGGAGCAAAAAAGAAAAATCATCGGCACCGAATTTATCCGCATCTTCGAAGAAGAAGCCCGCCGCTTAAGCATCACCGAAACCATCAGCTTCCTAGCCCAAGGCACAATCTATCCCGATGTTGTCGAAAGCGGCACCAAAACCGCAAAAGCAGTAAAATCCCACCACAATGTCGCCCTACCGGAAGATATACAGTTTGCCTTAGTCGAACCCCTACGCCAGCTCTTCAAAGATGAAGTCCGCGCCTGCGGTCTCGAACTCGGCTTACCCGATGAATTGGTTTTCCGCCAACCCTTCCCCGGCCCCGGTCTCGGTGTCCGCTGCCTCGGCGCCATCACCCGCGAACGCCTCGAAGTTGTCCGCGAATCCGACGCCATTCTTAGCGAAGAATTTAAACGTACCGGTCTCGACAAAAAAGTCTGGCAATACTTCACCGCCGTCCCCGACTTCAAATCCGTCGGTGTCCGCAACCACACCCGCACCTACGATTACACCGTCATCCTGCGCGCCGTCAACACCATCGACGCAATGACCGCCACTATTGAAGAAATTGATTGGCCGATACTTAAAAGGATAACGGATAGGATATTGGCTGAGGTTAAGAATGTGAATAGGGTATGTTATGATTTGAGCCCGAAGCCGGTTGCGACGATTGAGTGGGAGTAGAACAAACACCTCAGAAAAGCCCGGTAAATCAACGTTTCTAAGGTGTCACGATGTGATTTGATAACAAAATGATAACATAAGTACCTATGAGGTCTGGTCTTTTCGCCACTGTTTAGTTGGCGAAGATTTACCTAAATCGTCGCAAGTCTGCGGCCAATTTACCTTCCATTCCATATATTCGGCCTTGCTGATTACACCATCAGCAAGGTCTTTTTTACGTTGATGCCACTCGCTCAGGAAATCATCAAGCAGATTGGAATTAAACCTAATAGATATTTTGGAAGAATCATTTTTTGAAGTGGTATCGAGGAGGTCAATATCATAATGTTCATCCAGTTCAAAAAGCGTGTACATTACGTCCTCAACTGCATAAAGTGTTGGCTCGTAGAGGGAACGGAAGTTTACATCCAATACATCAGCCATGTTTCTAAGCACATCCTCTTTTGGGGTTCGTGTGCCGGATTCGTATTGTGCAATACGGACATCCGCAGTATTGTCTTCAAAACCAAGGGCAAGCCCAAATTCTTTTTGGGTAAGCCTTCTCATTTTTCTTATCCGCTTAATTCTATCACCTACTGCCATATTCGTTCACCGCCTAAACATATTTGTTTATTAGTATAAATGATTATTTGGTTGGTTGCAAGTAGATTAAGCAAAAAAGTTTAGAAAAAACGCATGCAGGTACTTGACATAAACAAAAATGCTTAGTATTATATAATAAAACTAAGCATATATGCTTAATATAAATAAAAGAGGAGGAATAAAAATTGTCTAACACATTATTTATCAAAGCAGAGGAAGTTGCGAGAGAGTTGGGTGTATCTTTACCTTTCGCATACAAGCTCATAAGAAAATTGAATAGTGATTTAGAGAAAAGAGGTTTTATTACTATCAGCGGTCGGGTAAGTCGAGAGTATTATCGTGAAAAAATGTATAATTCCGGAGCGAAATCGGAGAAAGGTGGATGGCATGGCAGCTTTTAAGGAAAAAAACGGAACATGGTATACTTCTTTTCGGTATACTGATTGGAAAGGTGAACGGATTCAAAAATTGAAGCGTGGATTTCCGACAAAGCGAGAAGCTCTCGAATGGGAACGAGAGTTTTTGCAAGAAAAGACTTCCGACTTAACAATGACTTTTGAGTCATTTGTAAATGTTTATATGGAAGATATGAGAACTCGTTTAAGGCAAAGTACATGGAGTACAAAAGAAAATATCATTTTGAAAAAATTGCTTCCTTACTTCGGAAATAAAAGTATGAGCGACATCAGTGCCAAAGATATTATTCGATGGCAAAATGAAATGATGAAATTAAAAGGAAAGGACGGGAAACATTATTCTGATACATATCTCAAAACTTTGCATAATCAAGTAAGCGCGATATTTAACCATGCAGTACGATTTTATGATCTTAAGAGTAATCCGGCATCCAAAGCCGGTAGCATTGGCAAGAAAGAAGCAAAGGATATGTCATTCTGGACAAAAGAGGAATATCTAAAATTTGCGGAATCCATGATGATTAAACCCATGTCATATTATGCCTTTGAGATGCTTTACTGGTGCGGAATCCGGACAGGTGAATTACTCGCGCTTAATTCAGCAGATTTTGATTTCGAGAAAGGTACAGTGACGATTAGCAAATCATATCAGCGTATAGCCCGACAAGACATTATTACCGGTCCCAAAACACCAAAGAGCAACCGTGTCATATCAATGCCGGATTTTTTATGTCAGCAGATGAGAGAATACATTGATTCCCTCTATAGCTGTAAACCTACCGATAGAATATTTCCAATAACCAAGAACTATCTACATCATGAAATGAATCGAGGATGTAAAGCACAAGGTATCAAACGTATTCGTGTACATGATATTCGCCACTCCCATGTTTCATTTTTGATTGACATGGGTTTCTCGGCAGTGGCTATAGCGGATAGGGTTGGTCATGAAAGTATCGACATAACTTTTCGCTATGCACATTTATTTCCATCGAAACAGATTGAAATGGCTAACCGCCTGAATGCAGAAAAACTAAATAGCAAATAAGAAAGGGAAAATATGAGAAAACGAATAAAAGATAAAAATGGTTTTACCTACACATTAGCTGATGATGGCATGTATTATCCTAAGATAACCTTGCCGGAAGAAATGAATTTCGATATTGGGAGATTTGGACGAATGAGAGGTCAATATTTGAAAGAAAATAAGAATAATTATTTCAACACTCTGCTGATTTCCGGTAAGCTTAATCAATATTTATACGATGTAAATATTGAATGTGAAAATATGATTGAGACTGTTTCTGAACGAATGATAATAAGGCTAGGAATAACAGAACAAATGAAAGAAGCCGACCATATGAAATGGGTTGGAGTGACAAATAATATCCGTCTACAAGCAGAGAAATTTGCAATAAAGGAGTTGATTTTCTCATGATTCTCTTTCTCCTAGCCGCGGTAGTAGACTGTGGGTGTCTACGGCCAGATACGCAAAAGCGACGTCACCGTCGCTTTTGCCATCCGGTTAGGGGCAAAGCCCCTAAAACCCCATATATTTATAAAGGATAACTGATAATCATGTCGAATTAAATATAAATTCCATCAATTAAAATAATAAATATAAATCATATAAAAGATATGTCACATTGTGACTCCTATGGTGTTAAAAAGTTACGTCACTGACGCAAAAAAGTGACGCCTTTATTTTACGGTAATATTCTAGTTCATAAAAAAGTGGTGTCAAATTGTGACGTCAATGGTGTCAATAATTGACGTAAGCGGTGTTAAATAGTACCGTAACTTTTCTACATTCTTTTTCCGTAATTTATTTTAGTAAGAGATATATGAAATATATAGTGTATCGGGGTTTTAGGGGATGCTTCCCCTAACTAGTAGCAAAAGAAGCGGAGGCGTCTCTTTTGCGTATCTAGCCACGCAGGGGAGCATAAGTTGGGAGAGTGATAACAATTATGATACATTATGGAATATGGTTTAGAATAAGTTATGAAATGTATTTCATAGCTTACATAAATTTGTAGGCAGCCATCATATTTTATGATATACTTAGTTTATGAAATAATGGTGCAAATAACTAATATAGTAAATTGTGTGTTTGGGTTATCATTCTATTTTTGTGAACATAAAAGAGAGGATAATATGAGTACTGAAGAACTAATAAAATACATATATGAGACTGATTTATCTCAAATCGCTTTTGAAGGCAATCACCAGAAAGGGGACAGAGCATTAATATTACTTTCTAAATATGGAGTAGATACCGAAAATGAACTGTCTGAACGTTTTGGAAATAAAATTACATTTAAAAATATTAGACCATCAACTGCTTTGAAAATTGCAAAAAAAATAGATGAGTATCAGGATAAAAAAAGAGCATGTGTGGTTTCAAACCAACCAACCATTATAATCGACAATTTCCGAAATAAATATTCTACAATCGTGATTAAATCAAAAAATGTGATTTTCAGAGGTGCACCGGGAACAGGTAAATCCTTCTTGGCAAAAGAAATAGCAGCGGATATTGTGAGCAAAGGAACAATACAAGAGTACGTCTTGTTAAGCGATGAGCAGAAGAGGCAAATTGAATTTGTTCAATTCCATCCATCGTATGATTATACTGACTTTGTAGAAGGTCTTAGGCCTAAACTAAATAGTGATGGCAGTATGGGTTTTGAACTTCAAGACGGCATATTCAAGAAATTCGTTGATAAAAAAGCAAAATTAAACTATATTGCAAGTCAAAAAACCACCGAATCACTCTCTTACCAACAATGGGTTGAGCAGCGATTTGATGAGTTCATAATCTGTTTACAAGATAAGCTTGATAAAGATGAAAAGATTCTTTTACAAAACACTATTCAAAAAATAATTGCATTAAATGACGACCATCTTAGATATACACAATCGGAAAGCATTCCCCAAGGACGCATTTTTTACTATGAGGATATTATACAAGCGTATATGGATAGCAGTATCGAGTCAGCACAAATAATTTCAAACAATAATCTTCCACCTCGATTTAGAATTAAGTCGTTAAGCGGATATGCATCAAAGATAGTAAAGATGTTTGCTGAATACGCCGGCGATTATATTGAGTCTGCTTATGCAGAGAATACGCCTCTCTTACCATATGTTTTTATTATTGATGAAATTAACAGAGGAGAAATATCAAAGATATTTGGTGAATTATTTTTTGCATTAGACCCTGGTTATCGTGGAAAAGCAGGTGAAGTATCAACACAATATGCAAACCTCCATGATATGCCGGAAGAGAAATTCTATATACCCGATAATGTTTATATAATCGGGACAATGAATGATATTGATCGTTCTGTGGATAGCTTTGACTTTGCTATGCGGCGTCGATTCAGATTTATTGAGATTAAGGCAAGTGAACGAGTTGAAATGCTTGATTCCCTTGAAATGAAGAATGAAGCAATAGACAGGATGAATTTATTGAACGAAGCCATTTCTGGAATTGAAGAATTAAATGAGAATTACCACATTGGTGCTTCGTATTTCCTTAAACTTAAAACGCATGATTTTAATCAACTATGGACAGATTACTTAGCTCCTTTACTCCAAGATTATGTTCGCGGAATGTTTGACGAAAAAAGAATTCTTGAAAAGCTCAAAGCTGCCTACGAAAGAGCTGGGGTTTCAAATGATGATGAGAGTTAAGGACAACACTGTTCTACTAAAAACGAAATTTAATACCATCCCCAACTTGACGAAGCAAATTGCTGACAAGACTATCATGCAGCTTGAAAAGGAAGGGTTGATGGTATTCCCTCGCTTTATCAGAAAATTTGATGATATACAAGATGACCAAATAGTTTTGCAAAGCGTAAATGAATCGTATAAAACAAGCAATGTGATGGGATTCTTAGGACTGAGGAACGAGAGACTTACAATTCAATCTCGATTCTCTTTCAACGAGCAAGACTATTTTTTCCAGTATATTCTTGAAAAAGTTCTTGATTTCCCAAACATGATAAAATTGGATACAGACGTGAATCGCGATAATCAACTTTACAATGTTCTATTATTCGTCTTTCCGTATTATTTGAAAGCAGCTCTCCGTAAAGGAACATTTAAAACATATATCAGATATAACTATAATGACAGCAAAGTCAAGGGTGCGATAGATATAGCATCACACATAAAGAAAAATACACCGTTTACTGGGATAATTTCATATAGCCAGCGCGAGTTATCATTTGATAATCCATTGATGGAACTGATCCGCCATACCATAGAATTCATTAAAACTAAACCTTATGGTAATCAGTTGTTAAAAAGAGTCCAAGATGAAGTAGTTTCCGTAATCGAAGCCACAAAAAGGTATGATTTCCATAATAGGAGGAAAATCATTTATTCCAATAAGAAAAGCCCTATCCGCCATGCATATTATCATGAATATCGTGTATTACAAAGCCTGTGCATCATGATTTTACAATATGAAAAACACCAGATAGGCTCAGGGATAAATAGAATTCATGGTATTTTATTTGATGGTTCTTGGCTTTGGGAACAATATATATATACATTGATTTCCGATGAGTTCTATCACCCGATGAATAAATTGGGTTTCGGTGTTCAACAATTATTCACTAATGCACGCGGGCATAAAGAAGGACGCATCTATCCTGACTTCATAAGCAAGGATAATCTTGACCGGATTATTGCGGATGCGAAATATAAACCAGCGAATAATATCGGTAGTAAGGATTACTTGCAAGTACTCTCTTATATGTACAGGTTTGATGCAAAGCGGGGTTATTACTTTTATCCAGAAAGCGAGGGGGGTAATAGACACCATTTTTATCTGAATAAGGGTTCAACATATGAGCACAATGTCACGAAAAGAAATGATATTATAGTTGTGAAATGTGGGTTTGTTATTCCGAACGCCGCCGAAAGCTATAATGTTTTCAGGAGAGCCATGTTAGAAAGCGAGGCAGAATTCAAGATACAGTTTATTTCTGAAAATGCAATACATTTATAGAATTGATGTCAAATAGATAAATCGTGAAAGAAACATTAAACCACTAGACAAACATACGTTCGAGTGATATAATAAGTATACTGATCTAGTAGAAGAGCCGATAAAAGATATAAAATTGATCTTTGCAAAATTAAATGATTAACCATATATATGAGAGAGATGAAATGGCGGCAATTAAAGAACTGTTATCAACAAATTCAAATGGTCTTAGTGTAAAACTATTTGAATACGATATTAATGATGAGCAAGGTCTTAATGATGTTCGACAATATTTGATTGATAAAATTCAATCTTCTAAGGTACATAGAAAAGAAGAATTTGATGTTAGCTATTATGCTTCAAAGAATCAAAACCAAGAGTTCCTAGATAAACTAAATTCACGTATAGCAAGTATTAATACTCCCATAAAGTCTAAAATACCGCAATTTGACGTTCGTAGAGAAAGAGTAACTGAATGGATGGCACAACTTTTATTAGAGGAAAAATATAACTGTGTTTTTCATGATGAAGCGGATAAAAGGATGAATATTGAACCGGTAGCAATAGATAAACATACTCCGGGTGTTGATGTTCCGGGGATTAAGATAGTTAATGATAAAATGAAATTTGTTATTTGTGAAGTAAAAGCATCAGAAGAAAAGAAAATACCGTGTAGCTCAGTTCAAGCTTTGCAGGATGATATTCAAAAATCAATTGATAATACTGAAAATAGAGTATCAAAAGAAATTTTGCAATATATTCATGGAATCCGAAACATAAAAATGCAGAGTGATGAATTGCAAAAGATATTAGATTTTTTAAGAGAGCTTCTTATTGATTCGGATTCAGCATTATTTGAAAGCTTATTATTTTTCCCTATTTTAATCAGAAACAATAAGGATGTGATAGAAAATAAAAACGTTGATGATTTCAATAATTTCATTGTAAAAGGCACAGTTGATATTGAGAATATTATACTTGGATTTGACAAATCAATAAATGAATTTAGCAATGATGTATATAGCGAGGCCATTGTAAATGAGTGATTATGGTAAAGTTATTATTGATTCAATTAAATCTATATTCAATACGAGTGAAGAGAGTTTGTCTTCACTTATAACTATGCTTAATAACGCCGAAGAAAATAGAATAAGAAGAAGATTTTATTTGAAAGTTGCTAAGCAGTTTTCGGATAACGAAATCATATCAAAGATAAATTTACTTATCGCTTTGATGGAATTGGTTTTAGAGAATCCAAACATGGAAAAAATTGATTCACATGAACGAAAATCGTTATTGTTAGAATTGTACATTACAACAACTTCTTTATATGAACAGATGTTAGAGCATAACGAAGAACGAATATGGGAACGCATGCCTTATGCTACCATGTATAGTATGCTTTCATATTTAGCAGACAAGCAAACTATATCTGCAATGACTATTGATGAGTTCTTAAGTAGATTAAATGCCAGAAAAGAAGAATTTTCAAAAATATCACCCTTAAGCAAATTAGAATATTATTCATATTACCTAATAATTTCTATTTTAAGTAACATAAAGAATCAAGCTGGTTTGGTTAATCTCGAATCAATTATTGCGAATGCACAGAGTGTTTTAGAAGAAATACAAGATGAAATGCTGAAAGAAGAGATGGATGTGCAAGAAGGTTTAAAAGTAACAGCTTTTGGCAATATAATTTATCTTACTAGTTTGCTGAAAGATTATCTTTTTAAAGGTAGTATATCAGACGAAGAAAATCAAGATATATTTAGTGTTATAGATATTTATTCTTATAATATTTTTAGTTTACTAAGTGAAGAAGATATTTCGATTAAAGTTATAGGGCATCTTATTAAATATGCGTATACGCAGGTAGCTGAAAATTCTGTTTGGAGCATTGCAGAAAAATCTCCAATGATAAAAGCATTCATTGAAGAAAACATAATGGGTACAAATAAATATATTTATTCATTACTGCCGTCTCAACGGGATGTTATATCAGAGGTATTGACTCCAAAGAAAAGTATTATTGTTACCATGCCGACAAGTGCTGGAAAATCTTTTTTAGCAGAGATGCAAATTTTATTTACGCTGCATAATTATCATACTGTTGATTTCAAACCAACAGTATGTTATATAGTGCCAACAAACGCATTGATTGAGCAAGTAAAAAAAGATTTAAACGAAGATTTTAAAGGATTTTTACTTAATATTGAGACAGTGTTGCCATTTTATGATATTGACGAACTAGAAAACGAGTTTTTATGTAGAGAACATATAGATATACTAATTAGTACTCCTGAAAAATTAGAATCATTAATAAGACAGCGTCATTCAGCCATACAGAACACCAAATTGATTGTTATGGATGAAGCTCATAATATTGGTGATCAATCACGGGGTTCGAAGTTTGAGTTAGTTTTAGCAGCGACAAAGCAAAATATGAAAGAAGTAAATTTCCTTCTCTTAAGTCCTTTTATGTCAAATGCAGATGAAATTGGTGAATGGTTAGCAGATTCACAGAGAGATTCAACAGTAGTTTCTGTAGAGTGGACACCGACAAGACAGTATATTGGATGTAATATTTTGAAGAAGAATAAAAAGGAATCAATTTTAGAATTTTACAAATCCGCTCGCAATTATATTAGTGCGGAGAATATTGAAATATTACTTCAAAAGAGTCCTATTAATGTTAAAAGGGAGTTAAATGTAGAAAAAATTGATTCGGTAGTTAAATTATGCGTGCTAATAAATGATTTTATGTTCCACGATGGAAATGTTTTAATTTTATGTGGTGGTAAAGGAACATCAAAAAAATTCGCAAGAAAAATAACAGAGTATTTTGTAAATCAAAATGTTCTTAAAGATATTAGTAACGACCCTAAAGTAAAAAGAGTTTTAGAAATTATTAAGTTAGAAACAAACGATAAAGATCCATTAATAAATTGCATAAAGTATGGCGTATGCTATCATAATGCAGGATTATCAAGCTTAGTGAAAGAGTCAATTGAAGTTTTAATCCGAGATGGTTTCATAAAATTAGTTTTTGCAACCACAACTTTAGCACAAGGGATGAATTTCCCAATTAATACAGTTATATTTGATGTGGTATCGTTTCGTGGAAGGACACCCAGTGAAATGACTAATGCAGAATTTTGGAATATTGCTGGTAGGGCAGGGAGAACATACAAGGATAAAGAAGGATATATAATAATTTCATATTCCTCATCACCTGGAGAAACAAGAGAAAAAATTAAGCGCTACATTAAAATGGATGCAGAAAAGGTGGTTTCCACATTAAATACTTTTTTTGCTAAAAGTGGCACTATTAGCTTAACATATGATTTTTTAAGACAATCAGAAAATTCACCGATATTGAATTTGATACAATATATTAACCATATACTAAATATCGGTTATGAATACAATATAAGTCCGTCTGAAATGGCAAAAATAAGAACGATTCTTAACGATTCATTCTTATATCATAGCTTAAGTAAACAAGAAGGCTTTGTTAATGCACAAATGAAATTAAATACCTTTGTAACACAGTACATCCGGCATATTAAAGAAAAGAAAAAAGATGATTTGGAGAAGGCAGATCTACTAGGTATAAGTGATATCAGTTTTAGCAAGGTGAAATCCATTATTGGTGCTTTCGTTATGAATTTGAAGGAACAAGGGGATTTAGATTATCGCGCATCTGATATAATCCTTAAAACAAAAAATATAGACAGATTAGCAGAAATAATCAATATAATATCCAAAATTCCAGAAATCAAGATAGAAATGATTAATCAAGGTTCTTTTGATCCCAAAAGTGTTGCTAAACTATTAGTTGGGTGGGTAAATGGTGAAAGAATAAATGATATAGCGAAAAGCATAGTTCGCGACAATCAATCACTAGAAGACGCCATAGAATTATGTAATGGATACCTTAATAGCCAAATGAAATCATATATGCCATGGGGTATAAATATATACCAAGAAATTAGTTATGATTTGAGCAGCGATAATGCAAAAATGTTACCATCTTATATATATTATGGGGTTTCTGATAAAGAGTTGGTTCTTTTATCAAAAATTGGTGTACCTCGTTTTGCAGTTAAAAACACTCTTTCAAGTATTCGTAAACTATATCCAGAAATTGAATTTAGTGTTAAGAATTTGAAGTCGATTAAGGAAATGGTAAAATCAATGCAGGCTGATAATTATGAAATAAATAATTTTTCGGGTAATGTAATAAAAGAGATAGTGGACAATAGAATTAGTTAATAATCAGTTTGCCAAGTCAGTGATAACAATTTGATAACAAAAAATCAGCAACACCCAAATAAATGGAATAATAGGTACTGAAATCACATTAAACATCACTAAAAGATAAACAAATATGCTTAATATTTATATGGTTCAGCCGAGTGGGAGTAGAATGTGAATAATGGGGATAATACAAATAATTGTGATATATACGAGAGGTGTTTTATGCAAAAATTTATATTTGCTATTGAAGAAATAGCTGTACAAGAATTCTCCTTATATGCAAATGATGCAGAGGAAGCATTTGAGTTTGTTGAGCAAAAATATAAATCAGGTGAATTTGTTTTAGAACCCGGTGTAGTAACATTCAAGCAGATGGCATTAATAGAGCCTTGTAACGAGAGAACAGAATGGGTGATGTTTTAAGTATCATGAAAGAGTAGATATGTATAAATCATATTGTCAAAAAGAGAAATTAACTGATGCCGCAGAGTATGTAATAACAACTTGCGCAAACGAAACGATTTCCGGTCAAATGTTTTTTTATCCAGAAGATATTTCAAGAAGAATAATGACGCCTGATGAGTTTGAAATGTATAGCGATGAATTATGCTTAATTATTTCAAAGTATAACTCTGTTTGCGATGTTTATAGTGAACCCGGAGGGATTATTGATATAAACCTTGGTTGGAACTATTGTCCACTATATGAGCCTTTACAGGAGGAGCAGGAGTTTGATATAAATAGAGTTATAAAAAGCCCCTTAGAATCTTTGTCAAACATGCAAAACTAGTTGGATTTTACTAAGAAGATAATAAATATTAACCCAAGAATCGTGTTGTATAGTATGAAAGGGTAAACTAATGCACGAACACCAAACAATAGAATGGAAAGAAAGCTGGCATGATGGGTATCTGGAATGGATTTGTGGATATGCAAATGCGTTCGGTGGAACTCTTTTCATTGGCAAAAATGATGATGGTAACGTTGTGGGTGTAAGTAAAGCGAAAAAACTATTAAAAGATATCCCGGATAAAATAACAAGCACAATGGGGATTATAGCAGATGTTAACATTCATTATGACGGAGAGTTCGAGTATTTGGAAATAATAGTAGATAAGTATCCATCATTAATTAGTTATAAAGGAAAATATTATTATCGCTCCGGAAGCACAACTAGAACGATTACCGGAATTGAATTGGAAAAAGCACTTCTAAAGAGCCAAGGACGCACATGGGATGGGGTACCGATACCAAACGTTACAGTAGATGATTTAAGACAAGATGCTTTTGAATTGTTTAAAGAGAAAGCGATAGCTCGTGGGAGGCTCACTGAAGAAGATGTAAAATCGAGTAACAAAGTACTTCTTGTGAATCTACGCTTGTATGAAAATGATGATATGATTCGTGCTGCGATTATGGCATTTCACAAAGATCCCGAAAGATGGGTCTTTGGCGCTTACATTAAGATTGGATATTTCATAACCGATTCTGACCTTAAATATCATGATGAAGTGCATGGATCATTAATTGAGCAAGTAGACAAAACAATGGATTTGGTTTATACAAAATATATGAAGGCTTTAATTGATTATGAGGGAATACAACGGATTGAGCAATTAATGTTCCATCCAGATGCGTTTAAGGAAATTTTATTAAATGCCATTATCCATAAGGATTACCGGGGTGGGAATCCTATTCAAATAAGTGTATATGAAGATAAGATTTATGTTTACAATGATGGGACAATGCCGGAAGAGCTTTCAACAACAGATAAGCTATTCGAAAAGCATTCTTCAAAACCTTATAATCCTAGGTTGGCAGGAATTTTCTTTAAGAGCGGAATGATCGAAGCATGGGGAAGAGGTTTTGATAAGATAAAGGAAGCTTGTGCACAGTATAAGAACGCGCCTTTACCAGAATATACGATATCAAAAACCGGGGTTATGGTATTATGCAAGCCATGTGAGCGATATTTAAAACTTTTAAATAGTACGAAGAAAGTAAATGAAAAAGATGATTTCGCTCATAAAAATGAGCGAAAAATGAGCGAAGTTTTGAGCGAAAAAGAAAATGAAAAATTGGCACCAATTCTAATATACCTACAAAAAAATGGTACAATAAATAATGCGACAGGTCGCAGATTAACAAGGAAATCATCTGCGACTGTTAGAAGATATTTTAATAGGTTATGCGATATAGGACTATTAACTCCCATAGGGGATCGCAAAGGCACTGTATATAAAGTGAGCGATAAATGAGCGATATGTTGAGCGATAAAATGAGCGATATGCAGGACGATAACTAACTGATAACAATTTGATAACAAAAAATCAGCAACACCCAAATAAATGGAATAATAGGTACAGAAATCACATTAAACACCACTAAAGCTAAACAAATATGCTTAATAATAATTTAGTTCAGCCGAGTGGGAGTGATTGAATGACAATTAATAAAGTGTAGCTGGGTTGCCGATGTTATACAGTAATGCACCGGCATTGTAGTTGAAGCGGCAAGAATAGAATCGGTGTGGTGTTTATATGGATAATTTGTCAAAAGAGCAACGTTCCAAAAACATGAGAAGCATCAAAAGCAAAAATACCAAGATTGAGGTATTGCTACGGAAGGCTTTGTGGTCAAATGGTTACCGATACCGCAAAAACTATTCCAAGCTCCCTGGTACCCCCGATATTGCATTGACAAAACACAAGATTGCCATTTTCTGCGACAGTGATTTCTTTCATGGCAGGGATTGGGAAGTTTTGAAACCACGACTTGAGCGGGGACAGAACAGTGAATTCTGGTTAAAGAAAATTTCGCGGAACATGAAGCGGGATGATGAAGTTAATAAGCTCCTGCTCTTTGAAGATTGGACGGTCATCCGTTTTTGGGGTACAGATATTGAAAAGAAAGTTGACGAATGTGTGCAGGTAATAGAAGAAGCGATTTTGGATATAAGGATTACCAATGCAAACTTGAATAAATTCTTTTTGTCACTATATGTTGTGGCATTTTACAGTTTAATTTTAAGATGATACAAAATGCAAAATCATGATAATGGAAACACATACGAAATAATAAAACAAAAACTTCAAAATGAAGGTTATATAATAACAGAAATGGTACTTAATACAATGGATCATACTGATTTACCTCAAAACCGGGAGCGCATTTATATCTTGGGTTTCCGTAATCAGTCAGAATATGAGCAATTTATGGTATTGAAAAGAAGCATTACATCGAAAACAAATAAAACCCCGGCAGAACGCACGGAAGATGTGAAGAAGATAATAGATTTTAATGAAACTGATAATAAGTATTTTTATACTAAGGAAAAGTACCCACATTACTACAATAGCACCATAAATATCGATGAACAAATAAGTGAGAAATATCAATTTTATCAGTTGCGCCGTGTTTATATTCGTCATAATAAAAGTAATGTATGCCCCACGCTGACAGCCAATATGGGAACGGGGGGACATAATGTTCCATTGATTAGAGTTGATGGAGGTGTACGTAAAATAACACCAGCAGAAGCTTTTCGCTTACAAGGTTTTCCGGTAGGAAATGGGTATACACTTCCCATAGCAATTAATGGTAAACCATATGGTGACAGTAATTTGTACAAGCAGGCAGGAAATGCGGTATCTGTTCCCGTTGTAAAGATGATTGCTTCCGAGCTTCTAAAAATAAAATCATCATCATCAGGTGCGGAACTGGGGACTATTCAAAATGCAAGTTAGGCTATTCTAATTTATTATGCCACTCACTTTATGCCCCTTATGATTTCTTTCAACGTACCAAAATCAACCGGCCCAGTTTCCAAAAAGACCCGGTGGAATTCCAAATCGCTATATTTACTACCCCACAAATCTTTTGCTTCATTTTTTAACGACAATATTTCAAGATACCCAAGATAATATTTGGGATAGTTTGCCGGTTCGCTGACGATATAGTCATATATCGAAGCGGCGGTATCTTTGTCCGTGATTCCGATGGTTTCGAGGATTTTTCGGACTTGGTTAAGGTCGGCGCCGTCATAATGGATAGCAATATCAAGTAATGAATAAAGACCGAGCTGCAAAGCATGGTTAATGCGAAAATACTCAAACAGATAATCCACTTCCGGATTCTCCTTTATCATCAGCTCTTTGGCAAAATTAAACGCTTCCATTTCGACATAAAGCGCCCATCCTTCCTGATAACCGCCGAAATGCAGGATGTGGCGGAGCGGATTACCATTTGTCTGTTCCATAAAAATACGGTTAAAAACAGTCTGGTAAAGATGGCCGGGATAACCTTCATGTGCCAAGGTTGTGTATAAAGAAAGACCGCTTAGCTTATTCTTCTGGTTGATATAGATGATATTTTTCCAATAATAATCTATCGGCGGGGAAAGATAATAAGCCGGGCTTGCATACTTTTCCATTGCCGGGGAAACATTCTTAACTATTAAACCGACATCAGATGATAGAGATGGATAATCACCCGCAATTTTTTCCCTCAAATCATCAAGCATGGCTTGCGGGCAATTAAGGATAAAATTGATATCGCTTTCATTTTCTTTGGTAATTAAGTGCGGATACATTTGATGTAAGCTGACCAACTCATTATAATTTTTCCTAAAATCCTTAAAGAGCCAATTTTTTATTTCCTCAATGCTCCGCTTTGAACCGGTTACATGCTTAAGCAGATGAAGGTAATACTCCTGCCCCTCAGGAAAATGGGCAAGCCCCATTTCATTTTTGCTTGAGCCCCTAAGCAAAAACAATTCATCGGCAGTCCGGGTGTAAGCCGGGGCAACAACAGTCAGCAACAACCGGTTATTTTCAACGATATAAGCATTCATCTGTTCAGTGCTAATCAACCCACTTTCAACTAACCCCTTAATCCGCTCATTAAAGGAGAGCTGCAAAAAGTGCGTCCCCGTCAATAATCCGCTTTTTTCCATAATCAAATCACACTGCTCGATAACGCGGTCAAGGGCACGGTCAGACATAAACAAACCGGCATCTGCTTTTTCCCGGGCAAAAATACATAACCCAGCAAGATAATCATCAATTTGGTCAAGAATTTCTAAATAATTTTTTACATCCATTTCCGAACGGAAAGTATAGTCATTCAAAAGAATCGGCAACATTATCTGCGCCCCCGAAGCGGGAGAAAAAGGTTCATCATACAAATGGAAACGTAATCCGTCTTTTAGATTTAAGAGATAATTTTTTAAAAGATTATATGTAAAGCGGTCTTTCGGGCGAAGGAAAGCCGCCGTTATCCCCTCAAGGGAAAGAATGACGTCATTCAACTCATCCATCCGCGACTTGTCATTACGAGATACATAGGGGGTTAGCAGGGGAATGTGGTCAATTCCAAAGTTTTCCGGATAAGCAATTGTATAATGCAAGTTTATAGTATTTGAAGTAAGCTCGTCAATAAAAAGCTCCCGTGAAAGATTGGTAAATGTCCGCCGGTCATTTACGAGGGTATAACCGAAAACAAATACACAGGAAAGAAAAATCATGACCGTAATTGCTATTATTTTTTTGACATGGGTAAATTTACACGAAAATTTCAAAATTGGCACCGTGGTTAAGCGTTACCCTAATATATGCGGATTAGGAACAGTATAGACGTTTGGGGAAAAATGTGGTAGAATACTGCTTGTTAAGAAAATTCTCCATCCAATGAAAGGAGTATGTTTGTATAATGAACAATCTCGAACTTAAGAAAGCAGCCAATGCCATCCGCAAAGGAATTGTGACGGCTGTGCATAGTGCCAAAGCCGGACACCCCGGTGGCTCCCTCTCGGCAGCAGACATCTATACTTACCTTTATTTTGAAGAAATGAATATCGACCCGGCGGAACCCAAGAAAGCCGACCGTGACCGCTTCGTCCTCTCGAAAGGACATACTGCCCCCGGTCTTTATTCGGCGATGGCAGTACGGGGATTTTTCCCGGTTGAAGAGCTCAAAACATTAAGAAAACTTGGCTCAAAATTGCAAGGACATCCCAGTATGCAATATATTCCCGGCGTTGACATGAGCAGTGGGTCATTAGGCCAGGGCGTATCCGTTGCTTGTGGTATGGCATTGGCAGGTCAGATGGATGGGGCTTCATACCGTGTTTACACATTAGTTGGTGACGGGGAAATACAAGAAGGGCAAATCTGGGAAGCCGCGATGTTTGCCGGACACCGGAAACTCGACAATCTCGTCGTAATCGTTGACAATAATGGTTTACAAATCGACGGCCCAGTTGATGAAGTATGCTCACCATATCCGATTGATGAAAAATTCAAAGCCTTCAATTTCCATGTAATCAACGTTGACGCCCATGATTTTGATGCCCTCCGCGCTGCTTTTACTGAAGCCCGGAAAACCAAAGGCAAACCAACCTGTATCGTAGCCAAGAGCCTAAAAGGTAAAGGCGTTTCCTTCATGGAAGGTCAGGCCGCATGGCATGGCACCGCGCCAAACGATGAGCAATATGCCGTCGCGATGGCTGATTTGGATAAAATAAATGTAGAACTGGAAGGAGGCGGAAAATAATGAGTGAAGTTAAAAAAATCGCGACCCGTGAAAGTTATGGCAATGCCCTCGTAGAATTGGGGGCAAAATATGACAATGTTGTCGTCCTTGACGCTGACCTTGCCGCCGCCACCAAAACCGGTGTCTTTTTGAAAGCTTATCCCGACCGGCATATCAACTGTGGTATTGCCGAATGTAATATGACCGGAATTGCCGCCGGACTGGCTACCTGCGGGAAAATTCCCTTTATCAGCTCCTTTGCGATGTTTGCCGCCGGGCGCAATTTTGAACAAGTCCGCAACTCAATTGGTTATCCCCGTCTAAACGTCAAAATTGGTGCAACCCATGCCGGAATTACCGTCGGAGAAGACGGCGCAAGCCACCAATGCAATGAAGATATCGCCTTAATGCGCGTTATCCCCGGAATGGTAGTCCTCAACCCAGCTGATGATGTCGAAGCAAAAGCCGCCGTCCATGCCGCCGCCGAATATGAAGGTCCAGTATACCTACGCTTCGGCCGTGCCGCCTGTCCCGTCATCAACGACCGCCCAGAATATAAATTTGAAATCGGTAAAGGTGAAATTCTCCGCGAAGGCAGCGATGTAACTATCGTCGCGACCGGAATCTGTGTCGGCTCAGCCCTTGAAGCCGCCGAAAAACTTGCCACCGAAGGCATCAGCGCCGAGGTAATAAATATATGCACAATTAAACCACTCGACGATAAACTAATTATTGCCAGCGCCAAAAAAACCGGCAAAGTCGTCACCGCCGAAGAACACTCCATCATCGGCGGACTTGGCAGTGCCGTCTGCGAAGCCCTAGCCGAAGGAGGACATCCAACCCCCATATACCGCATCGGCATACGCGACGTCTTCGGCGAATCCGGCAGCGCCGCCGATTTACTTATAAAATATAAATTAGATGGGCAAGGCATATACGAACAAATAAAAGAATTTATAAGTAAATGAATTTATAAGGAAAACATTTGTAAAACAATGAATGAGTTGTAGCAAAATATATCTCCAAGCAAGGCCCTTGAAAGACGTCGTTACTTAGGCGGTGTATTTTACCGCCTTACGTAACGCAACGTCTTTCTCGGAGCGCAAGCGCGCCATGCGGGAGATATAATTTGCTACAACGGAGTACAACGAAGCCACACCAAAGCACACCAAAGCCACACCATAGAACAACGAAGCCACACCAAAGCCACCCCACCCCCCAACGGAGCCCCAACAATGATAAAACTCTCCCCCTCCATCCTAGCCGCCGACTTCTCCATCCTAGGCGACCAAATAAACCAACTCAACAAAATGGCCGACGACGTCCCCTACATCCACATCGACGTAATGGACGGCATCTTCGTCCCTTCAATTTCATTTGGAATGCCCGTCATTGAATCAATCCGCAAAATAACGGACAAAATATTTGATGTCCACCTAATGATCATGGACCCAGGACGCTACCTATCCGAATTCCGCAAAAGTGGCGCCGACATGATAACCTTCCACCTCGAAGCCTGCGATGCCCCAAGAGATATAATCGGCGAACTGCATACAATGGGTATAAAAGCCGGAATCACCAGCAGACCGGATACCCCGGTTGAACTACTTTACCCCTACCTCCATGAAGTAGAGATGGTATTAATAATGAGTGTCAACCCCGGATTCGGCGGACAGGAATTTATCGCTGATTCGTTGGAACGGATACGCAAAATCCGTAAATACATTGACGATAACAAACTAAAAACCGATATCCAAGTCGATGGCGGCATCTACCATAATAATGTCCATGAAGTAATTGAAGCCGGAGCCAATGTAATCGTCGCCGGATCTGCCATTTTCAGCGGAGACATTCAGGAGAATGTGCGGAAATTTATTGAAATATTTACGGAATCTCATGATATTGCGGGTCAACTCCGGGTCAAGCCCGGAGCAAGTGTGGTCTACCGCAATGACAGGTAAGAGGGAAATAAATGTATGATGTCATCATTATCGGTGGCGGTGTTATTGGTTGCTGTATTGCTCGTGAACTATCACGCAGGCAACTAAAAATCGCCATCCTTGAGAAAAAATCCGATATCGGCGAAGGTGCTTCAAAAGCCAATAGCGGAATAGTCCATGCCGGTTTTGATGCCGGGACAGGAACCTTAAAAGCGCGACTGAATTTGCGGGGCAGTGAATTAATGCCCACCCTTTCAGAAGCGCTTGATTTTGATTACCAGAGTAATGGTTCGATGGTACTTTGTTTTGATGAAAAAGAAAAAAGCGAACTTGAAAAATTACTTGACCGGGGAATCAAAAACGGGGTTAAAGGACTTAAGATTTTGAACCAAACCGAAGTGCGGGAGATTGAACCAAACGTAAATACAAACGTAAAGTATGCCCTCCATGCTCCGAGTGGGGCGATAGTCTGCCCCTTCAACCTGACGGTCGCGATGGCGGAAAACGCCGCTGCCAACGGAGTAGAATTTTTCCGTGAAAAAGAAGTAGTAAAAATCAAAAAAAATGACACATGTTATCATATAATGTCAAATGATAACAGTAGTTTTGAAACCAAGATAATCATCAATGTTACCGGGATTTATGCCGACCAAATCCATGCAATGGTCAGCAATATCCCCTTAAGAATTACTCCCCGCAAAGGCGAATACCTTTTATTTGACAAAACCGTCGGTAATAAAATCAAACACACCCTATTTCAATTACCAACGGCTTATGGTAAAGGAGTTTTGATTACCCCAACAATCCATCACAATCTGCTGATGGGACCAACAGCCGAAGACATTGATGATAAAAATGGTACAAATACAACTTCCACCGGAATAGAAACGATCCTAAATAAAGCGGCGAACAGCATCAATGAAATCCCCTCCCGCGAAATCATCACCTCTTTTGCCGGACTTCGTGCCAACTCCGGAGCGGGTGACTTTATCATCGGTGAAGTAAGTGATGCCCCCGGATTTATAGATGTTGCCGGGATTGATTCACCCGGTCTATCGAGCGCCCCGGCGATTGGCGAGTATGTGGCTGAGTTGGTTGACAAAATAATACCCGCAAAAGAAAAAGAAGAATTTATCACCACCCGCAAAGGAATTGAAAAAGGATATGGCGAAGTTGTCTGCCGCTGTGAAACAATTACCCGCTATGAAATAGTAGAAGCCATAAAACGCACTAACAGCTTGTTTATGAACCCCGGTCATGTCACTTTGGACAGCGTGAAACGTCGTGTCCGTCCCGGAATGGGTCGATGCCAATCCGGTTTTTGTGCTCCCCGGGTGGCAGAGTTAATCGCCGAAGAATTGGGAATTGATAAATTAACCGTTACCAAAACCGGAATGGGTTCAGAAATACTGGAAACCCGAATCGGAGATTCGGGAGGGTTCGTATGAGAGTAGACCTTGCCATCATCGGAGGCGGACCTGCTGGAATGGCAGCCGCAATTGCCGCTTACGATAAAGGAATAAAAAACATAATTATCATCGAGCGGGGAAAAGAGCTTGGTGGTATTTTGAACCAATGCATCCACCATGGATTTGGTCTACATACATTTAAGGAAGAACTAACCGGACCGGAATATGCCCTGCGTTATATGACGATGATTGAAGAACGGGGAATAGAATCCCTACTTAAGACAATGGTGGTGGGGATAGCGAAGGGTGATAATTACCATCATCAATTAAGTATCATGAACGAAGAAAACGGTCTCTTTGAAATTGAAGCAAAAGCCGTCATTCTCGCGATGGGTTGCCGCGAGCGACCCCGTGGCGCTTTGAACATCCCCGGTTATCGCCCGGCCGGAATCTATACTGCCGGTCAGGCACAGTATTTTGTTAATATCGAAGGATATATGCCGGGTCGAAATGTTGTGGTCTTGGGTTCAGGTGATATCGGTTTAATAATGGCACGGCGGATGAAACTTCAAGGCGCTGATGTCAAGATGGTAGTCGAAATTTTACCATATTCCGGAGGTTTGACCCGCAATATCGTCCAGTGCCTAAATGATTTTGATATCCCGCTCAGACTAAGCCATACAATTATTGAT
>Ga0209737_10000965_pt1 | contig 21629 bp, 14 predicted proteins | sample TergutCu122P3_FD_187284 | JGI IMG/M metagenome (GOLD analysis project Ga0209737, IMG submission 187284) | Cubitermes ugandensis P3 segment gut microbial communities from Kakamega Forest, Kenya - Cu122 P3 (SPAdes) (version 2) | ecosystem: Host-associated > Arthropoda: Insects > Digestive system...
GGGTGGTTCATTTCCGCAAATGAACCACCCCAGCGTGGCACCGGTCAGCGGCGAAAAATATTTAGTGAGTTTTGCCGCAGAAGAAGGTGCTAATGATGATTGGTTGATTTTACCCAAACTAAGAATTACAGACGGAATGAAGTTCACTTTTTGGGCAAGAACCTATACGCTTCAATATCCCGAAAAAATTAGGGTATTGGTATCCACCACCGGTAATAATCCTAAAACCGACTTCAAAGTGATTTCCGAAGGCAGTTATATAGACCTACCCGAAGTATGGACTTATTACTCGTATGACTTGTCGGCGTACGCAAGACAAGAGATATATTTGGCAATCAATTGTGTTTCCACAGATGGCTTCTTTATGATGTTAGATGATATTTCCGTTGAAATGGAGCGCGGAGGAACACGAGTATTGACCGGTTATAAGCTTTACTTAGATGGAAACGAAGTGGGCAACACTGTAGATAACGAGCATAAATTTACGAATTTAAGTGCAGGCGTTCATACAGCCGGCGTAAGAAGTGTTTATACCTCAGGAGAATCGGAAATTGTAACCAAACCTTTCGAGATTATTCCGATAGGAGTTAGTGAAAACAATGTCGATGATATTCAACTCTACCCTAATCCGTTTAGTAATAAAATCTATATCACTCATCCTGAATTGGTAAAAAGTGTTCAAATCACAGATATTATGGGACAAACTATAAAACAGGCAATTTTCAATGGAAAAACTATCACTACAGAAAACCTCAGTAGCGGTGTGTATTTTGTAACTATTGAAAGTATTGCCGGGAAGAAAACCGTTATTAGAATGGTTAATAATTAATTTTTGGTTTTTTAGGTAATGCGGTATTCCAAGTTACCTAAAAGGGGGCTGTCTTAAAAGAATAGACAGCCCCTTTTTATTTCAAAGTATAGCATAAAACATTCTGCCAATAATAGCGTTATTGATGTGAAAAAATATTAATATGGTAAAAAACCTACCCAAAACTGCAATCGTATATAAAGGCATAAAATATTCATATACACAATTATTGCAATACTCTGAAAAATATAGTCAAACATTTCTTTCTTTTGGGAAAGAGCAAAATCATCCTGAAAAGGTGTTAATTTTTGCGGATAACGCTCCAGAGTATTATTTTGCTACCTACGGAGCGCTAAAATGCGATGCAAGTGTTGTGCCTGTTGACGTACAATCAACCCCAAAAGAGATTTCCTATATCATAGAAGAGTGTAAGCCGGAAATACTTTTTGTTTCAAATTGTTACAAGGAAAAAATTACCAATATCGCCAATGCAATAGCTGATTACAACTATTCTATTCTTTCTCCTTCCGACATAGATGTTTCGAAAGTAGAAGATATGCCTGTTGTGGAAGTTCCGATGCGACAAGACGACCATATTGTAGCCATTATCTATACCTCCGGCACTACCGGCTTGCCCAAAGGTGTAATGCTTTCCTACAAGAATTTTTGGTATAATGTGGATGCAGTTTGCAACCAGCTTCCTATCTTTAATCCGAATAGTAATGTACTGGTTTTATTGCCTTTACACCATTCTTTTCCCTTTGCAGGCACTATACTTGCCCCTATTTATTCCGGAGGAACCTGCTGGATTACCGATGGGATGAAACCTGAATCTATTTTACAAACCTTACATGTGGGTAAGATAACCTTGTTTATTGGCGTGCCCCGACTGTACGAAACGTTAGCCAGAGGCGTAATGTCGAAAATTAATGCAAGTTTTGCTGCGAAAGCGCTTTTTAAATTGGCATCGGTGCTCCGGTGGCGTGCTTTTTCTAAAACTATTTTTAAAGCGGTGCACCAAAAATTTGGAGAGCACATACACTATATGGTTTCCGGCGGTGCTTCACTGCCTACCGATATTGCTAAGATATTCAGAACGTTGGGCTTCTATATTTTGGAGGGTTACGGGATGACAGAATGCGCCCCTATGATTTCTTTTACAAGACCCGGCGAGTGGCGCTACCAATACGCAGGCAGACTTTTGCCCGGCTGTGAAATGAAGATTGCAGAAAACGACGAAATATTAGTGCGTGGAAATAATGTAATGCAGGGCTACTACAAAAAACCAGAAGAAACAGCAAAAATAATCCGTAACGGTTGGCTACACACCGGAGATACAGGAATTTTAGATAAATACGGCGTAAGAATTACAGGAAGAATAAAAGAAATTATTGTTACTTCTAATGGGAAAAATATAAACCCCGTTGAAATTGAATTCGAACTGATGAGAAAAACCGTTTTTATGAAAGAGATTGCCGTTTTTCTACACAACGACCAACTTCAACTGCTTATCTATCCGGAAATGAGTGCAGTGCGCCTAAATTCTGATAGCAACTTGGAAGAATTACTGAAAAATGAGATTGCCGAATACAATAAAACGGCCATGAACTACAAACGTATCATGCAGTTTCATGTGGTTTCTGAGGAACTTCCAAAAACAAGATTAGGTAAAATTCAGCGTTTTAAATTAGAAAGTTTGATTCAAAAAAAGGAAAATAAACCCGAAGAAAATACAGAACAATGTACACCAACCTTTAAAATTCTAAAGCAATTTGTTGAAAAAGAACTCAATGTAAAAGCGCACTCCACCGACCATTTCGAGATAGATTTAGCGATGGACTCATTGAGTAAACTTTCACTGCTTACCTATATAGAAAATGCCTTTTCGTTACAAATGAAGGCGCAAGAGTTGGACGAACTGTGCAGTTTAGAGCAACTAAGTCAATATATTGAAAAACAGGCTCTCACTTTTAATGAGAAACAGATGTCGTGGAAAAAGATTTTACAAACTGAAAAATCTACCCTTCAGTTGCCGCGTTCGGGATTTATTCATTGGTTTTCGGTACATTTTATGAAGTTCGCTTTTCATTTATATTTTCACTTACGTGGGAAAGGGAAAGAGAATATCCCGAACAAGCCCGTAATTTTCGTTGCTAACCATCGTAGTGGAATGGATGGCGCTTTTGTAATTGCCCGATTAAAGTGGGAAAGAATAAAAAACACCTTCCTCTTTGCAAAAGACAAACATTTTCAATCTGTTTTTGCGCGTTTTATGGCACCCAGAAACAACATTATTTTAATGAACATTAATGATAACCTCCGCGATGCTATTGTTCAAATGAGCGAAGTGTTGCGACAAGGGAAAAGTGTTATTATTTTCCCCGAAGGCACAAGAAACAAAGACAAAAAAATGAGAGAGTTTAAAGATATGTTCGCTATACTAAGCCAAGAGTTGAATATACCTATTGTTCCCGTTGCTATCTCAGGGGCTGAGCGGGCTGCTTTCCGTTTCAAACGTATTTCGCGCCCATTTGTGCGCATTTTTGTAAAATTTTTACCCGCAATCTATCCCACTGCAAACGAAAGTGTAGAAGAACTAAGATCAAAAGTGCAAAAAGAGATAGAAAAATCGTTACTTCTGTTGTAACAAAACTCTTCATTCGGGCATCTTCATCTTTCAGTTTTCTACTAAGTTTTGGATATCTAATAAAGCCCCCGAAAACACCGGGCCTTCCATACAACACCGTTTCATTCCTTCAGTTGTTTTACAGGTGCAAACCAAACAGGCACCAATGCCGCAAGCCATTCGCCGTTCCATAGAGAGCCAAACAGGTGTTTTCTGTGTATCGCAAAGCTCTTTTACTTTCATCATCATTATTTCAGGGCCACAAGTAAAAACTGCATCATAGTTTTGCGCTTTAAAAATATCCGTAATAAACCCGCAGTACCCTTCTGTACCATTCTCCACCGCAATAAAGATATTTTTGCACACTTGTTCAAAAGGTTCAAAGGCAAACAATTCATCTTTGTATCCCAAAAACAGATCTACATGGCACCCTTTTTTGGTTAATTGTTTTGCTGTTTCAAAAAGCGGAGGGATACCTATGCCGCCACCAACCAAAGCAATTTTTCCTGATACATCTTGGTATGGAAAGCCGACTCCCAAAGGACCTAACAGTTCTATTTTTTCCTCTTCTTTTAAGGAAGAAAGAAACAGGGTACCTTTCCCAATTACTTTGTATAAAAAATGAAGGAACTTGTCTTCAACATTATAAACACTGATGGGACGCATTAAAGGCATTGAGTTATCCCATGCTTTGAGCATATAAAATTGCCCGGGCAGGATGTTTTCATCTTTTTTTTCAACAACCAAATGGAAAATATCCTTAGCTATTTGTACATGAGAAATGGTTTTTGTGGAGTAAAATTGCATAATATTCTTGTTTACTATTTATCAAAATAATCTATCAAATGGGACTCTAAAAGTAGCTTTAAAAGCAAAATTATCAATAGTTTTGTATTGTGGTTTTTGAAGATAGTAGGCCCCGTAGCGAATAAAAATGCCCACACCAAAAGAGAGGAGATTCTTTATGACTAAGAGGTCGTTAACCACTACACCCGATTCAAAATAGCCCTTTTCCATGGTTTTGAAATTGAGTCCAACATGAGAATTTGGAGATTGTAGTCCACCAAAACCAATGCCTTGACATACAATAATTCGCGGAGAAAATTTCTTGTTTTGAGACATTTTTCCAAAATTATGTCGCAAGAAAAGAGCAACATATTTATCGGAAAGAAACTCATTGGGTTTCATGGCATCAAAAAAATCTGTTCCGTAAGCTTGTACAGGAAAATCGTTGATGCGCTGGCTGAAGAGGAGCGAGGCTGGCAATGCTCGGTCAATAAATCCGGCAAGAAGTGTGATATTTGTAAAACCTAAAATTTTCCAACTCTTTTTGTAGCTCATTTTTACATCCACTTTGTTGTAGCTAAACCCGCTGTTAATCACCCCTTTGATTCCTCTTGCATATTGTACGGTAAATACCGGAAAAGGAGAAGGGGTGTTAAAGTAGAATCTATCTGCTCCCCAGTAGCTTTCCCTGAATGCAAGTCGTGCGCCCACTTTAATATAGAAGTCATCAAAAGAATAGGGGGCTAGTGTTTGATTCGGATAAGGCTGCTGAAAACTATAGTTGTGTACGGTTTTATTCGCGCTATAAAAGGTAGATGCGTACGCAGTTAGCCAACGGTTTACCCTACTTTGTACCGTAACACCGAGTGCATTACTTCTATAAAACTGCCGTATTAGCCAGCTCCTAAAGTAATCGTCTAAGGAAATTGTGTACGCTTTATCGTAAAAAGGGCTTCCGCCATCTTCCATAAGGTTTGAATAGTATTGAAGTCTAACTTTAAAATCTCTAGAACGAATAAGGTTAATCCCTAACTCGCTACCCCATTTAAACGTCTTATCCTTAAATCCATAGCCAAAAAAAGCCCCAACATTTACTACTTTACTCAAACGGTCGTTGGTATATACACCTAACCCCAAACGAGCAATCTCTACGGTATTGAAATTGATAATTTGTGTAAGGTCAAAACTTATAAAGGAAACTGGCCATCGCCCTGATAATAAGATTTTTAAGGACTCTAACCTTTTGTCAACTTTAAAAGACTTTGTGATGGAGTCTATCAGTAAAATTGTATTGGCTTCTTTAGTTGTAAGCGGCTCCGACCGGTAGGTTTCCAAAAGTACCTCTTGTTCGTGTTCGGTGGCGAGTTCATCATCAAGGGTCATAAGTCCAAACTCTCTATTTTTCAAGCGTGTTTCGTAGTCAATTTCTGAAATTCTTTTCTCTGTTAAGAAAAACGGTCTTACAAAAACGCCACCGCTACTTACGCCAACACCCATTCTCCTAAATTCAACTTTCAAACTCATTTCTATTAAAAAATATGTGTTATTTAATTGTTTTTCAAATATTTGCTTAATTGAAAATGTATGTTCACTCGGTTTTGGGAAAGGCTCTGCTTCAATTTTTTTAATAGCAAAATTATCGCAAGAAATCCATATTGTCCCTGCAAGGGATGCAAAATTTGCATTTTTCTGCGGCTTGAAGGAAATTACAGCCGTTGTATCGTTTTCCAGAATAGTTTTTTTAATCAATCTAAAATCATAAATAGCTAATGCGCCTTTAGAAATGGGGTTGACGTACGATTTTTCAAGAATAGTAATAAAATCGCTCTGATAAAAGTTAATATCTTGCTGTTTTGCCAAAAAAATTGAGGCGATTGGGTTTTTTAGCCCTGCCGTTCTATGTGCAATAACCTTTTCATACGTTTTCGCCGGTTTTTTAAAATAATTTTTTGTTACAGTTTCCATGAAATAAAGATGATTCTTTTCAAAGAAATCAGCAGTTTTTAAATAAGAGGAATCATTGTTAGAAAGTGAAGCCGAGTCGGAAGCTAAGTCGTTGGTAATTTGTTCAATTTTGTTTATCAAGGTGGTATCTTTTCCCAAATCGCTTGTAAAAATCATTTTTTGATACGAGACGTAAGAAAAATTGTGATTGGAAAATTGCCCGTTTTCATTTCTATTTTGAATTGTTTTTTTAATGATAGGGATGGCCGGATTGTACTTCGTAACAATCTCTACTTCACGCAACAAACCTCCAAGCGTATCTAAGGGATGTGGGGAGGCAGACACACAGATAAAGAGCAGGATAACTATGAAAATTGTTTGTTTTTTTATCATGATAAAAGAAGAAGGCAGAAAAAATGAGTCGATATATTATTTATGTACTAATAAAACTTTCACAAATGGGCTATTTATAGGCCTACAAATCTTGTTATTGAGTGTTAATCCAAACTTATACTCTCCCTGCAAATTTGGGATTGCTGTTTTTAATTGCCCTTTTACCCTTGAATGCGATGGGAGTATTTCAATTTTTGGATTCCAATCACATTTTACAAATAGAAGGTCAGAGTTATTACAATATACTGCTTCTATTGAAACCGGTAACTCAGGATGGTCAAAGTCTATGTCGTTGAGTTGTGGGTTGAAGATTTCAAAATCCAACAAGAGGGTATCTCCTCCAAAAAAACTTGTTTGATTCAAATCAAAAGCAATCTTTAATCTATTGACAGATTGAAAATTTTCACATACAAAACCGTGAAATTTGTACTGCTTACTCCAATAATTTCTTGTTACATTAGGAATAGTACAACAAACAAAAACAGCCTGTCCTTGCCATGCAAGCTCTTTTTGCCAGATGTCGTATTGGGTTTGCCGACTATTGATTCCACTCAAAACAGTGGCTTCTTTTTTTGTAAAAAAACGATACAACGATGGTTTTTGGAAAGAGCCTATAAAAACCACAGGATGTTCACTTGCAATGGTTTCTAAAGTTTCAAATCTTTCTTGTTTCCCATAGAAATCTAATTTTCTTGACACCTCGTTATCGGTTACTAAAAGTATTCTCAGCATAAAAAGCAAGAGTATAGAAGGTGCAATCCAACACTTTACAAAACGAAGAAGTTTTTGATTTTGAAGGCTGTAGCGATACAAAAGGATAATCATAGGCACAGTGCTTGCAACCGTCCAGTGTGGTTCAACGTGTCCACGCAGTGATGTGCCCCAGAAGAAGAGAATAAACCCGAATATTAAGAAGTGCAAGCCCCGTTCAAAAACATCTCGGGGTTTGTATTTGAATAAAATAAAGAAAACAGCCCCAAATGCCAGCGGATTGAAAACCACCAACTGGTTTGGAAGATATTCAATAACATATTTCCACTTAAAACCGCTACTTCTTGCACTTAGGTGATACTGAAAACTGGGGAATTCTTCCTGAATATGCCAAAGCAAATGCGGAATGAGCAAAACAGCGGTTATAACTCCGGCTACCCAAAATTTAGAACGGGTGAGTAGCCGATAGTTTGACAAAATAAGCAGCCCAATAAATAGCACTGCGTGGTATTTGCTATATAACATACCGGCCATGCTGAGCGCTAAGAAAACGGCATTCTTCCACGACTCTTGGTTGAGAAACCGCTGATACACCCATAGAAACAGAGTAGAGAAGAAGAGCAATGCAGCATCAGCAGTTGCAATGAATCCATACGCCGAAAACATCACCATGCTCGCAGGAAGGATAAAAAACAACAACACCTTATCTTTGGAAGGCACTCTTTCTTGGAGTAATTTCCACATAAAACAAAGCGTGATTATTTGAATAAAAACAGTAAAAAAACGTACCCCTAAATTTCCTTCAAACAGCAGCGAAGATAGGTAGGTCATTACGCCGACCATGGGGGGATGGTCATAAAAACCCCACGCCAAATACTCCCCCCATGAAGCGTAATATGACTCATCGTCAATAATTTCTGTATAGAACGCCTGCACAATGTTGATAAAAAACCAGCAAACTAATAAAAGCAAAAACAATGTTTTCCAATGAATTTGTATCAACTTTTTTGAAGTATCCATTCGCTTGTTTTTTGGTTTGCAAATGTAATATTTTCATTGAATAAACAAAAACTATATTTTTGTAAACTTAAATCTTCTATGAAATTTTCTATTCAACATTCTGATACAAAAACAAATGCGAGGGCTGGGGTTCTCGAAACCGCCCATGGCAATATTGAGACACCCATTTTTATGCCGGTAGGAACGGCTGGTGCGGTAAAAGCATTGCACATTAAAAATGTTAGAGAAGATGTAAAAGCGCAAATAATTTTAGGGAATACCTATCATTTATACTTGCGACCCGGCCTTGAAGTTCTGCAACAAGCAGGCGGATTGCACAAATTTAATGGATGGCAACAGCCTATATTAACCGATAGTGGTGGGTATCAAGTGTTTTCACTCAGTCATAGACGTAAAATAAAACCCGATGAGGGCGTATGGTTTCAGTCGCATATTGATGGCTCAAAACATCTGTTTAGCCCAGAAAAAGTTATGGATATACAGCGTATAATAGGAGCAGACATCCTCATGGCTTTTGATGAGTGCCCTCCTTATCCGTGTGAATATGAATATGCTAAGAAATCAATGGAAATTACCCACCAATGGTTAGCACGCTGCTGTAAACATTTTGATACCACTGAGCCGTTATACGGATATTCACAAACACTATTCCCCATTGTGCAAGGAAGTATCTATAAAGATTTAAGAGTAAGATCAGCCGAAACCATTGCAAATCAAAACAGAGAAGGAAATGCTATTGGGGGTGTTTCAGTGGGAGAACCTACTGAATTAATGTACGAAATGACCGACACCTGTTGTCGTATTTTACCCAAGGAGAAACCACGCTACTTAATGGGGGTGGGAACTCCGGCAAACATTCTTGAGTGCATCGCAATGGGGATTGATATGTTTGATTGTGTAATGCCGACCCGAAACGGCCGAAACGGTATGATTTTTACTTGGAATGGTATAATGAATATGAGAAATGAAAAATGGAAATACGATTTTACACCTATTGATATTGACAGCGATTTATTTGCAGATAGGGAATATTCAAGAGCATATTTACGACATCTATATGTTTCGGATGAAATGCTTGGTCCCATGATTGGCAGCATTCACAATCTGTATTTTTATTTAGAGTTGGTTACAACGGCGAGAAAGAAAATTCAAGAAGGCATTTTCTCTAAATGGAAAGATGAAGTTTTGCCCAAAGTTTCGAGTCGCCTATAGCCGAAAATACTGAAAAAAACTTTTTCGGTTAAAAAAAAGTTTGAGGTGCGATTTTTTAGATTCCCCACTGCACGGGCACCAAAAACTAAAAAAGGCTGCCCCCGAATAGATGTTAGAAAAAAAACTATTTTTGCTGTGTGTTTCCTTTTATAAAAAGAAAGTATGCTTAACATAGAATCCTTCTTTAACGCCCTTGCGATGAACGTTGAACCTAACAACCTCTACGCTCCTGTAAATTACATCATGTCGCAGGGCGGGAAGCGTATCCGCCCCAAGTTAGTGGTATTGGCAGCCGAATTGTTTGGGGCAACTGCCGAAAACGCCTTCTATCCGGCTACCGCATACGAAATGTTGCACAATTTTACGTTAATTCACGATGATATTATGGATAATGCCCCTATACGTCGGGGAAAAGAAACCGTATATAAAAAGTGGAACAGCAACATAGCCATTCTTTCCGGCGATGTATTGGCTTCGTTGGCAATGCAACAGTTGCTAAAAACACAATGCCCACCCGAAACGCTTATTAAAATGGCAAACCTCTTTATCCAAACATCCATAGAAGTGTGTGAAGGTCAGCAATATGACTTAGACTTTGAAACGCAAGAGGAGGTTACCATTGATAAATATGTTAATATGATAAGGCTGAAAACGGCTGCATTGCTTGCCGCGTGCCTGAAAACAGGAGCTATTATTGCAAACGCTTCTGAAAAAGACCAAAATGCACTCTACCAATTTGGAATTAATCTCGGCTTGGCATTTCAGTTGGTAGATGATTTATTAGATGTTTACGCTGACACAGAAGTGTTTGGAAAAGAGATTGGAGGTGATATTCAAGCCAATAAAAAAACGTATCCCTACCTGTTAGCCTTACAAAAAGCAAATAAAACACAAAAAAAACAGCTTCAACACTATTTCGCATCTACTCATTTTGATAAAAAGGAAAAATTTAACGCTATTAAAGAAATCTTTGATACCCTTCGCTGTAAAAAAGAAACAGAATCCAAAATTGATGAATACTTAAATAGTGCCATTAATATTGTGAGTGAAACTTCGCTTTCTAATGATGGAAAAGAAACTCTAAGTCAGTTGGCGCTAACATTCAGTAAAAGAAATAAATAGATGGAAAGGCAGTACCGGATAATAACCTACATTATAATTGCCGTTGCGGTTGTTTATCTGGTACGCCTTTTTCAATTACAGATTATTGATTCTTCGTATAAAGAGTCGGCGGAAAAAAATGCCTTGCGGAGGATTACAGAACATCCGGCAAGAGGCTTAATTTACGACCGGAACGACTCTTTGTTGGTTTATAACGATGCTGCCTACGATTTGATGGTAGTACCTAATGAAATGCGCGACTTTGACACTGCTGACTTGTGCCGCATTTTAAAAATTTCGCAGGAAGAACTGATGAAACGCATAGAAAGAGCCAGGAAACATTCCAAAATGATTCCTTCTTTGGTTGCCCAGCAGATGTCGAAATCCGACTATGGGTACCTGCAAGAGAAATTGTATCGGTTCCCGGGTTTTTTTGTTCAAAGCAGAACCCTACGCCATTACCCAAGACCTATTGCAGCGCATATTTTGGGCTATGTTGGAGAAGTAGATGAGAAAATTTTGGAGGAAGAAGAGTATTATCAATTGGGCGACTACATCGGAATTAGCGGTATTGAGAAATCGTATGAACAAGAATTACGGGGCGTGAAAGGGAAGCGTGTGCAATTGGTTGACGTACACAACAGGGTGCGTGGAAGTTACAAAAATGGGGAGGAAGATGTTCCTGCCATTCAAGGGCTTTCTTTGTGGAGTACTTTAGATGCGCAATTGCAAGAATATGGAGAGCTGCTTATGCACAATAAACGGGGCAGTATTGTTGCCATTGAACCGGCTACAGGCGAGATACTCTGCATTGTTTCGATGCCCACTTATGACCCTAATTTGCTGGTAGGAAGTGCAAGAAGCAAGAATTACAATGCGCTGATTCAAGACCTTGTGCGGAGGCCCCTGTTTAATCGTGCATTGCAGGCTATGTACCCGCCGGGTTCCACCTTCAAATTGGCAAGCGCCCTCATTGCGCTACAAGAAGGAATCATCACGCCAAACACCATTTATTCTTGCGGAGGGGGTTATAATATGGGGGCGCATACGGTGAAATGCCACCCACATGCCGCAGGGCCTAACTTAATATACGCCATATCAACATCTTGTAATGCCTATTTCTGTAGAGCCTATTATAATTCTCTCGCAAATAGAAAGAAGTATAAAAACATCCAAGAAGCTTATCAGGCATGGAAAGATTATATCAACGCCTTGAGTTTTGGAGTAAGATTTGAATCCGATTTGCCTTATGAAACAAGAGGAATTATTCCGAGTGTGGCTTATTTCGACAAAATGTATCGCCATTCATGGAACCCTAATTCTGTGATTTCGATGAGTATTGGGCAGGGGGAGGCGGCGGTTACACCCATTCAGATGGCTAATTTTATTGCGATTATTGCCAATAAAGGGTACTATTACAAACCACACGTAATTAAAGCTATAGGAACTAAAGATACGCCCAACGAGCGTTATCTTGAAAAAATAGATTGTGGTTTCGATATTCGGCATTTTGCCCCCATTCTTGAAGGCATGGAACAGGTTATGCTGAATGGAACCGGCAGGAGCGTACAAATTCCGGGAATAAAGATGTTGGGAAAAACAGGAACAGCACAAAATCCGCACGGAAAAGACCATTCGGTTTTTGTAAGTATTGCTCCCAAAGAAGAACCAAAAATAGTGGTATTCTGCTTGGTAGAAAATGGAGGGTTTGGCGCCACCGTTGCCGCACCTATTGCCAGCTTAATTACAGAGTTCTATCTCAACCGAGAAGTAAAAAGAGTAGAAATGGAACAACGAATCATATCCATGTCAACCTTATAAACTATGTTCATAGCAGCCACATTAGGAGGAGCAAACAAATTCGACATCCCGTTAGTGTTATACTTTCTGGCTTTAGTTTTTGTAGGATGGATTACTATCTTTTCCACTTCATACAACCCCGCTGCTGAAGATTTTTTCAGCTTGAACAACGCCTACACACGCCAGCTTGTTTTTATTGGCACATCCTTTATTATTGCCATTCTAATTCTTCTGATGAAAGGGCAATACTACTCATTTTTGGCTTATCCAATATATCTTTTCTGCCTCTTAATCATGATTTTAGTGCTTTTCCTTGGCACAGAAATTTCCGGTGCGCACGCTTGGATTAAAATTGGGAACTTCAGTATTCAGCCTACTGAGTTTTGTAAACTCGCAACGGCCTTAGCGTTAGCAAAATTCTTCAGTGAAGGAAAAACAACAAGTGAAAAGAAAAACAAGTGGATTAGCGCTTTTGGAATCATCATGGTACCCGTTTTAATTATTATACTTCAAAAAGATACGGGGTCGGCATTGGTGTTTTTTTCTTTTATCTTGCTCCTTTATAGGTTAGGATTATCGGGCTGGTTTTTAGTGGTTGCCGGAGTTGCTACTGTGCTTTTTTTGTTTACATTGTATTGGAATGAAATTTATGCTATTGCCTTGATTACAACGTTATTTCTCATTTTTTGGATTCTAAATAGAAAAAGCAGAAAAAAACTGATAAGAAATGCTATCGTTTACGGATTTGCACTTATTTTTGTTATCATCACTAATGTTGGGTATGAAAATGTGTTACAGCCCCACCAAAAAATGCGCATTGATACTTTGTTGGGAATTGTGAACGACCCGCAGGGCGCAGATTTTAATCTTAACCAATCGAAAATTGCCATTGGTTCAGGAGGTTTTGTAGGAAAAGGGTATATGCGTGGCACACAAACCAAACTAAATTTTGTTCCGGAGCAACATACCGATTTTATTTTTTGTGGCATAGGTGAAGAATGGGGATTCTTAGGAAGTTTAGTCATTTGTTTATTGTTTTCCGGATTAGTATTACGAATCTTAAAACTTTCTGAGCGCCAGCGCGACCCATTTGTGAAATATTATGGCTATGGCATTGCAGGTATAATATTTGCGCATTTTTTTATTAATGTAGGAATGACGATAGGGTTGCTTCCCATAATTGGAATTCCTTTACCATTAATAAGCTATGGAGGGTCATCGGTGTGGGCTTTTACCATTATGTTGTTTGTTTTTATAAAACTGGATTATAGGTAAATTTTTTAATAAACGATTTATTGTATAATTATAATAATTTCGCACCCTAAAACTAATACACAAAATATTATGAAATTTAGAATTTTAATCTTATCTTTTTTTAGCTTAACGCTTTTTTGGGGATGTCAAAAATGGGGCGAGCCAGAATTTAATGCCAATGAATGGACCCCTCCGGAAGGTACAGTAGCTAACCAATTTTGGACCATTAGGCACGACAACCCTAACAATCTTAGAAATATATTAGGAAGACATGCCGAAGGTACCCCCCCCGATTCTATTGTTAATTCATTTGCAAACAAATCTTTACGATATGTTAGGGCTGTTGTGGTGAGCACCGATGAAGGGGGAAACTATTACAAGTCATTAACTATTCAAGATGCCACCGGCGGCGTTGAACTGCAGTTAGATATGCCGGGACTATATACTATGTATCCTGTGGGGCAAAAAATTGTACTCATTTGCAATGGGTTGTATGTTGGAGATTACGGCCACTTACCCCAAGTGGGATGGCTATACAATGATGGCGTAGGGCGAATCAATTCATTGTTTTTTGACCAACATATTATTAAAGATGGCATCCCAAGCCCTAACAACCTCCCCAAACCTTTAACCAATTCTCAAAAAGATTTTTTGGACAAAAAAAACCTTAATACATTAGTGCGTTTGGAAGGGGTTACATTTCAAAAAGAAGCTATTGGAGAGCCATTTGCATACAATGATATTGAACCTGCAACCGAATGGATAGTTTATGTTCCGATGGAAGATGGAAATAAACAGGAAGTTCGGGTACGCACTTCAAACTATGCTAAATTTAGAAGTTTGAAAATTGAAGACAAGGAATATAATCTCACAGGAATATTAACCTACTATAGACCAAACTACCAATTAATGATTCGTACCAAAGATGACATAGAATGGAAATCAAACTAAATACAATACAAGAGGCATTAGAAGACTTTAAAGAAGGTAAATTTTTGATTGTGGTTGATGATGAAGACCGTGAGAATGAAGGCGATTTTATCATTGCAGCAGAGAAAATTACTCCTGATAAGGTAAATTTTATGTTGAATTACGGGCGCGGCGTTTTATGTACGCCCTTAACCGCAGAAAGATGTAAAGAGTTAGACTTAGAAATGCAGGTGCTAAGCAACACTTCCTTGCACGGTACGCCTTTTACTGTAACTATTGACTTGTTGGGTCATGGTTGTACTACCGGTGTTTCCATGCACGACCGCGCAGCAACCATCAAAGCCTTAGCTGATATAACTATGAAGCCCGACAATTTTGGCCGTCCCGGGCACATCAATCCTTTGCGGGCGCGCGACGGCGGCGTGCTCGTACGTGCCGGACATACGGAAGCAACCGTTGATTTGGCACGCCTCGCAGGGCTGTACCCCGCAGGCGCTCTAATAGAAATTATTAACGACGACGGCACAATGGCGCGACTGCCCCAACTCATGAAAATTGCTAAACAGTTTGATATTAAGATTGTTTCTATACAAGATTTGATTGCTTACCGTGTAAAAACAGAAACGCTAATTCAGAAAGAAGCAGAAGTTACTTTACCAACAAAATGGGGTACTTTTACCCTCATTGCCTACTCGCAACTCAATAACAAACTTACACATTTAGCGCTAAAAAAAGGAGTTTGGGAGAAAGATGAGGAAATTATGGTACGTGTTCACTCTTCTTGTGTAACAGGCGATATTCTCGGCTCTTTCAAATGCGATTGTGGAGACCAACTTCATGCTGCCATGCAAATGGTTGAAAATAAAGGAAAGGGCTTAGTTTTATATATGGATCAGGAAGGACGAGGAATAGGTCTGATTAACAAATTGAAAGCCTACCATTTGCAAGAACTTGGCAGAGATACCGTAGAAGCTAATATTGAACTCGGCTTTCGCGCCGATGAACGCGACTACGGCGTAGGTGCTCAAATACTCCGAGATTTGAACGCAACAAAAATTCAACTGATTACAAATAATCCCTCTAAGCGCGTAGGACTATCCGGACACGGAATAGAAATAGTGTCAACGATCCCTATTATCGTTTGCCCTAAAAATGATAATTTTAAATATTTAAAAACAAAGCAAGACAAAATGGGGCATCAACTCCATTTGGGTTAGGTCTTGTACGAAGAAAAATTACTATTTCTTCACAATTTCCTGTCTAAAAATCGTTTTCTTTTCAATGTTATCGTATATCTCCGTAATGGGTGCGGGACAATAACCATGTGTATCATTGTATTTGTGCAAAGCGGGATATACTCTCATAATTCCAATCATAATAGAAGCGATTCCTTTCATGGGAAATTCGGTAACAATATATTCCTTTTCCGGAAGCGTTTGTACTAAATACTTTTCTGATAATAAAGCTAACGTGAGGCTATCGGCAATATCAACGATGCAACCCACTTCGGAGCGCAACTTTGCTTTTTCGACCACCGCCGGATTGTCGTAAAAAATGCCAACTCCTTTCGTTGTTTCAATGTTTTCTTCGTTAAGTAACATTTGATAAACCTTTTCGGTAACCGTAGGCGTTTGCATATAGTCGCCGGTAACCTCTTCGTAAACCATGATTTCACCGCCTTGTTTTTCAATCCGAATCTCAATCTTTTTGAAACCTCCGTTTGTCGTGTAAGTAGCTAATAATAAAACAATTATTGCTCCTAAAATAAGTAAGAAAATTTTTAATGCTTTCATTTTTTAAAGATTTAATTTGAAGGGCGAAGATAGAAAAAATGAATAAACGGAAAAGATAGTATGTATGAGATCTTTGCAAATCATGGTCTCCATGATAAAGTCCGATTGAATAGGGATGCTTTTTTACGAAAATCACAAACTTATTCAATTTGGCACGGTATTTGCACGATACCTAACGCAAAAAAATTGCATCTCACCTATAAAGTTAAATCATTTTAATAAAATTAAGTCATTATGAAAGAGAAAATTAAACCATTAGCAGACCGCGTTTTAATCGCTCCGGCTGAGGCTGAACAAAAAACAGCAGGCGGTATTATTATTCCCGACACCGCGAAAGAAAAACCACAAAAAGGTACAGTTGTTGCTGTAGGCCCCGGAAAAAAAGATGAACCCATGACCGTAAAAAAAGGCGACACCGTTCTTTACGGTAAATACTCGGGAACTGAACTCCAACTCGAAGGAGAAAACTATCTCATCATGAAAGAAAGCGATATTTACGCAATCATCTAAATTTTTGTAGAAAAATATTATTAAACATTAATCATTAACCATTAATCATTATAAAATTATAAAAACATGGCAAAGAAAATTGTATATGAATGGGAAGCGCGCGAAGGATTAAAAAAAGGCGTGGATGCATTAACCAATGCAGTAAAAGTTACCTTAGGCCCCAAAGGTAGAAATGTAATTATTGACAAAAAATTTGGTGCACCGCAAATTACTAAAGATGGCGTTACCGTTGCAAAAGAAATAGAATTGAGCGAGCCAATCGAGAATATGGGTGCGCAAATGGTAAAAGAAGTAGCTTCTAAAACCAACGACCAAGCCGGCGACGGTACTACAACCGCAACCGTTTTGGCACAAGCTATTTTTAATACCGGATTGAAAAATGTTACTGCCGGTGCCAATCCTATGGATTTGAAAAGAGGTATTGACATTGCTGTAGCAGAGGTTGTTGCTCATTTGAAAAAACAATCAAAAGCGATTGGCGATAACCACGAGAAAATTGAACAAGTGGCTACCATTTCTGCAAATAACGACTCTTCGGTAGGAAAAATGATTGCAGAAGCAATGCAAAGAGTTAAAAAAGAAGGAGTTATTACTATTGAAGAAGCAAAAGGAACCGAAACCGAAGTAAAAGTGGTGGAAGGTATGCAATTCGATAGAGGATATATCTCTCCCTATTTTATTACAGATGCAGAAAAAATGGAAGCGGTATATGAAAATCCTTATATTATGATTTACGATAAGAAAATCAGCAATATGAAGGAGTTTTTACCTATTTTGGAGAAGGTAGTACAAACCGGACGTCCGTTGCTCATTATTGCAGAAGATATGGAAAGTGAAGCGTTAGCTACTTTAGTAGTTAACAGGCTTCGTGCCGGCTTGAAAATTGTTGCTGTGAAGGCTCCGGGCTTCGGCGACCGCAGAAAAGAGATGTTAGAAGATATTGCTATCCTAACCGGCGGATTAGTGATTACCGAAGAAAAAGGATTCAAATTGGAAGATGCACAGTTAGATATGCTTGGCTCTGCAGAAAAAATTACGGTGGATAAAGAAAACACTACCATCGTAAGCGGAAAAGGAAAGAAAAAAGATATTACAGACCGCATCGGGCAAATTAAATCGCAAATTGAAAAAACTAAATCGGATTACGACAGAGAAAAGTTGCAAGAGCGTTTAGCAAAATTAGCCGGAGGGGTGGCTGTTATCTATGTGGGCGCTGCTTCTGAAGTGGAAATGAAAGAGAAAAAAGACCGCTTCGACGATGCTCTTCATGCAACCCGTGCAGCTATCGAAGAAGGAATTATTCCGGGGGGTGGCGTTGCCTACTTGTGTGCCATAGATGCACTTGCAAAACTAAAAACCGAAAACGAAGACCAACAAATTGGTATAGAAATTGTAAAACGCGCATTGGAAGAACCGCTCCGTCAAATTGCTGAAAATGCCGGCAAAGAAGGCTCTGTTATTGTGAATGCAGTAAAAGACAACAAAGGCAAACTTGGCTACAACGCTCGCACAGATGTATATGAAGATATGATTAAAGCAGGTGTAATTGACCCCACGAAAGTGGCGCGTGTTGCCCTTGAAAACGCGGCTTCCATTGCAGGAATGTTGCTCACTACCGAATGTGTACTTTCCGAAATTAAAGAAGAAACTCCTGCGGCCCCTATGGGTGGCGGAATGCCGGGAGGAATGCCGGGAATGTACTAATATATTAAAAATTCAGGGTTTTGCTCTAAATTTTTATTTAAAACAAAGCATTTAAAAAGCCTCTATTAACCAGCCTATTAGCCAAATAGGACAGTTGTAGAGGTGTTTTTATTTTTAAGATTCAACTAAAAATAGCGGTTTGTGTTGAGCGTAAAACTTTTATACTAATTTTGCAACGCTAATTATATTCGCTATGAAAAAAATTTTATTCTTGTTTATTATAACTTTTCTTTGTGTTGCCCCTATTTCAGCGCAAAATACAGAAAAAACAGATTCTTCTTGGAATGATATTATACTATCTGAAAAAGAAAAAGAAGCTCTAAATCTTGAACCGCCCATACGGGCGGCAAATACCTATATTCAGTCGAGCTTTATCCAATTGCGAAACGGAGGAGGTAGAATGAGTCAGTACGGTGACCCATTGGGCAACGGAAGTTTCACTTCCTTTCAATATAATTATGGTACCTCAAACTTATATATGATTTTTACGGGCATGGCACTGCCTAAGGAAGGCGGCGGGTACCTTCAACCGGAGATGACCATGACTAATCCTAATGTTGCTCCATCTACTCAAGCGTTCAGTGTAAGTAATGTTAATAACCCGATAAGTGAGGTAATGTTAAATATTCCGAGTAACAACTTTACTTATTTCGACAAGATTAACAGTACAACAGGCGCACCAAGACCCGATGGACAAGTTGACGGCTTTACGGGAACCCATACCATCTCAGGTTTTCATATTGAACATACCGCACAAGTTGTTCTGAATCCCTATACGCAAAAACCGGATTTAATAGAATTCTTTTTTACTGTAACGAACACCTCTGATGTAGCGCGTGTATTTGGTTTGTCGTGGAATGTGGACACACAGGTTGGGAATAGTAGCGGTGATAACGCCCCTTTTTATGTGATGGGCTTCCGGCAATTTACAACAGATCAAGTTACTATGGGTTTTCCTATTCTTGAAGGAAGTGCAGCAGAAACTTTTTATCAAAACTTAATTCCTCCCCTCTTTCTACTTGGGTTCAACCCCTTTACACGCACCGTGCCGGAATATTTCTATGCCTTACACCCCACCCAAGATGTGTCGGCTTTAATCATAACAAATTTAGGGGTTAAAAATGGAATACAATGGCAGAAAGCGGATTATGCAGGGATAGCCAACTATACTCTTATTTGTCCAGTCAGTGGCGATGCTCACTTTTATTTTGGAGCCAATAATGGAAATGGAGGAAACAGTAACGATTCAGGGCACATGCTTCGCTGGGACCCACAAGTAGTGCTTCCGGGAGATAAGATATACTTGGGATATGCCTACGGTGCAGGGAATGCCAAAAACTTTCAAGATGGAGTTATCAATTTCACGGATGAAATGGCCCCCGCCATCATTACAACAGATGGGCGTACCTATACCAATGCTCCTTTTAGCTCCGCAACCAGAATTTCAAACCTATCGCTTGGCAATATCCTTTCAGGAACCGTTACTTTAAAAATACCTCGCGCCTACCTTTTTGTAGAAAACGATATGCTATTAACCGGATGGAGTAAAGATGTGATTGCTTCGGGGAGCGACCCCGTTTTCGATTACTATAAGTATAATGTACCCGCCGTGAACGCACAAGCGACCCATTTGGTTTATCCGCCGGTGCATCTGGGAGTGCATCCTCAATATGGAACAGATGTAAATACATCATATTGGCTTATGTTGGAGGTGGAGACAAGTATTCCGGTAGATGTGGTTCCTAACACGATTCAAAAAAACCTCTTTATCCCTAAGTTGAGTATTTTCAATATTCAAGCGATTGTTTCCCCCGCCACCTCAGGCTGTAGCGCAGAAGGTGGAGGCACTTTTTTCCCCGACGATGAAGTTACCCTCACTGCCTATCCTTGCGAGGGATATGATTTTCTTGGTTGGTGGGAAGGCGGTGTCATGGTTGCGGGTCCTAATGATAACCCGTACATTTTCACTGCTACGGGCGACCGCACACTCACGGCTACCTACCAGTTGCGTTCCTACTTGATTACAACGGTTGCCGACCCCGGTACGGGTGGCAACACGGCTACGGGCGGCGGTACTTACAACCACTTTGACCTTGTTCAGCTCAACGCAACTGCCGGTGCTAACTACGATTTTGTTCACTGGTGGGATATGGATGCCGATACGTTGGTTTCTACCCTTCGCAACTACAGTTTTACAGCCAAGTGCGCCATGAACCTGAGGGCGGTCTTTACTTTAAAGGTTTACGATATCACGACGAGTACTTTCAATCTTTTCACGGGCATTTCCGGTGGTGTTTCCATGCCGGGTGTGGGCTATACAAATGGCGGAGGCACCGATATTGAGCACGGTGAAACTGTTACCATTACGGCTATTCCGGATGCTGCTAACTTTTACGAGTTTCTTTACTGGAAATGCGGCGAGACCATCATTTACAATGCTTCTCATACTTTTGACGTAACACAAGGCTGCCACTTTGTGGCTTATTTCGATTTGATAAAGTATCAGGTTTCCATTACGGTAAACAATGCTGATGGAGGTTACACTTCACATCATCCCCCCGGTTCTGTTGTAGAGGTACGGCACGGGCAAACCTACCGTGTAACTACTACGCCCTATACCTGCTACGAGCTTAAAAACTGGACAAACGCTTCCGGCGTTGTGGTTTCCACCTCGCCCCATCTAACGATTACCGTTACGAGCGATACTGCGCTGACAGCCAACTTTTCAAAAATACTGTACACCATTACTTTGATTGCCGGTTATGGCGGCAATGTTAACCATAGTATTAACGGCGAGTATGAGTGTGGTAGCACCGTACAGATAGAGGCTCTTCCCGAACTTCACTACGAATTTGATGCCTGGACAGAAAACGGTGTTCGCGTACCTGGTCTTGGTCAAACGGCTAATCTGTATGTTGACCGTAACCGCGAGCTGGTGGCCAATTTCAAGCCTGAGACTTTCAATATTTGGGTAAGGGCTAATCCTGAGCATGCCGCTTTGGTAAATGGCGGCGGGCTTCGCATAGAATACAATACC
>Ga0209737_10000966_pt1 | contig 21628 bp, 8 predicted proteins | sample TergutCu122P3_FD_187284 | JGI IMG/M metagenome (GOLD analysis project Ga0209737, IMG submission 187284) | Cubitermes ugandensis P3 segment gut microbial communities from Kakamega Forest, Kenya - Cu122 P3 (SPAdes) (version 2) | ecosystem: Host-associated > Arthropoda: Insects > Digestive system >...
GTGTGTCATAGGGGAGACGGTCCGCAACCATTTGTTTGGCCGCGAAAACCCCGTCGGCAGCGAAATTCGCGTCAAAAATTTCTCTTGCGAGGTGATTGGCCTGCTCAAACCCAAAGGGCAGGCAGCCATGGGGCAGGACCAGGACGACGTTGTGGTGATGCCGCTTCGCACGGTGCAGCGCCGTCTTTCCGGAAGTCAGGACATCAGCCGGTTTATGGTTTCGGTGCAGCAGGGGATGTCCATGGACACAGCCAAGGAGCAGCTGGTTTCGCTCATGCGGGAGCGGCGGAGGATTGCGGAGAATGAGGAGGCGGACTTCAGGGTGATGGATACGCGGCAGCTTGCAGAAACACTCACGGCAACAACCAAAATTCTGACGGCACTCCTGGGCGCGGTTGCTGCCGTCAGCCTGCTTGTCGGCGGCATCGGCATTATGAACATTATGTTGGTATCCGTGACGGAGCGGACGCGGGAGATTGGAATCCGCCTTGCCATTGGCGCCCTGGAGGGCGAGGTTTTGCTTCAATTTCTGATTGAGGCCGTTGTGCTGTCTGCACTGGGCGGCCTCTTGGGCATTGTCCTGGCCACAGGCGCGTCCATGGGCTTGGCCAGCCTCATGAATGTCCCCTATATTTTCGACTCCGGCATTAACCTCTTGTCTTTCGTTTTCTCCGCACTCATTGGTGTCGTCTTCGGCTATTTCCCAGCACGCCGCGCCGCCTCGCTCAACCCCATTGACGCCTTGAGGTATGAATAAGCCGGCTGTTCGATGTGAGGAATTGTACGCTCACTTCTGCGCTGGGCGCATTGACAAGTCCACTTGACATGTTGTCGTGAAATATCAGATGGGGTTGCTTTTTGTAAGTCCTTGACTTATATATATGTGGAAGTGCCTATTTTGGGCCAGACACATAAAAAACCACATGAGGCGCAACTTTTGTGGGCTGTCTGACGATAAAATAGAGCAAGTGGAGAAATTACTTAGATAAGGACAGCGTTATGACTTCAATCGTGAATGGTTTCAGGGCAAAGGTGGGTGCAGCAGTAGATACCGTCGTCGACACAGTGGAGGCCAAAACCAAGGCTGCCGTAGACACCGTCAAGTCAGCGGCAGACAGTGTCAAGACGGGTGCTTTGGCGATAAAGGACAGCTTCGAAGCGGGCGTGGAGAGCACAAAAAACATACTCGTTGCCGGCGCCACAGCTGCCAAGGAGACCGTTGTAGCCGGCGTCGAAACCGTAAAACATGCCGTCGGTGTTGGGGTGGATGTCGCCAAGGGTGCTGTCGAAGCTGTAGCGGCGCCCTTTGACAAAGCCTGGCTCGCTCGAATGCAACAAATGGACTCGGCCGGTGACTCATTCACGGCAACGCTTGGGGTAGGCGGAAGCCTCAAAGGCGTGAAACTCGAAGGAGAAGCTGAGCTTCAAGTCAAGCGCAACTCGGACAATACCTACTCCGTCGTGGCAGGAGGAAAGCTGGGGGCGGGGCTGAGTGCAAAGTTGATTGAAAAGCCCGGCGCGACTTTGAAGGCAGAAGCCACTTTAAGTGCGGGCGCAAAAGTCGAATACAAATTTAACAGCCCCGAGGATGCTGCAAAAGCAGCCCGAATCCTCTCGTTGAAGGCTGCCGCCAGTGCCGTTGGGACAGCCCCGGTGGCTGGCGCTCTTGGCACGGGCTATCAGATGGTTTCCAAGCTCTCAGGCGATGACAAATTCCTGTCAGACAATATGGCTTCCGTCACCTTCAGCGCAGAACTTTCCGGCAAACTCAAGGCGGAGCTTGGCATTCCTGATCTGAAATTGGGAGGCGGCCTGGACGCTAAGGCGGCGGTAGGCAGTTCCATGCGTCTTGAGTTTAACAATGGCAAACCCGCCCTCGTTGTTGCGAGTGAGCTTTCAGGCGAATTTGGCGGAAATGTCAAAGCCAGGGAAGCCCTCAAGCTGGAGGGCAGCGTCAAAGGAAAAATAACGGCAGAGCAGCGCTATGAGTTGAGCGGCCTGGCAGACTTTTCCAAAAATCCGGTTGAGGCGCTCAGGCAGACTTTCTCTTCCAACCGCCCAGAAGGCAAGGAGTCGCTGAGCCTGAGCCTGGAGGGTAAAATGGGCGCCAAACTAAGCGGCCAACAAGGCGGCCTGTCCGGCTCCGACACCGGCAACATTACGCTGAGCATGAGCGGAAAGCCCGGCGAAATTTACAACAGCCAGGTGCTGACTTCCCTCGTTCAATTGGATTTGGTCGGCGCAGCCAAGCTCTTGGGAGATACCCCTGTCAGCTTGAAGGTGTCGACGGTTGAGACCACAGGCCTTGACTTTAAACAAGGCCTTGGAGCCATCGGCACAGGTGTGGATGTGAAAGTGGCCGCCCAGCAGAGGAACAGCACGGAAGTCTTTTCAGAAAAGACGACCCTTCGTGAAGTTCCCACGGCCATTGCCAATGCCTGGAATCAGCGCTGATTGAGGCCCCCCACCCTTTTTTGAGCACATATACGCTTCACACCCCAAGCCGGTCGCCCCCCCCCGGGCGCACCGGCTTTGGGCGTGTTTTTCAACACATTCCCCTGTTACTTCGAGTAAACAGCTCCGCATTCACCTACATGGAAGCAACTATCTTACACTTCGTCAGATAATCTTACCAAAGGAGAAAAAAGCATGAGCACCGTCACAATTCGAAGTGGGGATACACTTTTCGCCATTGCAAGAGCCAACAACACCACCGTGGAGGAATTGGTCAAAGCCAACAACATCCAAAACCCAAGCCTTATTTATGCGGGACAGACGCTGCGTCTTCCCGATAGGTTTGATTCCAATTCAAATTCCAATACAACTTCGTGGGACACTTTTGCGGGCAATGCGCTCGAGTCTGCCGAAGCTGTCGAGCCCCATGCTGCGCCGGCGCCTTCCGGAAACAAAGTTTCCAAGCCCCCGGTGGTGACGAGTCACCAGTCGCCCAATTATAACTCGCGCAACGGTACGCCCATTGACGCCGTCATCATCCACCATACGGCGTCGGACAATTGCAGCGGCACCTTAAGCTGGTTCAAAAACCCGAGCTCTCAAGTCTCCGCGCACTATGTCATCGACAAAGATGGCACCATCTATCAGATGGTGGGCGATGAGAAGCGCGCATGGCATGCGGGCGCGGGCTCCATTCCAGGAAGCCCGGGCGATGTGAATTCTCGCTCCATCGGCATTGAGATTGTGAACAAGGGCGACGGAAAGACGCCGTTCACCGATGCGCAATATGCAGCGCTCTCTCAGCTGACGGCATACCTCAAGCAGGAATATAACATTCCGCAGAAGAATATTTTGGGACACCGCGATGTCTCTTCCGCAGGCAAAGTGGATCCGGCCGACAACTTCGACTGGAACCGACTTTGGAGCGGCATCCAAGCAGCCGAGGGAACGCAGCCGCCAAGCACAGGCAAGCCGCTCGAGGGGATGAAAGTTCCTGCCGGCAACCTGCAGAAGGGCTCTACCAACAAAGCCGATGTGGAGCTTTTGCAAAAGGCGCTCGTCAAGCTGGGCTATATGACGCAGGCACAAATGAATACCGGCCCCGGGACTTTCGGGCCGGCAACCGAAGCGGCGCTCAAGAGTTTCCAGGCGGCCAATGGGCTTGTGGCGGATGGCATTTATGGCCCGAATACGCGCAACAAAATGGTGTCTCTGGGCGCGACGACAGGGACGAGTGCCCCCCCTGCCAAGCCTCTGGACGGGATGAAAGTCCCTGCCAGCAACCTGCAGAAGGGCTCTACCAACAAAGCCGATGTGGAGCTTTTGCAAAAGGCGCTCGTCAAGCTGGGCTATATGACGCAGGCGCAAATGAATACCGGCCCCGGGACTTTCGGGCCGGCAACCGAGACGGCGCTCAAGAATTTCCAGAAAGCCAATGGGCTTGTGGCGGACGGTCTTTATGGCCCGAATACGCGCAACAAAATGGTAGAGCTGGGAGCGACGGTGGGCAGCGGGGGCGGCAGCACAAGCAAGCTTTCCAACCCGCTGGCCGCAGGAAGCTACAGAGTCACCTCCGAGTTTCGCTCTGCGAGCAGGCCCAACCACAACGGCATTGACTTGGGTGCGCCTCAAGGAACGCGCATTGGCGCAGCGGCAGACGGAAAAGTGGTGAAGGTTGTCAACAACCAAAGCAACAGCAAGACGGGCTATGGCAACTACGTCATCATCGAGCATGCCAATGGCGTTCGCACCCTCTATGCGCATTGCGCATCGGTTTCGGTGAAAGAGGGACAAACCGTGACGCAAGGCCAACAAATTGGAACCGTGGGAAGCACCGGCAACTCGACAGGCCCCCACCTCCACCTGGAAGTCATCGTCAACGGCTCGTACGTCAACCCCAGGAACTATATCAGTTTTTAATGAGGCCGCCGACCTCTGTTTCCCTAAAGCCGCTCTGGTTGAGCGGCTTTTTTCATACTTCCAGGGGAATACGAGAGGGACAAAAAGCGTTTGCCATGGAAAACCAAAGCCTATATGAAAGCCTTTGCCTCTGTGCTGGCCCATGCCTGCGCGAGGCGCTTTTGCTGGGGCAACATGGGGCCGCGAAACCCGCCAGGTCCGGAAGGAAGCAACGGTAGTGTCACCCCATGTGTGCCCCTCCCCTGAATGGTCTTTTTGTCCCCTGGCGAACGGAGCCTCGTTTTTGTTCGGGTCATGCACTGGAGTGCACTCCCTCCAACCCTCCCTTCCGTCAGCAAGCTCCACTGGAGCTTGCTCCTCACAAAAGCCTCACCTCCGTCCACCAGGAAACAAAAATCCTCATTCAGGGCCCCTTATCCGCTCCGAATGGTCTTTGCGCCTGCCTTCAGGAATGACTTGGGGCACGGAGAATATAAGCCGCCCCAGGCGTGCAATGACAACGACGCGCGTTCGTTGAAACCGGTCCAGACTGTTTTCAAGTCAAAGTGGGAGCGGGCTAGGATTGGGAACTTCAGAGGACAAGTAAGCCCGGGGGGGCTTGTGGGGGGCCATTGCACAGCTATAATGACACGCAGGAGAAAAAGTCCCTCGGTAGGACAAGGGGCGAAGAGGGTTGAATTTCCGGGGAAAATAAAGAGCGATTTTTGGCAAGGCCGGGCTGGAAAATTTGCGTGGGGTGATGATGAGAACGATATTTCTGCTGCTTTCTTTGGTGTTTTTTTCTTGGGGCTGCGACTGGAAGACAGAGTGCGTAGGCCCGGATTGCCCATGTACAGGCTCGGATTGCCCATGCATAGGCCCGGATTGCCCGCCGCCGGGTGAGTGTCCGCAGCCGCCGGTGTGTCCGCCACCACCGGGGTGTCCGGCGCCGTCGAATTGCATTCCGGATGACCTGATAAGCGACACGGATTGCGATGGGATTCCGGACTGGGAGGAGGAGAGATTTGGGACAGACCCTCAGAACCCGGACACCGACGGCGATGGCATATTGGACGGGATAGAGGTGGGTTATTATTCTTCGCCTGACCCGCGTTGCAAAGGCATTTTCCCCGAAAACCTCCGTCCTCCCACGAGGACAACCAGCCCTGTGCGCCAGGACAGCGACTGTGACGGCATTGCGGATGGCGACGAAGACAAAAACAAAAACGGTCAGACAGAGCCAGACGAGACGGACCCCAACAATGTGGACACCGACGGCGACGGCCTCTGGGACGGCGTGGAAGTGGGCGTGCGACAGGGCATGCTGTTGCTGCACGGGCACATGGTCGCCTTTGGCGACACCGTCACCTTGCCCAACGGAAGGGTGGTGAGGGCAGAGGTGGACCCCCTGTGCAAGGGCAGGCGCCACCAATATGCAGCGGCAGAAGCAGACTGCCCTCCCGAATTTCGCAGACTCACAAACCCGCTGAAGGCTGACAGCGACGAAGACGGCATTCCCGACGGGACAGAAGACTCCAACAAGAATGGTTGCTATGAGCCAAACCTCTTCGAAAAGGAGGACGCCGAGCCGAAGAAGGGACCCTTTTTCACGGGGGAAGGAAGCCTCGGAGAGACAGACGCCAACGACAAAAACAGCCCTGACCCCAACACGGGCCGAGAGGTGTTGGATGCCTGCCTTCCTGGCAAGTTGGTGCCGGTGGACATTGAACGAAATATGGCTGTGCAGATAGCCCTGGGCTTGCCCATGGGGTTTGCAAACAGCTATCGCAACATTGTACGCACTCTGGGGAGCGTGACGACCCAAGGCCTCATGGGTTTTGATGCCACAAGGAATGTTGCCTTCGTGGCCTGGAAGCAATCCGGCGATGCCATCCACGACTGGAATGCCCTGCGGAATGTGGCCGTCGAGCATGCCAACAAAATTGTCAACGGAAACGCAGGTTCCGTTCCCATCCCCTTCAGCTCCTGGAATGCCTCTGCCGCACATGTTGGCTACAACGCGGTGAGCATCACCTTTCAGGTTCGAGATGTCTCAAGCCCCATCGAGCGTGCCAACGCCATTGCGGCGCTTCTTCTGGGTGCCGGAAATGACGGTTTGACGGTGCCGGCCCATGTTGAGAGGGAAAACCCCCAATACATCCGCGCTCAATATGTGCTGCACATCGATGAAGCGGGCCATCGCGAAGTCGTCGTGGTGATGGCGGTTGCCCGGGACGACAACGCTGTCTCAAAAAACGATGGCTCCTTTGGTCTGAACGATGTGGCCGGCGGTGCTGCCCTGGCCAGGTATTTGGACCGGACCGTCGTGCAGTGTGAGCGCGCGGTGGCCGTCCGCAGAAAGGTGGACTTTTTGTTTGTCGTGGACGATTCCGGCTCCATGGCGGGCTCTCAAGGTCAGCTGGGCGCGGCTGCCGACGGCATGGCCAAGGCCTTGGAAGACAGCACCCTGGATTGGCGTGTGGCTTTGGTGACGAACTCTTACCATACGGGCGGCCCCAACGTGGGCATTGTTCGCGGTTTCACGAAGGACACACAAGTTTTCCGCTCCTGGCTGCAAGGCAACGTCGCCTGTCCTCACTTTACCAGAGCCTGCAGAAGCAACTGGATGGCCGGATTAGGAGGGCCCGCATGCGGCAGCAGCAACAGCTGTTGGATTGGCACCAGCGGCGATGCCTCAGAAAGCATGTTGGGGGCTGCACGCCTGGCCCTGATGGATATGCACCATCCCAGCCCAAACAACCCCGTCCTCTTTGAAAAAGATGCTGACATTGTGGTGATTATTCTCAGCGACACGGACGACCAAAACAGGGGCTTGTATGCTTCGGGAGGCGCAGAAGAGATTCAAAACTTTGTCGACTTCTTTCAAGGAAGAACAACAACGAACAGCGTGCCGGGCATGGCAGCCAACGTGCCGGGCTATGTGGCGCCGGGTGCTCCTGTGGCTCCTGGCCTCCATTGTCCGGCCTCCGGGACCGGTTGTTTGGCCCCCGTTCGCCCTGGAGAAACCATCCTGGTGCATTCCATTTCTTGTCCGTATGAAGAATATTGTGGCGACATGATACCCAATACCAACCCCACGCGCGTTCAACGCATTGCGAACGTGACGGGCGGCACATTCACGGACATCAGCGCCGAGACAGTCATTCGAGACAGCATGGCCGAAATTGTGCGCAACATCATCGGCCGCACAGGCTTGAAAACGCGAAAGCCCTTCATTGGCGCTTCGCTGCGCGTGGCCATGGACAACCCGGAACAACCCAGCTGCGACAAAACCAATGTCCCCAGGAGCCGACAAAATGGCTTTGACTATGACGGCATTTCGCAGACGGTTTCTCTCTTTGGAAATTGCCGCCCGCCCGTGGGCCAGAAAAGCAATGTGGCCCTCTCCTATCTCGCCTGGGAAGCCTCGGACCGCCTGCCCTGCGAGAATGATCCGCGCTTCATCAACGATGTGGATGAGAACTACTGCAGAGGACCCTTCATTTGCGACTTCGACACAGACACCTGTGTCTGCTCAACAACGCCCATGTGCGGTGAGGTTTGTCCTCCAGGCACCTCTTGCAACATGGAGCTATGCAAGTGCATTGGGGTGATAGGCTAGACAAGTCTGAAGTGCCCCCAGAGTACAGGCCCTCAGGGTATTCAAATGCCCTCAGGGCCTTTGTGCTTTAAGAAGGCGGGCAAAAAGGGGGGCATCTTGTGGTGGGCAAGTGCATAGTTACTAGTGACATTGAGGTAGAGAAACTCCTTCCGTGTGGCCGTGGAACCTTGAGGGCGGGGGAGGTTTTTCCTGGGGGGGGAGTTGGGGCGGGAAAAGTTTCAAGGAGAGATGTGTCATGAGAGCTGCACTGTTGTTGTTTTCGCTGTGGGTGTTTTTTCTGGGGTGTCCGGAGGGGAAGATGGACCCCAAATCCTGCATAGGTTCGAAGTGTCCCTGCTCTGCCAGCAACGACTGTGTGGCAGGCGAATTCTGCGTGGACAACCTGTGCCGACGGCCGGACTCCGCCGCTTGCAACCCCGCTTGCGCCGACAGACAAATCTGCCTCGACGGCACCTGCCGTACAGAGTCCTCTGTGGTATGCGCCAGAAGCAGCGAGTGCGCGCGCGCCGAGTTCTGCGTGGACAGCAAATGCCGACTGCCCGACAACCCCGCTGCTTGCAACCCCGCTTGCACCGACAAACAAGTCTGCATCGGTGCCACATGCCGACTGCCTGATGACTTTGGTGTTTGCAGCCCCGCGTGCGCCCACGGACAAATCTGCAAAGAAGGCAGCTGCCGGATGCCTGAGTCCGGCAAGTGTACGGAGGATGCGGACTGCGCGGATGGACTGTGCATGGGTGGCCTTTGCCAGCAATCCACCCCCGAAGAATGCGCCCCTGCCTGTGCCGAGGGGCAAGCGTGTGTACTGAACCTGGACAAGCAGGCGCATGAATGCCGGGGAGACGCAACCGTCCTGGACGCTTGCCATCCCAACAATCTCGTGAAAGTCGACATTCGACGACATTTCGTCGCGCAAATAGCGCTGGGTTTGCCCATGGGTTTTGCCAACAGCTATGTGGACATTCAGCGTGGAAGCACCCGAGGCATGATGGGCGTGGATGCTGTCAAAAATGTCGCCTTCCTGGTTTGGCAGCATGTGAGCAGTCCCGTCAACAGCCATGCGGCATTGGAAACCCTGGCCACAACGCAATTTCGCCAAATTCTCCAAACAAATGTTGGGGAGCCCACCCGAGGGCCTTTCACCTCCTGGGACGCAGCTGGGCCGGGAGCCAACGCATGGAACGTCTCCTTCCAAATTTCAGGCGACAGGAGCCCCGCAGCGCGCGTGAATGACATCGCCGACACACTTCTGGGCGCATCGGGCATCGGCAGCTTGCCAAGCAACGTCGGCATTTCCGGCCCCACCCAATATGTACGCGCTCAATATGTGCTTCGCGACAATGGCGAGGTGAGGGTGGTGATGGCGGTGGCGCTGAACAACCAGGAGTTTGGTTTGAAGGACGTGGCCGGCGGCGCTGCCTTGGCGCGCTATTTTGACCGAACGGTGGTGCAGTGCGAAACCTCCACGGCCGGCCGTGGCGCGGTGGATTTTGTGTTTGTTGTGGATGATTCGGGCTCCATGGCGAATGCGCAGCATCGTCTGTCTGTGGCTGGCGAAGCCATGGCTGCGGAGTTGAAAGAAAGCACCCTGGATTGGCGCGTGGCCGTGGTGACCTCCACCCATCACCTGTCCAGTGGGAACAACTCAGGCATCATTCGCGGCTTTACGGAGGATGTCCAACAATTCCAGGCCTGGTTGCGCAACGACAGCACTTGCTCCTCGGGAAAGTGCAGCGCCGGCGAGGCGCCGACGGGTTTTCCCGCCTATTCTGATTGGGTGCTTCCGGCCCCCACCTGCGGCGGAAACAACAGTCAGCATGGAGCCAACGGGGGTTGTTGGATTGGCACAAGTGGCAGTGGCTCCGAAGGCATGTTGGGCGCCGCACGCAAGGCAATGGTGAAGATGAGCAGCTGCCCGGAGGACAGCAAGGAGGACCATTGCCTTCGAAAGGATGCGGACCTTGTTGTGGTGATTATCAGCGACACGGAAGACCAGACCCGGAACTGGAGTGAGTCGAGCTCGACCCAAGGCAACTGGGAAGACCGCAAAAATTTTGTCGACTTCTTCCTGGGACTCCCCGCAACTGCATTAAACTCGGGCTATCCCGGCAATAAGCTGCCGGCCATTCTGGCCGGAAAGGTGGTTCGCGTGAATGCCGTCGGTTGTCCGGCGGGCGCACACTGCGGCGACTTGCTGATTCCTGCTTATGACGATGACGCCAACAACCCGAACAGGCACACGCGCATTGAAGCGGTTGTGCATGCCACAGGCGGCATTTTGGCGGACATCGGCAGGCGATGCGCTTCGAATGGCAGCAACTGCCAAAACACAGGAGATGGGACGCAGATTTCAACCCTCATGAAGGATGTTGTGGAGAGGGCCATTGGCAGCCGAGGTGTCAAGGCCCAAAAGCCCTTCATTGGTGCTTCGCTGCGTGTGGCCATTGCAGACCCCGAGAAGCCGACGTGCAACAAAACCAATGTCCCCAGGAGCCGAGCCAGCGGTTTTGACTATGATGGCATGGACAGAACCGTTTCTTTCTTCGGGGATTGTCGTCCGAAAACGCAAAGCCCTGTTGCCATCTCCTATCGCGCATGGAACAGCGTGGACCGGCTGCCCTGCGAAAACGACGTGCATTTCGAGCCCACAGCACCTGACTATTGCAAAGGTCGCTTCGTATGCGACTTTGAGCTGGACAAGTGCATTTGCCCAACAGTGCCCATGTGCGGCGGTTGCCCTGCGGAAACCACGTGCCATGAGGCAACGTGCACCTGCGTTTCCACCCCCACCATCGGCTAGACCTTTTTCCAGTTGAAAACTTGAGAGGGCAAGCCTCCTGGGGGGGGCTTGTCGAGGGGTACATGCATGGGTACAATGACTTAGGAGGAGGAGGAAGTCCTTCTTTGTGGGCCGGGGAGTTGTTGAAGCAAAGAAGGTCTTCACCGGGGGAGGATGTGGCGCAAAATTTAACACATTTGGGCTGGGCGAAGTTGAGAGGAGAGGTTTTATGAGAGCGATATTCCTGTTGTCATTGTCGTTGTTGTTTTCTCTGGGGTGTCCGGAAGGAAAGGTAGATCCCAAGTTATGCAAGGGTCCGGACTGTCCGTGTTCTGCCAGCAGCGACTGTGCAGCAGGCGAATTCTGCGTGGACAACCTGTGCCGGCGGCCGGACTCCACCGCTTGCAACCCCGCTTGCGACGACAAACAAGTCTGCATCGACGGCGCCTGCCGTACAGAGTCCTCTGTGGTATGCACCCGAAGCAGCGAATGCGCGCGCACCGAACTCTGCGTGGACAACAAATGTCGACTGCCCGACAATCCATCTGCTTGCAACCCCGCGTGCACCGACAAACAAGTCTGCATCGATGCCACATGCCGACTGCCCGATGACTTTGATGTTTGCAGCCCCGCGTGCGCCCACGGACAAATCTGCAAAGAAGGCCGCTGCCGGATGCCTGAGTCCGGCAAGTGTACGGAGGATTCGGACTGCGCGGATGGACTGTGCATGGGTGGCCTTTGCCAACAATCCACCCCCGAAGCATGTGTTCCTGCCTGTGCCGAAGGGCAGGCGTGTGTGTTGAACCTGGACAAGCAGGCGCATGAATGCCGGGGAGACACAACTGTCCTGGACGCTTGCCACCCCAACAATCTCGTGAAAGTCGACATTCGACGACATTTCGTCGCGCAAATAGCGCTGGGTTTGCCCATGGGTTTTGCCAACAGCTATGTGGACATTCGGCGCGGAAGCACCCAAGGCATTATGGGCGTGGATGCTGTCAAAAATGTCGCCTTCCTGGTTTGGCAGCATGTGAGCAGTCCCGTCAACAACCATGCGGCATTGGAAGCCCTGGCCACAACGCAATTTCGTCAAATTCTCAACACAACCGTTGGGGAGCCCACCCGAGGGCCTTTCACCTCCTGGGACGCAGCTGGGCCGGGAGCCAACGCGTGGAATGTCTCTTTCCAAATTTCAGGCGACAGGAGACCTGCAGAACGTGTGAATGACATCGCCGACAAGCTTCTGGGTGCAGCAGGCATCGGCAGATTGCCGGACAACATGGGCGTCTCCGGAGCCACCCAGCATGTACGCGCTCAATATGTGCTTCGCGACACGGGCGAGGTGATGGTGGTGATGGCGGTGGCGCTGAACAACCAGGAGTTTGGTTTGAAGGACGTGGCCGGCGGCGCTGCCTTGGCGCGCTATTTTGATCGAACGGTGGTGCAGTGCGAAACCTCCACGGCCAGCCGTGGCGAGGTGGATTTTGTGTTTGTTGTGGATGATTCGGGCTCCATGGCGCATGCGCAACATCGGCTGTCTGTGGCCGGCGAAGCCATGGCTGCGGAGTTGAAAGAAAGCACCCTGAATTGGCGCGCGGCCGTGGTGACGTCTGCTTACCACCTCACTTCCGGCAACAGCGAGTATAACCGAGGCATCATTCGCGGTTTTACGAAGGATGTCCAACAATTCCAGGCCTGGTTGCGCAGCGAAAGCAACTGTTTGTCGAATGCGTGCTCCAAAGGCACCGCTCCGACGGGTTTGCTTCCCTATTCGGATTGGGTGCCTCCGCCTCCGGCTTGTCTTGGCAATGGCGACAGCTTCACCCATGGAGCCAACGGGGGTTGTTGGATTGGCACAAATGGCAGCGGCTTTGAAGGCATGTTGGGTGCCGCACGCAAGGCCATTGTGAAGATGAGCAGCTGCCCGGAGGACAGCAAAGAAGACCATTGCCTTCGAAAGGATGCGGACCTGATTGTGGTGATTATCAGCGACACGGAAGACCAGACCCGGAACTGGAGTGCGTCGAGCTCGGCCCAATCCCAATGGGAAGACCGCAAAAATTTTATCGACTTCTTCCTGGGACTCCCCGCAACTGCATTAAACTCGGGCTACCCTGGCGATAAGCTGCCGGCCATTCTGGACGGAAAGGTGGTTCGCGTGAATGCCGTCTATTGTCCGGCAGGCGCGAACTGCGGCGATGACTCGGATGTTCCTGCTTATGCCAACGATCCCAACAACCCGAACAGGCACACGCGCATTGAAGCGGTTGTGAAGGCAACAGGCGGCATTCTGGCGGACATCGGCAAGCGATGCGATTTGGGTGTTTATAACAAGAACTGCAAAAACACAGGAGATGGGTCGGAGATTGCAACCCTCATGAAGGATGTTGTGGAGAGGGCCATTGGCAGCCGAGGTGTCAAGGTCCAAAAGCCCTTCATCGGTGCTTCGCTGCGTGTGGCCATTGCAGACCCCGAGAAGCCGACATGCAACAAAGCCAATGTCCCCAGGAGCCGAGCCAGCGGCTTTGACTATGATGGCATGGACAGAACCGTTTCTTTCTTCGGGGATTGTCGTCCGAAAACGCAAAGCCCTGTTGCCATCTCCTATCGCGCATGGAACAGCGTGAACCGCCTGCCCTGCGAAGACGACGAGCATTTTGACTCCACATCGCCTGACTATTGCAAAGGTCGCTTCATATGCGACTTTGAGCTGGACAAGTGCATTTGCCCAACAGTGCCCATGTGCGGCGGTTGCCCTGCGGAAACCACGTGCCATGTGTCAACGTGCACCTGCGTTTCCACCCCCACCATCGGCTAGACCTCACTTGGGGTTGGGTTGAAAACTGAAGGGGACAAGCCTTATGGGGGGGGGCTCTTGCCGAAGAGCATATTCATGGGTATAATGGTTTCGAAGAAGAAGTCCTTCTTTGTGGGCCGGGGAGTTGTTGAAGCAAAGAAGGTCTTCACCGGGGGAGGATATGGCGCGAAATTTAACACATTTGGGCTGGGAAAAGTTGAGAGGAGATGTTTTATGAGAGCGATATTCCTGTTGTCACTGTCGTTGTTGTTCTCTTTGGGGTGCCCGGAAGCCGGGCTGAGCGAGCTGAATAAGTCGAACTCCCCCGAGGAGGGGACGAAAGATTCCCCCATCAGCACAAACAACCCGAACAACCCGAACAACCCGGACGATCCGAATGACCCGCGGCCATCGGTGCCGCAAGGAACGCCGCCGGGAGTCCCCTGGCCGCCCTTTCATGAAATTCCTGAGCAGACAGGGCGCACACCCAACCCGACGAACCGCAACAGCGATGTGGACTGCGATGGAATTCCCGACTGGGAGGAAGAGAGGTTTGGGACAGACCCACTCAAGCGCGATACCGACGGCGACGGCATTTGGGACGGAATAGAGGTGGGGCGCATTTCTTCACCTGACCCGCTGTGCAAATATGCTTTCCCCAAAAACCTTCTGCCTCCAGATTGGACAACCAGCCCCATACGCCAGGACAGCGACTGTGACGGCATTGCAGATGGCGACGAAGACAAAAACAAAAATGGCCGGGAAGATCCAGGAGAGACGGACCCCAACAATCCGGACACCGACGGCGACGGCCTGTGGGACGGCCTGGAGAAGGGCGTGAGAAAGGGGATGATATGGCTGGGCGGACAGCAGGTGCCTGTGAAGGCTGACGCGTATGGCGTTGCAGAAGCGCTTTTTTGCAACCAGAAATACCCGAACCGCCGATATGCAGCGGCAGAAGCAGATTGCCCAGCAGCGTTTCGAAGAGAAACAGACCCGCTGAACCCTGACTCCGACGGGGATGGCATTCCGGATGGAGTAGAAGACAGCAACCACAATGCTTGCTTTGAGCCAAACCGCTTTGAAGACGAAAACGCCAGCCCGAAGAGAGGCATGTTTTATACAGGACCAGGAGCTGTTGGAGAGACAGACCCCAAAGATGAAAACAGTCCTCCCGAGAAAGACAAAGAGCTGCTGGTGAACGCTTGCCATCCGGACAAATTGCCGAAAATTCATGAGCAACGCCACGAGGCCGCGGCAACAGCGCTGGGTTTGCCCAAGGGTTTTCAATATGTCGACATTCAAGACGGCACGACGCGTGGCTTCATGGGCGCAGATGGCACAAACAACGTGGCCTTCGCGGCCTGGAAGCACCCCAACATACACCCAAACATTGTGAACAGCCTTGCTACGTTGCGACAGTTGGCCGTCAGTCAAGCCCGAAACATTGCCAACAATCAAACCTTGGAACCCAACATCCCCGCCGCCTTCCCCTCCTGGGATTCGACACAGCCCAATGTATACAGCAGCAGTTTCACGGTTGCAGGCAACGCGACGAGCCCTGCAGCGCGTGTCAATGCGATTGTCAGCACGCTCCTGAACACGACGAGCAGACTGCCGTTGGTGGGCGACGCGAAAACCCCTCAATACGTCCTTGCTCAATATGTGCTTCGCGACAATGGCGAAGTCATTGTGGTGGTAGCGGTTGCTGGGAGCCATGACAGTCTGAATGGAGACAAAGGCTATTTCACTTTGAAAGACGTGGCCGGCAGCGCCGCGCTGGCCCGCTATTTTGACCAAACCGTGCTGCAGTGCGAGAACAGCGAAGTCAGCAGAAGGAAAGTGGACTATCTGTTTGTCGTGGACGACTCCGCTTCCATGGAGACTTCGCAAAGAGGCTTGGGAAGGGCCGGCGATGCGATGGTGGCAGCCTTGCAGGCCAGCACGCTGGATTGGCGCGTGGCCATGGTGACTTCATCCTATAACCAGGCCGCCGAAACCCAGGGGCTGAACAGGGGCGTCCTTCGCGGCTTCACAAAGAGTCTGGAATTGTTCAAAGCCTGGTTGACGCTCAACACCGCCACCTGCAGCGCTGTTGTCGCGTGTAGAAATCCCTGGGCTGGCACCGAAATGACATGCCGCAACAACTTAGGTTCCAACAATGGCTGTTGGGTTGGCCAAAGTGGCAGCGGTACAGAAAGCATGCTGGGCTCTGCGCGCCTGGCGCTTGTGGACTTGAACGGCAAAAATCTCAACAACGACGCGTTTCGCTTGCGAAGCGATGCTGAAATTGAGGTGATTATTCTAAGCGACACAGAAGACCAAACCACCGGCATGTATACTGCTTCGCAGGGCATCGGCAACGATTGGGTTAACATGACGCCTGCACAGATTGCGGCTCTCGATCCCCCCCTTGAAAACATCAACAATTTTCACAAATTCTTTGACGGAGAAGAAACGAGCGTGCCTCATGGCAACACCACCATAAAGGTGAGCCCCATTCGGCCTGGCCACAAAATTCCCGTGCATGCGATTGTTTGTGACGGCGCAACACGCTGCAATGAATCAGAGGCACATCCAAACCAGATGACGCGTCTGCGTGCCGTGAGCCAAGGCAGAAGTTTTGAGATTGGCTCCATCCGGAGTGATGCCAGCATTGATGAGACCATGAGGCGCATTGTCAACCGCACCATCTCCAAAGCAGGCGTGAAAACGCAAAAGCCCTTCATTGGCGCTTCGCTGCACGTGGCCATGGACAACCCGGCCAATGACAACCCGGCAGGCGCCCTCTGCGACAAAACCAATGTCCCCAGGAGCCGAAAAGATGGCTTTGACTATGACTTCCGCGAGCAGACGGTTTCCTTCTTTGGGAATTGCCGCCCGCCCGCCGGTCAGAAAAGCAAGGTAGCCTTCTCTTACCTCACCTGGATGCCCTCCAGCCGCCTGCCCTGCGAAGATGATCCGCGCTTTATTAACGACGCGAGTGCACACTGGTGCAGAGGCCCTTTTGCTTGCGAAAACGACACCTGTGTTTGCCTTCCCATGTGTGGTGTTTGCCCTTCGTCGACACCTCTTTGCGACATGGAGGCATGCGTGTGTAACTCCGAGTCCACCATAGGTTAGGCCTCAAGGTTTTTTGTAAAGAGAGCAACAGCTGCTTTTGGCGGCTGTTGTTTTTTTTCTAAGACAAAAATTCCTTCGCTTGGGCTAGGCTCCGCGCCCATGAATTACCAACCTACCATTGGCCTGGAAGTGCATGCGCAGCTTTTGACACAAAGCAAATTGTTTTGTGGCGCCTCGACGCGTTTTGGGCAGGAGCCCAATGCGAATGTCCATGCTTTGTGCATGGCGCTGCCGGGCACTTTGCCGAAACTCAACGCGGCCGCCGTCGACATGGCCATTCGCACAGGCCTTGCGCTCCATTGCCAAATTAATTTGGAAAGCCGCTGGGACCGCAAACACTATTTCTACCCCGACTTGCCTTCGGGCTTCCAGGTGACGCAAAACGAGTTGCCCATTTGTGAGCATGGCCAGCTGAGTGTTTCCACTTCCAATGGTGAGCGCTCCATTCGCATTCGCCGCATTCACATGGAGGAGGATGCCGGCAAACTCATGCACGACGCACACAGCGCAGAGTCTCTGGTGGACTTAAACCGCGCCGGTGTGCCCCTGCTTGAAATTGTCAGCGCGCCCGACATTCAAAGCGCCGAAGAGGCCGCCGCCTATTTGCGCGCCTTACGCGACATTCTCGTCTATATTGGCGTCAACGACGGCAACCTCGAAGAAGGCTCCTTTCGCTGCGACGCCAACGTGTCCATTGCGCCCAAAGGCTCCGCCACTTTGGGCACGCGCGTGGAAATAAAAAACATCAACTCCTTCCGCTATGTGCACAAGGCCATTGAATATGAAATTGAAAGGCAGGCTTTGGTCCTTGAAAGCGGTGGAAAGCTGGTGCAGGAGACGCGCCTTTGGGACGCCGAAAAAGGAACGACGCGCTCCATGCGCTCCAAAGAGAATGCACAGGACTACCGCTATTTCCCGGACCCCAATTTGCCGCCTTTGCGCATAACGAAAAGCCATGTGGAGTCTGTGAAAAAAACCTTGCCCGAGTTGCCGCAGGCCAAATGCCGCCGCTATGTCGACACGCTGGGGCTTCCCGCCTATGACGCTTCGGTGCTGACAGCTGAGCGTCCATTGGCCGAATATTTTGAAGCCTGCCTGGCACACTATGACGATGCCAAAAAACTCTCCAATTGGGTGATGGGGGAGCTTTTGAGGATGATGAAGGAGGAGGTGCTGGGGCTTTCAGGTTTGAGGTTTTCGAAGGAGCAGTTTGTGGGTTTGCTGAAGGCCGTCGACGCGGGGAAGGTTTCTTTGAATGCGGCGAAGGAGGTGTTTGCTGAAATGTTCCGTACAGGGGAGGAGCCGGAGCGCATTATTGAAGCCAGGGGCCTTGCACAGGTTTCGGATGAGGGGGAGATAGAGGCGGCACTCCAGGAGGTGCTGAAGGCCTATGCGGGGGAGGTGGAGAAGTACCGCGCGGGCAAAAAGCAGGTTTTCGGCTTTTTGGTGGGCCAAATTATGAAAGCCATGAAGGGCAAAGCAAACCCCGCCGTCGTCAACCAGCTGCTTCGCAACCATTTGGAGGGGTAGGCCCCCCGCCTGAAGGTAAAAAAACCTCAGCCCAGGCGAAAAAAAACCCCTTTGGGGGCCACCGGCCGTCTCATGTTGAAGAGTACATGTTGAAAGCCGTGTCTACCAAAGTCGCCAGGAGAAACATATGTGTCGTTTTCTGAAGCTTGCTGTGTTGTTGGGGGTTGCAGGCAGTGTTTGGGCCCATGCCACAACGGTGGCGCCTCCCAGGTTGCCGCCCTTGCCGCCGCGTCCGCCGCCACCGCCGTGGATGCGACTTGTGGACACTTCGGCCCAGCCCATTCAGCTGGTTTCCGTCAAGGTGGAAGCGCAGGTGGCAGGCCAGCTGGCCAAAACCACCCTGGAGTTGGTTTTTCGCAACCCCAATGCGCGCGTATTGGAAGGCGAGTTGCAATTTCCCTTGCTGGACGGACAACAGGTGACGGGTTTTGCCCTGGACATTGACGGCCATTTGCGCCCGGCAGTCCCCGTCGAAAAAGCCAAGGGCCAGGAAGTTTTCGAAGAAATTATTCGCGCGAGGGTTGACCCGGCTTTGCTGGAGTTGACGCAAGGCAACAACTTCAAACTGCGCATTTACCCCCTGCCGCCCAAAGGAGAGCGCCGGGTTTCCCTCACCCTTGCAGAGCGCCTCCCCACAGACAGCAGCGGCGCGGCCCTCTACCGCCTGGCCCTGCCTCCCGCGGAGCAGCTGGACGTGCTGGACGTACGCCTTCGCAGCACTGGCGTCGTCGTTGACAAAAGCAAAGTGGTGCAGGGCCTTCCAGGGGGCGAATGGTGGCAGCGCGAGGGCGAGGCCAAGCTGGAGTGGCGCCGCGAGAAGGTGAAGCCGGAGGAGCGCATTGAAGTTTTGCTGGCCCTGCCGCAAAGCCCGCAAGTCCTCGTTGAGCAGAAAAACAACACCTCCTATTTTTATGCCCAGCTGCCGCCCATGGCCTTTGCGCGCAGCTTGCGCCCCGCACCCGCGCGCGTGGCTTTGCTGTGGGACGCTTCGGGCTCCGGCGACAAGCGCGAGCACAGCCGCGAACTCATGCTGTTGGATGCGTGGCTGAAGTCCGTGCAGAATACCGAAGTCGTCTTGACTTTGGCCAGGGACGTTGCCGAAAACAAGGGCCGTTTCCAGGTGAAAAATGGCGACTGGTCCGCGTTGAGAGAGGTTTTGGAAAACGTCGTCTATGACGGCGCCACCAGCGCTTCGGCCTTTCGCCCCGCCTCCCCTGTGGACGCGGTGCTTTTGTTTTCCGACGGCCTTGTCAACTTCGGCTCTCCGAGTTTTCAAAAGTTTTCCGTACCGGTATTGGCTGTGAGTGCCGCAGCTTCGGCCGACGTCAACCGCTTGCGCTTTTTGGCCGAAGAGAGCGGCGGCGTTTTTGTAGACCTCTTAAGCACCGAAGTGGAAGTGGCCGCCCGCACTTTGCGGGAAGCTGCGCCCCGCGTAGCGGCCTTGAGGGCAACGGGCGCAAAGGAATGGGTGCGCGCCTGGAATTCTTCCGCTTCGGGGGGCCTGGTGGTGGCAGGTATTTTGACAGCCCCCCAGGCGGAGGTGGAAGTGGAATGGCTTATGCCCAACGGGAAGCGGGAGAGGCAGGGGTTTAAAGTGGAGGCCTCCCAGGTGGCGGGGGAATTTGCGGCCCAGGAGTGGGCGCGCCTCAAAGTAGCGGGGCTTGAAGTGGAGTATGACTTGAACCGCGCCCAAATTCAGCGCCTGGGCAAAGAGTTTGGACTTGTGACGCGCAACACCTCCCTCATTGTGTTGGAGCTTGTCGGAGACTATGTGCGCTATGAAATTCAGCCGCCCGCCGAGTTGCGCGCCGAATATGAGCGGCAAATAGGCCAGGCAAGAAAGCTGGCCGAGCAAAGCAAGGCCGCGCACATTGAGAGGGTGCTCGCTCAATTCCAGGAGAAAGTGCGCTGGTGGGAAAAGGACTTTCCCAAGGGCAGCCCTCCAAAGCCCAAAACGAAAGCTGGGAAAACAGAAACGAGCGCTGCCCTGGGAGGCGTCCGCATTCGGGAGGACGTGCAAGAGAGAGAGGGGGCGGGGGCGTTGGAGGAGGCGCCCATGCAGATGATAGCGTCGCCGCGACCTGCTGCCAGCGCGGGCATGCAAGCTGTTGGTTCAGGTGGCGCAGGTGGTACGGCTGTCAGAAGAATTGCCCGAAGCCGCAATGACGAGGCCTCGGACAGTCGTCCCGCTCAGCCTGGTCGCCCTGCGCAGGCCACCATTCAACTCAAAAAGTGGGAGTCCAATGCGCCCTATGTGCAGCGTTTGAAGAAGGCCTCGAAGGAGCAACTCTACCGCATTTACCTCGACGAGCGCCCTGGCTATGTCAACAGCACGGCCTTCTTCCTCGACGTCGCCGACATTTTCTTTGACAAGGGCGAGAGTGCGCTGGCGCTGCGCGTGCTTTCCAACCTCGCGGAGATGAATTTGGAAAGCCGCCACATTCTGCGTGTACTCAGCTACCGCCTCTTGCAGGCCGGGCGCGCCGACTTGGCGGTATGGCTTTTGGAGCGTGTGTTGGAGTTGTCGCCGAATGAGCCGCAGTCCTGGCGCGACTTGGGCCTGTGCTGGGCCAAGCTGGGCGAGACACAAAAAGCCGTCGACAACCTCTATGAGGTGGTCAGCCGCCCCTGGCACGGCCGTTTTCCGGGCGTGGAATTAATTGCGCTGGGCGAGTTGAATGCCCTTGTGGCCACGGCTGAAAAGAAGCCCGACACTTCGGCCATGGACAAGCGTCTGTTGAGAAACCTCCCTGTGGACTTGCGTGTGGTGCTCAGCTGGGACAGCGACAACACGGACATTGACTTGTGGGTGACGGACCCGAATGGCGAGAAGGTTTTCTATTCTCACCCCCTCAGCAAGCAGGGCGGGCGCATTTCCGCGGACTTCACCGGCGGCTATGGGCCTGAGGAGTTTTTGCTGAAAAAAGCCAAGCCCGGAAAGTACCTCGTGCAGGCCCAATTCTACGGCCACCGCCAGCAGACAGTCTCGGGGGCCACCAGCCTGCAGATGAATTTTTTCACAGACTTTGGCACGGCCCACCAAAAGGAGCAGTCGGTGACTTTGCGTTTGCAAAGCCAGGGAGAGGTTGTCACGGTGGGCGAGTTGGAAGTCAAAAACCCATAGGGAGGGTTGCCGGGGCTTTGTGACTGTGCTAGCGCAGGCCCAGCAACAAAGGAGAGATGGCCGAGTGGCTTAAGGCGCACGCCTGGAAAGCGTGTGGACTCGAAAGGGTCTCGAGGGTTCGAATCCCTCTCTCTCCGATGGGGTTTTCTTGTCGACTCCGTCGAAGGTTGTGGTTGCCACCACACGGGCCTTTCTTTTTCGCCTTTCGGCGAGTCCCTTTTTTTTGCGCGCGCAAAAAAAAGGAACCAAAAAAAAAGCGCCTGGCAGGGGCCTTTGGCACAGCAGACTACCCCCCTTGGC
>Ga0209737_10000967_pt1 | contig 21624 bp, 4 predicted proteins | sample TergutCu122P3_FD_187284 | JGI IMG/M metagenome (GOLD analysis project Ga0209737, IMG submission 187284) | Cubitermes ugandensis P3 segment gut microbial communities from Kakamega Forest, Kenya - Cu122 P3 (SPAdes) (version 2) | ecosystem: Host-associated > Arthropoda: Insects > Digestive system >...
TGGTCGGCGCTGTCGCGGCCGAACCGTAAGCTACAGTCTGCGTATCATAATCAACGCCGTCAACCTTGAAGATTACGGTGTAGGTGTTAATGGTAAACAACGCGTTCACTGTCAGATTACCGGTGATGTTGTTGAACGCAGCATCCCAACCGGTGAATGTGTAGCCTGTCTTGGTCGGAGCGGTCGGCGCTGTCGCGGCCGAACCGTAAGCTACCGTCTGCGTATCATAATCAACGCCGTCAACCTTGAAGGTCACAGTATAAGAGTTGATGGTGAACAGGGCGTTAACTGTCAGGTTGCCGGTGATGTTGTTGAACGCGGCATCCCAGCCTGTGAATGTGTAGCCTGTCTTTGTTGGAGCTGTGGGAGCTGTCGCGGCTGAGCCGTAAGCTATGGTCTGCCTATCGTATTCCGTGCCGTCAACCTTGAAAGTCACGGTGTAGGTGTTTATGGTGAACAGGGCGTTAACTGTCAGGTTGCCGGTGATGTTGTTGAACGCAGCATCCCAACCAGTGAACGTGTAGCCTGTCTTTGTCGGAGCTGTGGGAGCTGTCGCGGCTGAGCCGTAAGCTACGCTCTGCGTGTCATGTACCGAGCCATCAACCTTGAAAGTCACTGTGTAGGTGTTGATGTTGAAACTCGCTGTCAGCGTAAGATTATCTGTGATCGGTGTGGTGAAGCTGAATTTTGAAGCACCGTTATACCAACCGTCGAAAGTGTAGCCTGTTTTGCTTGGATCTGCCGGAGCTGTCACGGTGGAACCGTAAGCTACGGTCTTTATATCATACTCAGAACCGTCGACTATGAAGGTCACGGTACGAGTGTCTGCTGCCCACCTGGCGACAAGCGTGATGTCTCCGGTTATCGCTGTATTGAAGTCGAACTCCGTGCCGCCCACATACCAACCGAGGAAGTTGTAGCCTTCTTTCGTCGGGTCTGACGGCCTGGTGACCTTAGCGCCGTAGTTCACGGAAGCCGTGGTGTTCGCGCTCCCGTTGTCAGAATTGAAGGTCACTGTGTAGCTGTTAATGGTAAACAACGCGTTCACTGTCAGATTACCGGTGATGTTGTTGAACGCAGCATCCCAACCAGTGAAAGTGTAGCCTGTCTTTGTCGGGGCTGTGGGAGTTGTCGCTGCTGAGCCGTGAGCTATGGTCTGCCTATCGTACTCCGTGCCGTCAACCTTGAAGATCACGGTGTAGGTGTTGATATTCCACTTTGCAGTCAGCGTAAGGTCAGCTGTGATCGCTGAATCGAAGTTGAAAGATTCATCGCCGATAAACCAGCCCAGGAAGTTGTACCCTTCTTTCGTCGGGTCTGTGGGCCTGGTGGCCTTACCACCGTATGCTACGGACTGCGAGCTCACCGCTGTTCCGCCATCGCTATTAAAGGTCACGGTATAAGAGTTGATGCTGAACAGGGCGTTCACTGTCAGGTTTCCGGTGATATTGTTGAACGCAGCATCCCAGCCGGTGAAGGTATAGCCGGTCTTGGTCGGATTTACCGGAGCTGTCGCTGCTGAGCCGAAAGCTACGGTTTGCCTATCGTACTCCGTGCCGTCGACCATGAAGGTCACTGTATATGTCTGGGCTGCAGTTACGGAAACGCTGCCAGGAACAAAATCAAAAGACACGTTTCTACCTTGATAATTTCTAATGCCCCCGGAAACAGGTGATATCGTAATAGGTGTATTGCCTGTAAATTCAGAACGTATTCTAAATTTCATAACTGCAATATTGCCGTTCTGTGTATTATTCTGAGTTGCAGTACCATCAACCCACGATAAGCGATATGGGTTATCTGTTAAATTATTATTTGTGAAAGAACCGCCTCTAAGTAATCCAGTATTCTGAGCCCCAACCAACTCCAACTTAGTTCCATCGTAACCAATATCCAAGTTCATTGTAACTATGCCAGGATTGTTTGCGAGACTGATTGTCACATCCACAGTATCACCAACTCCCCCGGTCTCATTCGATGCCGTAATGGTGGGATTGGTAACAGGTGCTTGTGTTGAAGAAACACTCCCGGAAACAGTTGCAAAATATACTTTATCACCGTCTGCATTTAAAATATCATTTCCAGTAGTGTTATAAGTTGCAGATATCGGTGTTTCATTACACTCACCAAGTATTTCAAATTGAATAGTCGCAATTACACCGTTTGATGTATTATTTTCTCCGAAGTAATCACCCCAAGTCATAGCATATGGATTATTACCTAGATTATCAGCAAAAACAGGTGCATTTAGTATTCCACTATCTGTGACTTGGACTATCTTCAACAAATCCTTGTTGTAATTGATTCTCAATTTCATCACGGTTATGCCGGGGTTGTCCTCAAGGCTGATTGAAATATCAACTTTTTCACCGACGTTGCCGGTCGCACTTGACAGCCTTATGGTCGGATTTCCTGAGCTCATCGCCATGATCGGTTCTCCGAAACCGAAAGACATCGCGCTGATCCCGGGACTTTCAGAGCTTCCCTCCCCGGAAACATCAGGGGACGTCTCATCGGCGCTGTCTTTTAATACCGGATCGCCTGGCTCCTCATCGATAAACCCTGCATCCCCGTCGTCAAGGATGATTTCGGCTTCTTCGCTGATTACCGGAATATCATATGTATCCTCAGCAAATACGATGGAAGGTACCAGACTTGTAAGCAGCATCAATGTTAGCAGCAAAGAAAAGCCTTTGTTTGCTTGATTTCTCTTTTTCATTTCATCTGTCTCCTTATGTTTCCTACTCCATTTTTTCTTCTTTTTCTTACATTAATAATAACGATCATAACCGCGGCAATAACAAGCGCCGCGATAAGTATCCATATCCATGACGGAATCGTTTGCCCTGTTTCGCTGTTTGCCAGCGGAATCCCGTCTTTACTAAACAACTGAAACTTGTTTGCAACTGTTTCTTTCGCGGCTTCCGTAGTTTCAGTAGCCGCAGTTTCAGCAGCGTTGCTTGTGTTGCTTGTATTTAACGCTGTGTCGGTATTCGATGGTCCCTGATTTGCCGATGTTTCGGTATTCGGCGATCCCTGACCGGCAGACGTTTGATTTGCCTCAGATCCGGAGGCGGATAGTTCCTCGCCCCGATCAGAACCGGCTGCTTCTTTTTCGGGATTCTTTGACGGGACCGTAGAAACCGTTCCGTTTTTAACGCTGAACTTTACTTTTTGGTCGTCGGCATTTAAGATGTCGTACTTGTCCAGGTCATATGTCACGGTTATTGGTGTACTATTGGTGTCTTTTAATATCTCGAACTTCATTGTTGCTATTTCACCGTTGACGTCATAGTTTGACCTGGCCGTACCGTTTACCCACATCAATATATACGGCGAATGAAAAGCGGGGCCCGGATAGTGTGTCGCGTTCCCTAGTACACCTTTGTCTATAGTTCTGACAAGGCGCAATGCCGCTTCGTCATACTCTACGTGCAAGCGCATCGCTATTATTCCCGGATTGTTTGAGAGGCTGACCGACACGTCGACCGTATCGCCTGCTTTTCCGGTTGAGTCCGACACGATTATTGCCGGAATATCGCTTGCGGCATAGGCAATCGTTGCTGCCGGCAGCACAAGGGCAAATAGCACCACTGCCAGCAACAATGTAATACCTATTCTTTTCGCTCCGCTGCACATACAGCGGAGCGCCGGGTTAATCAAAGTAAACTGGAAGTGTTTCATAACCGTCCCATTCTGCTAAATGTCTCTGTAGCACTACCAAATCCCAAGCTGTAATCTCGCCATCTCCGTCCAGGTCAGCTGCTCTTTCGTCGATTTCTTTGTAATTGGCCCATTTTGCCATCCATCTTGCAAATACCATGGCATCAAGCATATCGACCTCTCCATCGCGGTTTACATCACCGTAAAGGAAACTGATAACATTTACTGTCCCGTTTTCTATTCCGAAATAGACAGGCTGCCCGTCTACGTCAAGAATGTCATTTTTCTTGTACTCGTATGACAGCGTTATGCTATAGCTGCCGTCCGGGACATTGTCTGCGATTTTGAATTTAAGTTTCGCGACTGTACCGGTTGCAATGATATTCTGGGTCGCTTCGCTATTGTTCCAAACCAACGTATATGGCACGTTCCCATAGGTGGGGCTGTTGTATGATGTCCCCAATATGCCGCAGTCTATTACATTGGTCAGAGTCATGATATCGCTGTCGTAATCTACTTTTATCCGCATCAATACTATCCCGGGATTTCTTTCAACAACGATAGGAACTTCAACTGTTTGCCCGTTCAGGCCTGTAACGCTTGACACAGTGATAGTGCCTGCTGCTGCTTCACTTAGTACTGTGATGCTAAAGCTTTCAAATTTTGTGCTGGCGCCTTCTGTGTAGTATACGTAAATCCACTGAACGCCGGCGGTATCAAGTACGGCGCCGTTTGCCGGATCTGTAGTGACGAGACCGGTGATAACTTTGCTGCCGCCATCGGCATTTGTTGCAGTCACGACTATTCCCGCAAGATCAAGCTTTTCGCCGACCTTGTAAATCGTTTTTGTCGGAAGCGTGGTAATAGCAATGCCCTCAAGCGTTGCATTCCACTTTGCCGTCAGCGTGAGGTTCTCTGTGACAGGCGTTTCGAAGTCGAACAGCTCGCTTCCCAGATACCAATCATCGAACGTAAAGCCTTCTTTGACCGGGTCTGCCGGCCGCGCCACCTTTCCTCCGTCCGGTACGGCAACAGGACTGATTTCCGTGCCCCCGTCTGAATTAAATGTCACGATGTACTTTATACCCCAGGGGCCGTCGGCTAACGAGCGCGGGCGAACCTCAGCACGTTTTTCATCAGTCATCCCGTTTGCAGTACGGTAATCAATCGATACAAAATCTTTCGCGTTGTCTTTTGTGTCAACAAAGTCTACTCTTCTGACCGACTGCTGTTTTGAGAATTTCGCGACAGGGCCGCTGCCCCACCAGAAATCTACTCCCCAACCGGCAGGCGGATTGTTTGGAGGATTGTTTGCGCTGACAAAATCGACCACGCCGTTTTCTTCGCCCGGATCGTGCATATTCAATGTTTTTTGATGCCTGACCAGAGCGTACTTGAAAGTATCGTTGTTGTGCACAAAGCCTTTCCATTCAAGGTCGAACGGATCGATCATCAGATAATTGTTCGCATGATTGGCCACAGTCTTTTCCATGCGTACCAGGTACGAGCAGTTCGGCGGTATTTCCGCGTCGTTCGGGAAGTCCAGCTTCTGCCAGTTCGTGCCGTTATCAGCATGCTGTAAAGACCAACCTCTCAGCGATACCGTCTCGCGGGTCGGATTGTATATCTCTACAAAGGCGTGGGATATCGCACCGTCAGCCGCTGCGTTTACGGCAGCTGCTTGATTGATGATAAGCGCAGCATAATCCATTACTTGCGTATATCTCGCCGTCAGGACAAGGTTTTCTGTGATCGGGGTGTCGAAATCAAACGGCATCTCGCCTGCATACCAATCAAGGAAGAGATACCCTAGCTTCTCAGGACCAGGCAGACGTGTTACTTTTTCACCCTCTGCCACTTCTTCTTCATCTATTACACTCCCGTCTTCATTTTTGAACGTCACTGTGAATGTATCCGGAGCGCTTATTTCCCATTTTGCCGTAATGACAATATTCCTTGTGATCGGGGCAGAGAAATCGTACTCCGCATCGCCCACAAACCAGCCGAGGAAATCATGACCGTCTTTGATCGGCTCTTCTGACGGCTCGCTGACCTTAGTGTTGAAATCTACCTTCACACGATTGAGATCCTCGCCGTTGTCTTTATTGAAGGTCACTGTGTAGGCTATGTCGCCTGCCTTCCATTCGCCGTCAGCCAGCGAGCGCGGACGCGCTAATGCCACCGCTTCATCGGTTATGCCGTTGTTGCCGCTGACTACTCGGTAGTCGATCGACTTGAAATCAACCACGTTGTTGTCCGTGTCGGCAAAGTCTACCCTGCGGGCGGATTTCTGCTTGGATATCTCGCCCGTGAGAGGCGTGCCTTCGTAATAGGCTGCCGTATACCCGGTGTTCGACGCACCCACAAGGTCAACGATGCCATAGTCGTTCAGTTCTTCATTCACGTTGGCTTTCAAAGTGGTCGGCAGCAGGTTTTGGTTCTTCACAAGCGCGATCGAGAAATTGTTGTTCTGTATCCTTCTGCCTTCCCAGTACATGTCAGCCTCTGGTATCTTGTACCGAGCGTTATGACTTGGGAAATCAGTCGTCATGATCAGGAATGAATGATGCGCCGGGATAGTCCCCTCAAGGTCAAGCTTAAACCATTCGCCGGTATAGGCGTACTGCACGGACCAGGTCGACAAGTCAACCGCTTCGTCTGTCGGGTTGTAAAGCTCGATGAACGAGTTGGTAACGGCCCCGTCGGTCGCGTTATCGGAACCATATGCCTGATTGATGATCAGGTGCTTATCGACGGCAGCTTCTCCCTGTTGGACAAATATGTACGACAGGGTCGGGCCGTCTGCATAGTTCTGTGTCAGGTCTACTTCATCATAGATGATCGGCACATTATGTACTTTGATATTCAGTATGCCGGAAGTCTCCTGGGTGTATGGTATTTTGTTGACTTTATAATCGCCGAAGCTGTCAAAACTGAATGGCTCGGTGACCGGTATGTCGTTGAACTGTACTTCCTGGTTCCTTCCGAAATTCCACCATGTGTAGTGCCCGGTGGTGATGATATAATTACCCGCCGGTAAGTACAAATTGTATTCGATGTACTGTTTCTTGCCGCCGATTATTTCTTCGTCATACCACTGGCTGCCGGGAGCATCGAACCCGACATAGCCGGATGCCAGCTTCTGTATTTCCGGCACGTCGGTCTGGTGCATTGAGAACGAGAAGGAATCTTCCATCACTCCCCATTGTTCTTCAACAGCCCCTGTAGCCTCAAAATACTTATCGGATACTTCATTGCGCAGCGGCGTTCCGTCACTGGCCAGTCTGTCACGAACAAGACCGTATGAATTTGAATCCGGCGGAATGCCATCTTTTACTTCACTCCCGTTCCCGAACCGATCAGTATAACGAACCGTATATGTATTGTTCGAAGTAGCGGAGTCGATATAATATACCAGCCCGCGCGGAATGACTTCCAGGGTGGCTGTCATTTGTACGCCGGCGTAGCCGTCTATCGTTCCTGTCAGATTCACCCTGTCAAACTCTTTTGCACTTTGAAGCGGCGCATAGTCCCATTCAACCGCGGCTGTGTGGTTTTTCGCGCTGTTCATTATATATACGATTTCCACGGTTTCCGGAAGCGGCGAGCTTTCATCTGTGTACACCGCCATCTCGTAATGGGTCCCGCCTTCAATAGTGTATACATTGTCGTCGGTCATGGCGATCGCGATAAATGATAACTCCGCTCCGTCGGGGGCCTCTTCAGAAGGCTTCAGGAAGACCGTAATGGTCGCCTCCCCGGCTTCCTCCTGATCGTACTCAAATGATACGATTTCTGTATCCCCTATATCACTGAGCAGGAACTCATCGCTGTACGATACGCCGTTGACCCGGATCTCCATGCACCGCGGGAAATCCCACCAGTTGTAGTGGCCCGTGGTAATGTTGTAGGTCCCCGCCGGCAGATATATCTTGTACTCGATATATTGCTTGGCTCCTGGATCCTGATAACCATACCACTGGCTGTACTCGCTGTTGTACCCTACATACCCGTTTACGAGTTTTTGATCCAGGCTCTGGTTGATATGCCTTGCGGCGAACTGGATGGTATCTTCCAAAATGCCCCAGCGTGCTGTTACCGGTGCGCTTGCATCGTATATCTTGTCTGATACTTCGTTGAACAATGTCCGGCCTTCGTCAGTGATTCTTTCCTTTACTGCATTATATGTCTGTGAACAGTTTTCGCCGTTTACTTCGGGTTCTTCGAACTCACCGTCTTCATCAAGGATATTTACCCTATAATTTGCCACAGTGCCGGAGTCGATGAAATAGACTAACCCGCGCGGTATTATATCAATGACCGCCGTTAATGTTATTTCAGTATTTGCCACCGTTCCCGTCAGGGTGAGGAAGTCAAAATCATCGGCAGCAGCCAGCGCACTGTCGTCCCACGTGACTGGCGCATCTGTTATCTGGCCGGTTGTCAGGGACATTACCTCGACTGTATCCGGAAGCGGACTGGCGTCATCTTTGTACATCGCAAACCGGAACTCATCGTCGCCCACAAGGGAGAAATCGTCTTCTTCCTCTGCGAACTCCCATTTTGCCGTAATTACAATATTCCTTGTGATCGGGGCAGAGAAGACATACTCTGTATCACCCACAAACCAGCCGAGGAAATCATAACCGCTCTTAACCGGCTCTTCTGACGGCTCGCTGACCGTATTGTTGAAATCTACTTTCACACGATTGAGATCCGCGCCGTTGTCATAATTGAAGGTCACTGTGTATGCTATGTCACCCGCTTCAAAGGGGCCGTCTGCCAGTGAGCGCGGACGAACCTCGGCAAGCCTGTAGTCGCTGATGCCGGCAGAATTGGTGATGTTGCTTGGAACGCCGGGATATCCGGTCGGATAACGATAATCCGACGAGACAAAATCTATAAAGTTGTTGTCCGTATCCCTGAAATCGATCCTGCGAACTGTCTTTTGTTTTGAGACCAGACCTGTGAGAGGCGCGCCTTCGTAATAGGCCGCCGTATAACCTGTGTTTGACGCGCCGACCAAATCGACAATGCCAACGGCAGTGCTCAGGTCGGTCGGCAGCAGGTTCTGGTTCTCAACAAGCGCGACTGAAAATGCGTTGTTCTGGATTCTTCTGCCTTCCCATACCAGATCAGCCTCGGGAATATTGTACCGAGCTATCGTGCTGGAATAATCAGTGCACATGATCAGATATGAATGATGCGGCGGGATTATGCCTGCCAACGCTTTCATGGCCCAGGGTGCGCTATTGTAATAGTACTGCACCGACCAGGTCGACAGGTCTACTGCCGCATCCGTCGGGTTGTAAATCTCTATGAAGGAATTGGACACGGCCCCGTCGGTCGCATTGTCGGAACCATATGCCTGATTGATTATCAGGGTGATCGGCTTATATCTGGCCTTAAGCGTGATATTCGCCGTGATCGGCGTTGTGAAATCAAACGCCGTCGTGCTTTCTCCCGCAAACCAGCCGAGGAATGTATGACCCGCCTTTACAGGATCCGATGCAGGACGGGTGACAGTATTGCCCTCCTGTACGGGCACTAAGACAGGCGCGACGCCGTTATCGCTGTTAAATGTCACAGTATGGGTAACGACAGCAGATTCTACTTTCTGGACGAAAATGTACGACAGTGTCGGACCGTCAGCTGAATTCTTTGTATTGTCTTCCTCATCATAGACTATCGGCTTATTGTGCACCTTTATGTTCAAAAGGCCGTCGTCTTTGTGGGTGTATTCTATTGTATTGATTTTGGTGTCGCCGAATTTTTTGAATTCGAACTCATCGGTGACCGCTACGTCGTTGAACCGTACTTCTTGATTCCTTCCGAAATCCCACCAGGTGTAATGCCCGGTCGTGATAATGTACTCGCCTTCCTTTAAATACAGGTCGTATTCGAGATACTGTTTTTTGCCGCCGATTTCTTCTTCGTTGTACCACTGGCTCTCAGGGGCGTCGTAGCCGACATAGCCGGATACCAGTTTTTGATTGTCGGGCCTGTCAGTCTGGTGAACCGCGAATGATAAGGTGTCTTCCCTAAAGCCCCAACGTCTGTCGACATATCCTGTATTCTCAAAATACTTGTCGGAAACCTGGTTGATCAAGGGCGTCCCGTCGCTGTTCAGCCTGTCGCGGACCAACCCATAGGCGTTTGAGTCTGGCGGTACGCGGTATTCATTGGAATAGTTCCAATTCCCGTACTGGTCTACGTAACTGACTTTATGTTCATTGTTAGAAGTGGCCGCGTCGATATAGTATACCAGCCCGCGCGGAATGACTTCCAAAGTGGCGGTCATTTCTACTTCGGGATAACCTTCGACTGTCCCGGTCAGGTTGACCCTTGTGAATACTTCTGCGTTCAATAAAGGCTCGTAGTCCCAGGTGACGTTTGCAAAATGGTTTTTCGCGCTGTCTGCCGTATATATGACTTCTACAGAGCCTGGCAGCGGGGCGGTTTCGTCGGTATATACCGCCATTTCGTAGTGGGTACCGCCTTGTATGGTGTAGATGTCTTCATCTTCTGAATAGATGAATATATACGACAGCAGGGCTCCGTCCGGAGCTTCTGCCGTTGGCTGCAGGAAAACTGTAATAGATGCTTCGCCGGCTTCCTCCTGAACATATTCAAAGGTCACTATCTTAGACTGTCCAGCTGTGTTCAGCTGGAAGGGTTCGCAGTAAGATACACCGTTGACCTGCACGTCCATACGCCTCGCATAATCCCACCAATTGTAGTGGCCTGTGGTAATAGTGTATGTGCCTGGATACAGAAATACCTTGTACTCGATATATTGCTTGTCATTGGCGTTTTTCTCCGGATCATACCATGTACTGAGTTCACTGTTGTGACCGACAATACCGCTGACAAGTTTCTGGTCAGCATTCTGATCGGCAAGACGGGCGGGCCATTGGATTGTATCCACCACGAGGCCCCATCGCATATACTCCGGCATATTAGTGCTGTATATCCTGTCGGATTCTCCGTTGGCCAGAGTTCTTCCATCACCGGCAACCTTTTCTTTGATTGCTTCATATGTCTCAGAATTTGTATATACGGCATCTGCCAAGCCTAAGAAATCGCCGGTTTCGTCCAGCAACTGCACCTGCTGGTTTTTCATTGTGCCGGAGTCGATAAAGTAAATCACCCCGCGCGGTATCACGTCGATACGGGCTGTCAGAGTAATTTCCGTATTCTCAACCGTTCCTGTCAGGGTAAGAAAGTCGAACTCTTTGGCATTGTTCAAGGCTTCGTTGTCCCATGTCACAGGCATGTCAACAGCATTGCCGGTCAATAAAGACCTAACCTTAACGGTTTCAGGCAGCGGACTTGGCTCATTCTTATAAACCGCGTACCGGTACTCCGAATCGCCTTCAAGGTAGAATTTGTTGTCGTCTGTTGAATTGATGAATATATACGACAGCAAGGGTCCGTCACCGGATGTGTTTTCCGGCTCGAAGAGGTTGATGGTGATTGTTGCTACTCCGGAATTCTCTTGAGTATAAGCAAACGCTATCTCTCCATTACTTCCCATATATCCAAGGGACAACGGAGAGCCGTAAATAACGCCATCGACCTTTATTTGCATATTCCTGGAAAAATCCCACCAGTTGTAGTGCCCTGTGGTAATGACGTAGTTGCCCTCCGGCAGATACACTTTGTACTCAATGTATTGTTTATCATTCGGGTCTTGATATTGATACCATTGGCTGAACTCGCTGTTGTTCCCGCCGTAACCGGAGGCTATCTTTTCATCCGGCTTATCAGACTGGTATGCAATTAACCCATAGGAGTCTTCCACAAGGCCCCACTGCTGCGAGTCAGGCTGTGTATTGTCATAGAATTTGTCTGACGCCTCGTTTAAGAGGGCGGGCATTTTTTCTTTTTCCAGCTTTGTTTTTACAAGATCATAAAACCTGGGGCCACGCGTACCGTTGTCGCTACCGTTGCCCGGGAAACCGTCTCCGGTTCCAGGACCTTCAAAGTAACTGATAGGTTTAGGATAATTGGCTATGGTGCCGCAATCTATGTAATAGACCAGCCCGCGCGGTATCAACTCTATCTCCGCGGTCATCTCAATATCGGCTTCCTCTATGTATCCGGTCACCGTTACTCTATTGTATACTTTGAATTCCTGGGTACTGCGAGCCTTGGCGAAATCCCATGTTACGTCCGCCTCGGTAAGCCCGCCGACGTTCAGCAAGCCGACTTTCTGCGGGAGCTTATCCGCATCGTCATCGTCTATAAAAGCGGCTACTTCTATCTCTGTCCCGCCAACTACTATAGTGTCGCCAGCCCCGTCAGAATCCGAATAGACCGCGATGACGGTGGTTCCGCCCGGTGCAATTTCAACTTCCGTTTTCCGGTCTGTTGTAGTTAACTGATTGTTGCCGTTTACAATGACGAAGTATAGGAATTCTTTCCCGTCTTGAGGAACAGCTTCGATTTCCTGAGTGTATGTAGCATAATATGAACCGCTCCAAGTACCCTCGTCGCTTACTCCGAACTTGCCTTTCTCCAAATCGATGCCATTGAGCCTGATATAGCCGCTTCCCATATTCTTCAGCGTGAGCGAGGAAAGGGACGCGCCGGAGTACTTGTTGAGTCCGTTTGCCACAATCCCGCCCGACGGGTTTGAACGCTGGGCAATCCATGAATTGATGCCGTTGACATTGGATCGCCAATCGTTGTAATTCGGCATGAACGGCCATCTGGCCTTCTGGCGCGGCATTGCCGTATCCAATTCGGCCGCTATACTGTTAACTATACTGCTGGCCTCTTCGTAGCTCAGGTGTGTGTTCAGCAAGTCCATGAAACGGTTGATGAACTTTTCCCTGAATTTGTCATTGCCCCATAGTTTGTAGAAGAAATAGAAGTTGTCAGGGCCGTGCTGGTCTTTGGAAGGATCCCCGACTAAGATATCCCTCAAGGAATCGTGTCCCGCTTCGCCTCTTTCCCAGTAGAATCCCATCGAGAAGTCAAGGTCGTAAAGCATCCAGCGATACCTGCCGTCCTGACCGGGCTTATCTGTCGGAGTGCCCGTGTAACGCCACATCTTCTGGTTGTTGCCGTACTTGCCGCCCTTGTTAGGGTTCGGGTGCGAAGCCCAGTCGCAGTTGGCGGCCCATACTTCCATGATTGCATAATCGACAAGGCTGTCTATATCGACTATCTTTTCCATTTCTTTGTATGCGTATTCCGTATTCATATTACCCAAAGAATCAGCCTTTGCCGCCATCGAGCGGTAGTACGCTATGGACTCAGGGGTGCCCTGTGCAGGTCCCATGCTGATATTGCTCGGGTTTTCAAGTATGTCGTAGTTGTTTTTGTTGCCGCCGAATTTGGCCGCCAAGTATTCGTCGTCGAATCTTTCCAGCAGATGGTATACGCCCCAGAACTCCCCGTTCAGGAACACGGCTACCGGGCGGTAGCTTTGGGTTTCAAAATCGCCAAAGCCTTTCGCGATAACGCTTCCGGCAGGATCCCGAATAAACGAGTTGGTCGTATCGTTCCCGCCACAGCGCAGCAGGAACCGCGTGTATCCAGTTAGCGTTTCGCCTGCGTAATTCTTCGCTTTCCCCTGGAACAAGTCGTAGTCAACTACCGTTTTTCCGTTCAGTACGGGATACCCGTTTGCCAGGTTCCCTTCCCTTGCGTAGAAGCGCAGCGCCTTCTGCGGCATCACCCTGATGTTGCCGCCGTGAGGCCTTACCCCCATGCCCTGGGATACTACACGATCCCACGACGATTCCGGGTCGCTTGTATATTCGAACATCTCTATATGCACGGGGCGCTCGAAGTCTGAACCGACGAGATCGTCATAATTGTTGCCCCAGTTGTATGAGTATCCTGATCCCTGCATTTGCTCCAATGAAGTGCCCCAGGGCGGCGCGTTGGTCCCTTGTACGTATATACCTTTTTCCTCGCTGAAGAAATACTCTCCCGGCGTGGAAATCGAAATAATGGGCAATTCGCCGTACCTTTCCTTGATTTTGTCACGGACAAAGTATGAATTGACATAGACGCCGGAAATCGGCCTGCCGTCGGCGGCGAAAATCTGGGCTTTTAAGACCGTGCCCTGTGTTACGGAGCCTACCGGTGGCGGTGTGTAGTGGAAAAGCCACTCGACATGGGTTTTTGGCCAATGCACAAAGGTTTCAGGGTCGTCGGTACGGTCGTATATCCTGATTGGATCCTTTGCATCATAGACGAGCGCGCCTTCCAACTCGGGATCCGGGTCGTCGCCGTTCGTGGTATACACGATATACGCGCCCTCGTAAGCGGTGGTCATTTCCATCTTCATATCGAGCAGGAATTCTTCTGTATACAAACCTGCGGGCCTGTTTCCGCCATCCGTGTCTTTGAATAGTATCTTCCCGTCTTGGGGCAGAGGTCTTGTATTCCTCCATTCATCGATCCACAATGGCAGGGTCGTGTCGCCGTCTTCCCACGCGCCGTCTTCCAGCGAACGCGGGCGTACGGCAAGCAGCCTCGGGTCTTCCATATTCGTGACATTACGATAATCGAACGCGGTAAAATCAGCCCTGTTGTTGTCGGTATCGGCAAAATTGTTCCGGCGGGTCGATTGCTGTTTTGAAAACTTCTGCGCGTAGCTGGCGCCTTCATAGAATTTTGGCGCCCACGGGTTTGTGTTCATCGCGCCAAGGAAGTCAACGACTCCTGCATCAGCCAGGGGGTCAGTTATTGATAAAGCATTTGTATGGTTTACCAGCGCAAACATAAGAGCTTCGTTGTCGATAACCATTCTTTTCCCGTTGGGTAATATCCAGTCCAAATCGGATGTAAGCATAAATACCTTCGTATTTGGAAGATCATAACCGCCGTTCATGCGTATCAGGTAGGAATGTTTCGATGGCACTTCGCCTTCAAGCGGCAATACATGCCACTCCTCCACGTTTCCACCGTTGCTGTTGGTAGCGTACTGCAACGACCAGCCATCCAGAACGATAGTCTGTTCTGTCGGATTATAAAGTTCGGCAAAGGAATACTGGATAGCGCCATCGGCATTAACGCCTACACCGGCTGCCTGATTGATGACCAGGTGATCGGGCAGCCCAGGGCCAACCGGCGGCTCTTCTTTCGGCCATGCTCCGTCTATTAGCGAGCGCGGGCGGAGTTTCGCAAGATCGTCGTTTGATATGCCGGATGCGCGATAGTCGTGGCTGGTAAAATCGGTCAGATTGTTTCCTTCATTTTTGAAATCGACCCGCCTTACAGTTTTCTGCTTGGACATATCGTTGTACGGCGCGACTTTGTAGTTCAATGAAACGTCATTGTTGTTGGTGTTCTTTGCCCCAAGCAAATCAACCACGCCTGTCATTTCAGCGCTTGAGATATTTTTGCTCAAAAGCGTCTGATTGCACACCAGCGCTACGCTGTAGGCGCGGTTGCTAAGTAAGCGTCCGCCGTTCGCTACGGTCCATGATATGTCGTAATTTACTACTTTGTATCGAGCAACGGATTGCGCCACTTCATCCAAACGGATCAACAAGGACGTCTTTGAGGGCATACTGACCGTATCGCCGAAGTCATACTTCAGCCATTCTGTCGCTACCGGGAACTCGGTTCCGTTCCCGTTGCCGTTTTGTACCTGAAGCGACCAGCCTTTCAGGCTTACTGTCTTGTCGGTCGGATTGTAAAGCTCGATAAAACTATGCGTTATCGATGCGGAGTTGTCATTTGGTCCGCCTGCAAATACCTGATTGATGATCAGCGGCTCTTTTACCGGCTCTTCAATCGGCCATGCTCCGTCCCCGCTCCAGCGCGGCCGGACTTTCGTAAGAACATCGTTTGATATACCGGACGTGCGATAGTCGTGGCTGGTGAAATCGGTCAGATTGTTCCCGTCGTTTTTGAAATCGATCCGCCTCACAGTTTTCTGCTTGGACATATCATTGTACGGAGCGACTTTGTAGTTCAATGAAACGTCATTGTTGTTGGTGTTCTTTGCGCCAAGCAAATCAACCACACCCGCCATTTCAGCGCTTGTGATGTTTTTGCTCAAAAGCGTCTGGTTGCTAACCAGCGCTACGCTGTAAGAACGGTTGCTGAGTAAACGTCCGCCATCCGCCACAGTCCATGATATGTCGTAATTATCTACTTTATATCGGGCGCTTGCTTGCGCCACTTCATCCAAACGGATCAACAAAGACGTCTTTGGAGCCATGCTGTCTGTATTACCAAAGTCATACTTCAGCCACTCTGTCGCCACCGGGAACTCAGTCCCGTTCCCATTGCCGTTTTGCACCTGAAGTGAAAAGCCGGCCAGGCTTACGGTCTTGTCTGTCGGATTGTACAGCTCGATAAAGCTATGCGTTATCGATGCGGAGTTGTCATTTGGCCCGCCCGCAAATACCTGGTTGATGATAAGGCCGGGATTTTCAATTGCGCTTGCATCCTCATATACCGCAGTCACGGTAAACCCGCCTGCCTTCATCTCCAAGGAGAGAGGATTGCTGTATTCTGTTGTCACGCCTCTGGTGCCGGAATCATTAATTTCAAAATGAGAAAACTTATATCCGGAATCAGGAATGGCCTCAATTGTCTGGGTGTAGCCTGAATAATATCTTCCTTTCCAGGATCCGTCTCCGGAAAGATCCATCCCGTTAATGCGTATATACCCGTTGCCGCCTCCAGATTCCAATGTCAAGTCGGCAAGAGTCGATCCCGTTTTCACATATTTATAAAGACTGTTTCCGACTATGCCGGTAGATTCATTGGCGCGTGCCCTTAACGAACTGCGGATAAATTCGACTTCGTTTATCCATGAGTTATAGTCCATCGAATAGTTCCAGCGGAGTTTATGATACGGCCAGGAGTCTTTCATGCCGGCCTTAAAGTCGTCTAGGATACCTTCCATAACGTCAATCTTCAGATCGGTATTTAACAGGTCCATATAACGATTGACAAACTTTGCCTTGAAAGTATCATTGTGCATCAACATATAGAAGAAATAGTTGTTAACCTTCGCCGCCCCTTCCGGAATGAGAACAGGCGCGATATTATTGTCGCCGTATATGGCGTAAGTGATCGTATCGGCATACGGGGCATAGCTAAGCCCGCTCAGTACGCCGCCGCTGCGGGACAAATCGAGGGAATGATCCATGTCGTGGAGCATCCAGCGATATTTGCCGTCCTGGCCCGGGTTGCTGTTTGGCCGTGTATAGCGCCATATTTTAGAATTATTTCCATAGCGTCCTTTACCTTCGCTTATCTTGTTGACCCAGTCGCCGTTGCCGAAGAAAGTCTCCAAAATCACGTTGTCGATCAGGCTGTCTTCGTCGACATATGAAAGGACTTTGTCGTATGCAGCCTTTGTATTCATGCCCGACACGCCGCTAACGGCGTTTTCGATGTCGGCTACCACGCCACGATAATAATTTTGTGACTCCAGCGTGCCTTGCTCTAAGTTCATGCCTGCAGTACTTGGATTGTCAAGGAAGTCATAATAGTCCTTGTTCCCGCCATAATGCTGTACAAGGTATTCATCGTCATACCGCTCGTATATATCGTACAGACCCCAGAACTCGCCGTTTATGAAAACGACGGCCGGACGGTAGGCCCCGGTATCGGTGTTTGTATCGGCGCCTATGACATTGGTCAGGGGGTTGCGTATAAAGGCTTGGTTGACGTCGTTGCCACCCGACCGCAATATGAAGCGCTTGAAACCGCCGTTAATATGGTTGCCGTTATAATCTTTGGCTCCCCCATTGAAGATATCATGCGTGACAGTGCTCTTCCCGTTCCAGACAGGAAGCAATCCGCGGTTCACGCCATACGCGTCGACGCACTCAATATCACCGGTTCGTGCGTATAGCCGCAAACTCTTCTGTGCGTTGTGGCGCGAATTGCTGCCATGGATACGGATGCCCATCCCCTGGTCGACTGCCGGATCCGTAGCCCAATCTCCGCCTAGAGCAGGGTCAAACATTTCAAAATATACCGGGCGCTCCCAGCTTTGGTCGAAGTTGTATACGGGGCTGCCCTGCTTATGGGGCCTTGCTTCCGGATAGCTGTAATCGTTGTCCCAGGGGAACGGCCCCATCTGGTAGATGCCGTATTCTTGGTTAAACAGGTACTCCTTTGGAGTTGATATTGAAATGATCGGGGCGGCCCCATATTTTTCACAGATGTTTTCATCGACAAAATAGGAATTCACATAGACTGTCGATAAAGGCTTGTTGTCTTCGCCGAAAAGCTGCGCTTTTACGACTGTTCCTTTAAAGACATTTCCTTTTGCAGGCGGATAATATGTGCCGTTAAATAATTTCGGCCCCGTGATGCCGTCGGTTATAAGCGAAATCTTCGCTTCGCCGGTGCGGTCTTTTATTTCTATCGGATCGTCATCATTGTATATTAACGCGCCGGGCAAAGAGGGGTCGGGGTCTTCTCCGTCAAGGGTATAACAGATAAACGCGCCCTCTGAAGTCGAAGTGAGGGTTAAGGGAAAATCGTTGGTAAACAAACCTGCGGTTTCACTGAATATGATTTCGCCGCTTGCCGGCGGCTCCGGGAGCTCGGGGCGGTTGTCATAACTCCAATCCCCGTCGCGAAGCGAACATGGGCGGACTTCTTTTAGCCTTGCGTCGGTAATACCGTTTCTGTTGTAGCTCGGATGCGCTTGATCATGGGGCGTACGGTAATCCACGGATTCAAAATCTGCGGTATTGTTGTCCGTATCGAAAAAGCTGGTACGCCTGGCTGACTTCTGTTTAGATATATCCCTTAGAGGGGCGCCGCCTTCGCCAAAGTCCACCGAAGCGGAGGTATTGTAAGCGCCGATGAGGTCGATGACACCTTGGGCAGCGGCAGGGTTGTATACATTTAATGGCTCTATGCCTTCTACCAGCGCAAATTTAAACGAATCGTTGCTTATCACCTGACTCCAGTCCATGTCGGCGTAATATATTTCGTACCTAGCATTTTTGCTGTTTACGGTGCCGTTTGCGCGGACAAGGAAGGACTTAGACGGTGGTATCGACCCGGAAAGCTTCAAAACATTCCATGCCGCACCATTATCCGCATACTGCAGCGACTTGCCGTCCAGGCTGACAGCCGCATCGGTCGGGTTATAAATTTCAACAAATGAGTGTGAGAGGGCCCCGTCGGCGTTCTTGCCGACGCCAGCCGCCTGATTGATGATCAGGTGATCCTGCAGCCCAAACAAAGACACTGCAGGCTCTGGCAGCTGCAGTATTTCCTCCGGTTCGCCTGACTCAGGTTCCGGATCAAGTCCCGGCTCTCCGGCTTGGTTGCCTCCCTCCCCATCGTTTGTTACATCGGTTTGATCTTCGCCCTGCTCAGCGACAAATCCTGGTTCGCTTGTCGCGTAAGCTGACATCGTCACGTCCGGCAACAAGCCGATAAAAAGGACGACGCTCAACAGAACTGAAAATAATCTTCCGGAAAATTTTTGAATCTTCATCTCTACACCTCACCTTATTAACACAAACTATTAAAGTCCACGATCTTCGTCTGTCCCCGTTGGGACAGACATATTGCTTTTGGCAATGTCCCTGTATCTGTATATAGAGATAGATACAAAGACCAAAAGCTAAAAAATCAACTTTTTGTTTGCTGCTTTTCTTCTGGAGTTGCGGTTCTCCGTTTTCAGCCTCTTTGCTGACGTGCAATGAGGTTAAACGTTTTCCAGACCTTTGAAAGATCTGTTTTCAGCTGCACTTATTTTTTTGTAGATCCTAGAATAAGCGCGCGGAAACCTTATAAGACTGATTTTTCCGTTTGCTGTACCACATAAGCCAATTACAAATAATGATACAGACTACCATCTTCTCTGGTAAAAATCAATATTCTACCGCTAAATCTTTTAAAAATAACTTCTTTAAAATAAACTGCTTTTTATGCCTATACTCTATCAGACACTAAAAATAACCTTTTTATAACCCTTTTTCAAAACTTTTTTCAGATTTTTAAGTTGTAAATTTTTGCACTTTTATTCGATCACCAGAGTTTTTCAGGGTAAACGCCTGCGTCTTTCATCGCTTTTACGGCGGCTATGACGTGTTCCTTATCTTCCTTATAGGTAACGCCGAACCAGCGGTCGTCGGTCGGAAGGATTTTGACGGCCGCTTTTCCCTCTTTTAGAAGATCGTCGACCTTGCGGGGCAATAGGTATTCGCTCTTGAGCGGATCGTTTTTCAGCGCGGCGTCAAGGAAGACAGGGAAGCCTTCTTCCATTTCTTTTAATATCGACGGTGTGAATCCCCAAAAGTTCATAGAAACTGTCGCGTCGTCGGAGACCTCGTGCCACCCTTCCTCGTCTTCGTACTGAATCTTTCCGTCCCGCCACATGATTTTCAGGCGTTCATCAACTCCGGCAAGGCTTCCATCCTTTTCCAAGCGGCAGACGCCCCTTGATACATAGCCGTATTCTGTCAGGGTATTCGCAAGCTTGTAGCCGACCATTGAATAGTCGTAAATGTCTTTGTCGCTCGCGGTCAGAAGCTCTTCGTACATCCTTCTAAACGCATGCGCGCCGTAAAAGTCGTCCGCATTGATGGCGGCGAAATTGCCGGCTATCGCGTCTTTTGCCGCAAGCACCGCATGGCAGGTTCCCCAGGGCTTGACCCTTCCCTCCGGCAGATGGTAGCCGGGCGGAAGATCCTCTATTCTCTGAAAGACATACGTAATGTTCAGATGCCTGCCGGCCCCTTCGTCGATCCTCGCGCGTATATCCGCTTCGATTTCTTCTTTTATAATAAAGACAACGTCTTCAAACCCTGCCATCATAGCGTCGTACAGCGAAAAATCAATGATTATTTCTCCCTGATCCGAAACGGGTTCGACCTGCTTGAGGCCTCCGTATCTGCTTCCCATTCCTGCCGCCATTACGACCAGTACCGGTTTTATCATTTTGTACTCCGTTTTGCCCTATTACTTATTTTCCGCCTGTAAACACTTAGTTTGCTTACTTACATGCAAGTAAGTTATTTTACTTTAGTTTAACACAAATAGTATGGTAAACTCTCCGCATGAATGCTTTGCAGTTGATACCGTTTGTAACGTTTATCCTTTCCACCCTGCCGCCTATAGGGAAGCACCGGCGTGAGATCGACCGGGCGCGGGCAGAAGGGCGCGACGCGGACGAACAGGAATGGATCAGGCTCGCAGAAAACTTCTGGGGGCCAAAAATCCTCTCCCACTGGGGCGTGCGTCTTGAGCGCACTGACAATACAAAGATGCCTGAAGGCGGAGTGCTTTTTGTTTCGAACCATGAAGGGTACGGAGATATTCCGGCCTTTATGGACGCGATACGGGATAAACAATTCGGTTTTGTGGCAAAAGAAGAATTGATAAAAATCCCTATTTTTGCAAAATGGATTTTAAGAATAGGAAGTATTTCGATCGAACGAGGGGACCCGAAAGACGTCCTGAAAGCTTTCGCTAAAGGCGAAGATATGCTGAAGCGCGGTTTTTCACTGGTCATCTTTCCCGAAGGCTCGAGGGCCAAGGGGCAGGGCATCAGGCCTTTTGCGAAAGGCAGCCTCCGGATGGCGCTGCGCGCCGGTGTTCCGATCGTGCCTTGCGCGATCCGCGGCAGCTGGGAGTGTTTTGAATCCAGCGGGTATCCGCATCCAGGCGTCATACGTTTCCATGCCTTTGAACCGATAGAAACTATAGGCCGGCCAAAATCCGACGATGCCGCTCTTACGGAACACATCGAAACCCTTATACGCGCGAAAAACGAAGAATGGAAAGAACTGGACACAAAGGGATCTTAGCGCTGATATTCGCTGCGCTTCTCGTCCTGGACCTCTGGCTCGTCGTTACCGGCCGTATCCAGCCATTTGACGATAGCCTGCTCGGCTTTTTTTATTCTATCAGGGACAGTTTTCTGACAACTGTTTTCAAAGGTATCACTTTTGTCGGCAATTCGAACACGATGATCGTTATTTGCATCCTGCTCATATGCCTGCC
>Ga0209737_10000968_pt1 | contig 21615 bp, 8 predicted proteins | sample TergutCu122P3_FD_187284 | JGI IMG/M metagenome (GOLD analysis project Ga0209737, IMG submission 187284) | Cubitermes ugandensis P3 segment gut microbial communities from Kakamega Forest, Kenya - Cu122 P3 (SPAdes) (version 2) | ecosystem: Host-associated > Arthropoda: Insects > Digestive system >...
CCCCCCGGGAGCTTGTGGATTACACAGGCTTTCAAATGCGTATAAACTAGATAACATTTCAGGTCAAATTGTACCTATACTTCTAATTTGTGCTAAAATATTATTAATTCATGTACAAGAAACCAATGACATGCATTGAAACCAGGACAGTTAGTTTCTTCATCAACCACTATATTCACACTTGAGTAGAAATCAAAAGGAAGGGCCATTTATTTTTTTGCTCTATAAAATATGCATTAAATGCAATATTGTCAGATTTGTCTTATAGCTTGTCCACGCAGGTGCTAATGCTGTCTGCAAGGTTCCTGATGCTATCTGTGAAGAACGTTTTAGGATACAGATAAAGCCATGTATGTATTATATCACTGATCCCTTCATCGTGTGCTAGTTGGCATTCACGATATGCATCGATATGCAATCCGCAGATAAGGTAACCAATCAGGCGAGGACTGGAATATACACTTGTTGAGGGAGAATTTGAAATTCCAGTTTTCAATTTGTTCCAGTAATAATCAGTTTGTTCCAGTAATAACTGCTGTATCATGATGTCAATTGTTGGAATTCCTCTTGTCAGCATTCTTCTAGATAAAAGGCACAAACTTCACAAAAAATGAGATGGTCATGGATGATGGAATGCGCAGCTCCAAACCTGATGTCCAAGATGTCAACCGTATGGATGACAGCAAACATATGTCCTTCTGAACCAAAACATTAACTGTGAAACCAACAATTAGGTGACCGAAGCAGTCTTCATCAAGGAAGCTTGTGTCATTCTGGACCCTCTACAGTTCTTAGCATGATACAGTTTTCTCAGTACAAATTCAACTCTCTTCTGTCACTGACCAAGAAAATTGAAGGACAACAAGTTTAATAAAACGATACAATCGAAAGCATAGCCAACCTGTTGCAATGCTACTGCACCAGCTTCACTGGATGTAAAGATTACTCAAGATGTCCCTAGACTTGGCTAAGCATTTAATAATCTTGATGTGCGCAAGAACACTGTTTGAGCTGCTGTGTGACTTTAGTTGTATTTTAATCAAACGTGTCGAAAGAGGCTATTAGGTGTTAATGTTTCACAATGATAACCCGAAATTACAAAATTTCACAGACTTACCCTAATATCGTCACAAAAATATTATCTTTACTAATTCCAATGCAATTAAATCTTCTGAACACATACACACACACACACACACACACACACACACACAAAATAGCATAAGATTTATGACTAACTGTTTGTGTGTTATGCAGAAATATGAATCATAAGTAGTACTTCAGAAGCATATTGGCAAATGACAATTGCAAAAGACTTTGAGAAAGAACTATGCTTCAGCCATATACCCTCTCAGCTGGTAGATATATTCTTGGTATCACAGAATTTAAGTGGTTCACCAGAGGTGCAGGAAAACTTGTGTAAATGATTCACACAATACCTAGAAATATAAACAAATGTCTCAATAACTACGTACTTTTATTTCTTATAGTAACTGCCCAAAAAGTTATACAGTCAATCCTCTTGTTGATGGTTGTGGCATCAAATACTTTTGTCACTTCACGATTATTCTATACCAGTCATTTCACTGGTGCTAGTACTATTAATTATATCTTACATCAGTGTCAAGTAATAAAATACGATGCTTTCACAACCAGTTTCACATTTGAAGTCACTATTACCTTTTACGAGTAATACACTTATGACTTTCTAAGTACAACATTTTAACTGTAACTGCCCAAATCAAAGTGACCCAAATTACGTAGTCACCTAGCCAACTCTAATAGGCTTCTCTCTGTTGGCATGAGTATGCGGTAGCTGGTATCCTGGTCAAATTTCATCCCAATACTTTAATTTTTCTCATGGTCCCCAATTGGCTAACTGTTAATTTTACTGTCTTCTCATAGTCCATAACGTTAAAATTTTGAATACTGTCTCGTCATTGATTACTAGTGACGTAATGTTGCTCCCCCAGGTGCTGTAACTGGCATTAACCCCACATAAGAGTCCTACCAGTTTTTCTTAAGGTACAAGCAAGACTAACATTGTATCCTCATCTGCAAGATTTAAGAGGTCCAGAAACTGTCAAAAACTACAATTTTAACTATTCCAAGATGTTTGAAACCCATTAATCTTGACATTGACAAAATGGAAAAACTACCAAGTCCCTATTACTAGTCACTAGGTGCCTAGTCTAACTCCTTCTAACAAATCCCATCTCCCTTCATCTATTGCTCAATACAGCTGTCACACTTGCCCATTGCATCAATCTGGTCAACCTCTGTCAACACATCTATCTAATAATAGAATTTGATGACAATACAAAAATTTACTTCCCATGCGACGGTTATAACCGGTACTGCAATATCGACAATACACAAACAGTATACATATTCAGCAAAATCTTTGTTTAATACTCTTTTTCCAGGGCTATTAAAAATAACCATGGAGCACTGGAAGGGTGACTTATAGAACTCAGAGTTAAGATGTGTATTCCCATGTTTTGCCATTAACTTTTCAACAGACACTTCTGTGAAGTACCTACTTAGAGCTCTTCCACTGTCTCAATTATTATTCTTGTCTCCTCAACATCAACTTAACCTCCCTTGCTGGAATTTCACCGTTTTCCTTTGTGTGCATAAAATAATTTTAGATTTACAGCATGACTCAGAGATGTTGATGAAGATATGTGTATTGTAGAAAATGACAAAATGGAGATTGTTAAATTATCACTGACATATCAGAGAATCATGTTTCCTGGACCATCAGTGTCCAGCACTCTACAAAGCTACGCCAAAACCTGAGTAGAGTTCACCTCTCGATACAATGTTATGTGGCAGAACTGTTAAATCATTACATGACTTTCTATTTGGAAACTGAATGTGAGAGCAAATATGACCACTGACATGTTTTGTATGCTTCTGTTTAATTTTGTAAATTATGTATTCTTATTTTTATGTTATGTCATGTATTTTTATTGTTATGTTTATGTATTCTTATTGTTATGTAAGTTCTGTCCTGGGTATTCTGTTTCATTGTGTCGTTCTGTGTATTATTTGTGTGTATATGTGTACTGTACCACCGGGTGTCAACCCAGTTGCAGTCAATAAATACATCCTATCATATCATTCGGCAAAATAAACTGCTAAAATAAAAGCCAAAATTGAAACACACAGACTCTTGTATACAATTATGTGGCAAAATTAATCACCCTCCCTGCAAACAGCAAAGTTTTTTTGTATGACAGGCTGTGTTTTTGAAAACTGATGTGTAAACTACAAACTTCATACAAATGCGGGACTGGACCAACACAAGCCACAATGTAACTCTCCCCCAAATGATTAGTACAGAGTCCACCACAAATTTTTGACCATTTCATAGTAATTTTAGATATAGAATATTCAAAAGGAAGGACAAACAGAACAGCATTTCCTAAACCGTGTTCTGTGGAGCATTGCACTACCATGTAATGTGAAGATGTGTTACATAAGAAAATTTCAATTGTAGCAAAATGCTCCCCACTTGTATTCACAAATAACCTGGTAATTCAATTGGATGCAGTTCATTCCACACTCATCTCTGTATGCTGTACCAGCCAGCCAGTGTTTTCATGCAAAAATATTTAAACAGGGCGCTGGGCCCTCGTGGTCTATTCTAGGGTGAACTTTACCTCTACCTTTAGCTGGAATGAAACATAGTAGGTGATATCCTTGAGCACTCAGTTTGACACTACACAGTGAGGAAGTTAATAAGACAGAAATATATGATGTACCCTTGATCATTACATCTAGCAATCTTTCTGTTGGAAAATGAGATTTATGTGCTTTGATTTGCTATTTGAGAACCAGGAGGATTTCATGACCAAACAAGTTTCAGAAACTCTCAGGCAAATGTAGAGTAGACATAGAACCTTCCAATCACTCATCTATCTCATGCAATATGTGCAAAGAAATTTACAGGTCCAAGAATCATGCATCATCCAATAAGGACAAAAACACAGCCAGTGAGCTGAGAATTTTTAAGGTTTCTATATGGTGCCAAATCACTGCAATTCAGAATTCACTATAAATAAATGTATCTCGTTAATTCTTCCATTGTCTTTAACAGGATACTTGGCAAATGGCCCAACACATATTGCTATACCAAAGCTCTGGCTGAACAAGTAATTCACGAATGCAGAGGAGACATGCCAGTTGCAATATTCAGGCCATCCATAGGTGAGTATACACTTCGCACTCTGTACAACAGCTAATGCTTTCGCTCCAAACAGTTCAAGGGTATTTTATGATATTAAATTTCTAAATCTAGAACCTTTACTCTAAACTCATAACAATTGCTTCTATGTTGCTATATCAGTGTTATATTAGACATGTTTCAATACCCAGTGTTTGATAAAGAAACTGCAGTAAAATATGAAGCAGTTATACTTATGAATTAAATTTTATATGAGTCAGGAAGAGTTAATGAGTGTAATGGGTTAGAGAGGGGCATTTTATTTGGGTTTACTTGCTTAAATAAGATATTTCCTCTTGACAAAATATATTTATATTAATATATTAATTACATGACAATGTCAGAATAAAGAGATAGGATTGCATTCATAATCTGCAAAAATTACAAAGTTATATGCAGTTTTACTGACTTGTTAGCAAATCAGATTCATATCTTGTGGTTGCCAAGAATAAACAAGACAGTCAATGCACATATAATGGAACATTAAAGCACTTACAAGTAAATATTTTTGCTGTGGAAAAGCAAAGGTTATTACATATTCTGAGGGTGTGTGTGCACGCATGTGTGTACCCTTAGTTTCCGCAACAATGCAAAATGCATGTGCTGTATTATATTGTCATTCGTGGTCTGTCTGACTCTACCAGATTTCTCCAGATTATCTCATAAACAGCACTTTTTTTTCTGGAGAAAAGTTATTCAACACAAAACATGTTGAGATCTTCTCTACAAATTCCCTCTGAAAGATTATCATTCTGAGAAGAACTGAGCAAAATATTATCATAAATGTACATAGGTCTAAATGTAAAGTATCCTGTATTCTTGTCAGGTTTTTGTGAAACTTTAATTTTCTCAACAGACTTTCGAAAAATATTCATATATAAAATGTCATGAAAATCCATCCAGTTGGAGCCAATCTGTTCCATGCGGACGGACGGACATGACAAAGCTAATAGTAGCTTTTCGTAATTTTGCGGACATGCCCAAAAACCAAATGGAGTTATACATATGGCTATAATTTCTCGAAGGATGTCAAACTTCCACAAAACTTAACATCTGCACATGCTAGACAAAACAGCTTATTCAAGTGATATATTCTTCTGCTGCATAGTGATCAGCACGTGGAAGGATCCTGTTCCTGGGTGGATCGACAACGCAAACGGGCCAACTAAGGTACCATTAGGTGCTAGTTTAGGTATGGTGAGATCCACTTATGTGGACAGGAACAGAGTGGCCGACATTGTGCCTGTGGATATGGTTGTGAATGCTATGATAGCAGCTGCCTGGGAGACGTCTTTCAGAAGGTAACAAAGCATATACTCTCCTAAGCCAGTGGGGTAGATTGTTGTAGTTGGGTTATTCCTGCCCATTACAAACACAGCGTCAGAGGCTGTACATTAAAACGCAAAACAAAACCAAAGTACAAAACCTAATAAACCTTGAGAATATGAGCCAAATTTAGTCATTTTTAACATCAGTGGGAAGATCAAAATAATATTTATGGTCGCCCCAGAACTATTTTATATAGACAAATTAAGAATGTTTTGTTGTCCTTCCTGCAGAAAGACATAAATATTTATATATAATTAATATTAATTAATTATATATATTATGTATTATATAATTAATATATTAATATATATAAAAACACTAAATATTTTGCATTGTCAAATTTCATGGAAAACCGTCCATAGGAACCTGAGCTGTTTCATACGGACAGACAGACAGACAGATGGACAGCCATACAGACAGACAGGCAGACATGACAAAGTCGCTTTTTGGAATTTTGCGAAAGTTCCTAAAATGGAGAGTGTTTCATAACAAGGTAATGAAAGGAATACTAGTGCCTAAAATTGGCCAGTAAGAGGATATTTAAAAAACAGCATAATGAAGAATCTATAATTTATAATCTTTTCCCACTATTATAAGGGTGCTTAAATCAAGGACGAGGCATCCACGTCCTAGGATATATCACTTATGGATAAGTTATATGCGTACAATCGTGTGATCTGAAACCCTTGGGAGAAGTAACTGCTTGTAGTGCTGTAGTCCTTCTGCCTTGTAGAGTGTCATTAAAATAAACTCATACACACGACTTCTGACTTGATCTACCTGCAGGTAAATTGACACACAGTGTTATGTGTGAGGGGAATAACTTATAAAAATTAAGCAGAAATATTAGGCATCACTGGACAAAATTATCCATTGGGGTGACCAGGCACGTAAGAATTGTGCTTGGTGTTACATTCCAAAAGATGGAAGCTTTCACAGACAAAGACGAAAGAAGCTCAAATCACAAACATGGTTCAAATTTTGAAATGGGTTTACAGACATTGCAGTGAATTTTTTTCATAACAAATATGAAACAGACTTTAAGACCCTCTCTGTTCATGAATATTGAAATAAAGCCTCTTCACTTTTTTTCATTTAGTCAAAACTTTTCTACCGATAGGTGCAGAGGTTTTAGAAAGAATTTTCTGAAATAAAACTACTCTATACAAATATAAAAATTTTGCAGCTCTAATAATTTAACATGGTATGCGTGAATATTATGTGAAAGTAAGTTTTCTTTTTTAAGAAACATAGTAGCATTTTCATCAATTCTTGTCTTCTGCTCTTTTTCAGGAATGGAGACACGAAAGTTTACAATTTTGTGTCAAATATCCAGCAACCTGTCACCTGGGGAGGTTACCTGGACGCCTGCAAGAGCTATGCAATCAAAAACCCACCATTGCGTGCTCTGTGGTACTACATCCTGATCGCTTGCCGCAAAAGATACACATTTCTTGCTACATCATTCTTTTTGGACTTCATTCCTGCCTGCCTGAAGGATATAATACCTTTTCTCACTACTGGAAAACACAAGTAAGAACTTTTCTATATTTCTGAACTAAATATCAAAAAAAGATACACCTTTCAAATTATGTTCTTTGCGTTTATATAGTGGGATACGAATATATGTGGTGGTAGGAAATATTCCTCTCCTGAGGAGACAGTTAAAATCAAGAAGTTCCATCATTATCTGAAAACTTCAAGCATGGCAGCTTGAGTATTTTTTGGTTTATTTAACTGTTTTTTGTCAACTGCCTACATTATAAAGCATTCAGTCAGAAACTATGTCATTAGTTACAGAGACACAATGAACACACATTAGACAGTAAGTATTTTAATATGTTCCTGAGCACCTTATCTCTAGCAGAAGCAATAATCATAAAAAAAACCTACATCAGTCAGGAAGTTAGAGTCAGTACTGTTCCTTCTAAGCAAGAAGGTCATGGGTTCGATTCCCGATGGTGTCAGAAATTTTAATTGACATAATACTTCCAGCCGCACTATGGCCCTGGCATTGACTCAGCCTCAGAGAGCAATCAGTACAAGGAATATTTCCTGGGGGTAAAGGCGGCCAGTGCATATGGGTGATGACCTTATCACCTTCATTTGCCAATTGTCTTGAAATCTGGGAGCCTCAACATCCTGGAACCCTCAGAGTCTCTAAAGGCCTGTTCAGGGATTGCTTTCTACTCCTCTTTCTGTTCAACTCACCTTATAAAAACAAGTTTTGAAATGCCAGTCTCCTGCCTTGAGCCTACTAAAAATATTCCTCGACACATGACAAAGCTCATGTCTGGAAGTATGACTAAGATCCCTTTAAGCACCGCCTTTCAATTCTTGTAAGGATATGGACATTTTATATAAACTAGACATCATGCACTATCCCTCATGTATAAAATTCACATGGATAAAAATGTTGGGATCTAGAAGGGCATCATCCATGACTTATTAAGTGGTTCGCCAAACACTTCTTCTAATGAAAATATTAATATATCTGTTGTGCTGGCCATAGCATTGTTCTGCATAAAGTAATGTTATATTTTTCTTTATCTCTTAGTTCCCTGAAGAATGGTGTTAGACTTCATCACAATTCACTCTCGAAATTAGTCTTTCTTCCACAACCACTTACTGCACACCAGACTCCGACTTCACGGTTGTGCGAAGGATCTCTACAAACTCCTCATGGATTTTCAAAAGACCTACATCTATTGCTTTACTGTTTCAGTCCATTTTGGATCAATGCAGAAAACGTTTCCTCTTCAATCAACAACATTTCTGTATTTTCTGTGTTTTTACCACCAGATATTTCATTCATATATTTTACAGTTTTCTATGCACACTCTCTTGACACAGGATACATTCTTACAAAAACTGGGTGACTTTTTTCCCCATAAAAACCTTTGTTCAGCTGAATTAGGCATATTTTAGAAGGGCACTAAGATCACCTGCACTCTGCCACTGATAACAGATGATGAAACTCCAGTAGCTTGGCTCAAACTTACATTATAACACAACAATCATGTCAGATTATGGGTATGCTCAAGACAAGACCGTGTTTTTTTTAAGCTCAGTAGACGTAATATATCTAACTACTTGTGTGATTTAGTTAACTAACTAAGGGCATCACAAAATAACAGTCGCATAGCTACACAAGTCATACCCCCTTTTTTCTGAACCTGGGTTTCATTACTCTAGGGACTAGTGATCTCTGCTTGAGCCAGCTGACCCCATTTCACACGCTATGTTATACAGTGCAATATAATGTTTCCATCACTGACCTCATCCCTTCCCTTCAGGTTTCCCAACTACAATTCTGTGGAGCCAGGATAGTGAATACTTTGAACACATCCTTTTCTGTTGCTACCTTTCATACTTACCAACTGTGCAGAAGTCAGTGTTCAGGAGTCCATAGATATTACCATACAAAACACTAGGCAGGGTTATATCTGAAAAAGGTTAAAAATGAATAAGAGTCATTCAGTAGGTCTTTTAGTGTCAGAAATCAAGTACCACTTCCCATTGCATTATAAATCTCACCCTTAAAACTGACCCCTTCAAAAACTGAGATAATTTGTTATACATGTTGTATTTACTTATACAGGAATGTGGATGCTCTTTTGAGATATATAAATTTGGCGGGACAGTTATCACGATTTTCAACACAAGAATGGAAGTTCCACGATTCAAACATAAGGTCACTACTGGGCAGTCTCTCGTCTGAGGATCAAGAACTGTTCTACTTCGACCTCACTCAGCTGCAATGGCAACAGTATCTGGCAGACTACATGGCTGGCACAAGATATTTCCTGTTAAAGGAAGATACAAGCACAATCCCTGCAGCAAGGAAGCGGTACAAAATGTAAGAACACATAATTGAAGGTGCCAAACTTTATAGTTGAAATTGGTTTATAATTTACAACCAGTTGTCTACTGTATACAAAAGTAAAGCTATAATTATTAAGACATCAAAACAAAAACAAAAAAATGGCGCACCTGCTAGTTGTTGCCAGAAATTGTGCAGTCCGATGAAGTAGTCACCAGACACTACAGCACACGTTTATGGAAAAGCAATGCTAAGTTGACTCCATACAACAGAGATTACATAGGAAGACCCTATTTTAAAACCTTCTTACATATCAAGGGGTTTGTAGTACCTGTAGAAGGGAAAGGAAAAACAGCTGGGGGGAAATGGATGTTTTAAGTACTAGTATATCTGTAAATTAGGGCCCCACAAATCCTGAGGTCCTGATCCCTAAATTGTTATGGTACAGCCTAATGTTTTTAGTATAAGTATTGCAGATTTGCCTCATTACATATACGAATGTGCTTCAGTTTGCATGCACCAAACAGAAAGCCCAGTGATGTTCAAAATTCACTCAAGAATTTTGAGTCTTCAGTGTGCAGCTTTCTTCATTTTGCCTTTGTGGCGCCCATATTTTGCAGGTGGTTCCTAGAAATTTTGGAAAATTTGTGGATCCCTGCTATAAATAAAATGAACATTTGCATGAATATCATCATTCAAGGTTGCAAAACTGTAAAGAATTTATTTTAAAGCTATGCAATCACGAAACACTGTCATATATTGTGACCCACATCAGCTGATAAGTAACACTCCTTCTATTGTTTCAGGCTTTATGCACTGCACTGCTTCTGCCTAGTTGGATTAATACTGCTCTGGTTCAGAACGGTACAACGATTACAGAAAAGGCTGCCCATAGGACGTCAGTAATTGACAGAAAATCCATGTCTTTTTATCCTGTCCCTGTACACTGAAGCTGACACATGATTTATACCACATTTGAGGCCTGCATCCACCAGGATATCGAAGTCCATTTTCCTCCTACAGTTCAACTTCCAAGTCTGAAAGTACTGACCACCAGATTCGAACCTTTAGACTATTTACCAAAACACAATGAAACTTGCCACCGTTTCTACACATTCAGAAACCCAGAAGTAGAAATTAGCAGATATCGTACCTGTTGTTCTTGGTCTCCACTGCCCCTTTGTTTTATAGAATTTATGGGGTTCTTTCTAGATAGGAATTTATTGACTGATAGATTACAGGGTTTCATTGATGAACTAGGTCCTGAAACTTGCCTAATTAGGGCACCAGAAAGTTATAAGTTTTGCAGTTAGGATGTGGACACATGGTAGACCATGTTTAATGGGCAGTGTTGCTGCTATGTTTATTGTACAGCCAAAAGTCCCTTTCCTTATTAAGTGAAACAAAAAGAATTTTTCTCAAAAATGCCTGTGTCAGGGTTTGAACCTGAATTGCCAGTCCATTTCAGGACTTAAAACTGAAAGTCCAACAACAGACACTTAAGTCTTATTCATTTTTAGTTAGTTAGTTAGTTAGTTAGTTAGTTAGATAGATAGTCAGCTAGCTCATTAATCACTTAAATTTTTTATACTGTGTGGGCAATATGCCAATTGAATAGACTCATTTTTGATACAGTGATAAATTTCTTGAAGGCTGGTGGATGTTATTTTTTTTTTTTTTTGTCTAGCATTTATGTTATAACATTAGAACATAACTTTAATTTATTTTTGTTTTTAACCACAAATAAGAGAAATGATAGTAAACTTTGTAAATTAAGTGGTAGAATTTCTAGATTCTTAAATAAATATCTACTTGGGACTCTATATTTCTGCAACCTGTAATAATTCTAATTACATTCAGTTGTAGTTTAATAATTTTTGCCCTTTGTGAAGAGTTCATCCAAAATATTAATACATAGTTTGTAATAGAATGAAAATAGGCATAATAAACCATCTTCAGTGTTACCCATGACATAAAGGGCTTAACTGAGCCTATTGCATATCAAGCTGCACTCAACTTGTGTGTAATTTGTGCAATATTAATTTTCCGATACAGTGTACAGTGTACAGTGTACGTGTATATTCCAAGAAATTTTGTATCACATACTTTAGAAATTAATTTATTAGCATAATTCATGTTCAGATCAGTTTGGGGAATGATTTTAATTGTTAACTGTAAGAAACGTGTTGTACCAAAATTCATTAACAGTCAACTGGCTTGGAACCATGTATTTAAGGATTTAAATTCAATTCCTATATCATTTTTACAACATAATAGACCAGTATTGGTAAATATCGTACTAGCATCATTTGCAAATAAAATTGTTTTATATTTTGCATCAAAAGTTTTTTTATAAATCATTTACACAGAGTAGAAAAATTATAGGAACTAAAATTGATCATTGTGGAACACTGTGTTTTGTAACCCCCTGGTCGGAAAGTGTATTACGATTGAAATTTATCACCAATCTTTTATACCTATTCCCAAAGTATGATCTGATCCATGCATGAGATTTACCATTTATTCTACAATAAATTATTTTGGACAGTAGAATATGATGAAATACTTATCGTCAAACACATCATGCTTTATTGTGTGTGAGGCTACATTAAGACAAACTCATTCGAGCATACAGTGTGTAAAAGGAACCAACCAGCAACAAACCTACCTGGCAGACCGCCGCAACATCAACAAATTTCGTGTATACTTATAGCAAGTGGAAACAATTATTAAACAGTAATCACCTACTGAAAACTAAACAGCCAACATTGAATCTTCCCACAACTGAACAACAAGCCAGCACGGAATGTTACACGAAACGGAAAGAAACACAGAACCAGGGTTCCCCACAGATATGATACAAAACGACTCCACACCCAGTAAACCTATAGTAGTCCTACAAGATATGATTCACCGAGAACACCAGTTGCTGCTTTAACACCACCAACCTCTCACCATTAAAAGACATACTTCAATGTCTCAGAAGTTTTTAACCTCAGAAAATTTTACCATAGATGTGACCTTTGGTATACAAATACAGACTTTTAAAAACATGCGACTATTTCTTGTTATCTTTAAATTTTAATTTCTATTTTTTAGGTTTGAATTTTATACATTTATTCAATAGAAAAAGCGAACCTGTGTGAATTGTAAACATAGTTGGGATTCCAACATGTAACCAGCATCTATTAACTTGATTCGCAAATAGGCCTGATGATGGTCATGTAAGGACCGAAACATGTAGCCTCACACACAATAAAGCATGATGTGTTTGATGATAAGTATTTTATTATTTTAGTATTGAACTTTAACACATCGGGATGTCTTCAATCAAAAACTTTCCTAAGAAGCTAACCGGCCCTCAACTAGTCAAGAAATTCCCTGCATATTATGTAAGTGAATGTTCATCACTGCATTCACAAGCGCCCACCACCTGGCCCTGTCCCGAACCAGATCCATCAAGTTCATGCTTCCTCCATCCCACTTCTTGAAGATCCATATTAATATTATCCTCCCATGAATGCCAAGGTCTAGCAGTGTATTTCCCTCAGGTATACCCACCAAACCCCTACACATAACTCACCTGTCTGCTGTATGTGCCACCTTCCCCACCAATCCACACTTACAAATCTTATACAATGAAGGAAGTCTTTGAAAACAATATTTACTTAAACTGTTCTTTAATACAGGTTGACCATGAGAAGACTGATGGTTCAGACATTGGGTTGAACTGCACTCCTGAACTTTGAAAACCGAATGGTCCACATCTTCATTTACATGTACAGTCGAAAGTTTCGCTGTATGCACAAATAATGTTTATTTTAAACCACTGTCCTTTAAATGATCTCATAGATACATTCTTGTAAGACGTCTGGTATGAGAAACTCATTCCTTGCCAACTACAGGATCTATTGGGATGATGCTTCAGTTTCTAAGTGAATTATTGACTTTAACTCATTCTTGAAGAACCACAGTCCAGTAATCCCTCAGGTAGACACAGCAAACCAGACAGTAACTTTAGCCAAATGCAAAGGCAATTGGTAAGGGCTTTGTGCATTATAATACAGCATGTTTCAAAAAGAATGACCTGATTTCAAATAATTATATCTAATAATGAAAATGTGTTACAGTTACAAAACAAATTACAAACTATTAAGTAAGACCTCAAGTTTCACTCACCATAATTATAAATGCTCTATGTGCTCTCCACCTGCTGCACGGACATCAACGCGATAGCTGAATTCGTCCCAAACAGGTCTGAGAGTGTCTTTTGTCACAGACTTTACTGCAGCCGTGATTTTGTTTGTGATCTCATCCAAGTCAGCGGGTAATGGTGGACCATAACACACGTTCTTTTACATATCCCCATTAGAAAAAGTCACACGGTGTCATGTCTGGGGATCTTGGGGGCCAAGAGTGCAGTGCAAAGTCTTTGGGTCCCGTGCGTCCAATCCATCGATGCCATCTTTCCAATAACTAACAGTAGCGTTTGTTTGGGCGCTAGTAGTGGAACCTAGCGGAAATCATATAAAACTCTAGGCCACGGCCGTTCACGTGGTACAAGTTTCATTCATTTGGGGTTCGTGATTGCAGAAATATAAGGTTTTAAAATTGGGACATTCATTATGAAACACCCTGTACTGTGCCATATTGGCAGCTGACAAACCCTGAAACATGAAAATGCAATTCTGTATACATGAACAGATGAATGACAATAAAATCCAGAAAACAGAAAAACTTGTCCCCATAACTTGATGCTTGCATTTGGCATAACTCATAGGGATGGCATTTTGTACTGTGGAGAATTTGTCTGGCACTGGTCAAGACATGCCAACAACTGACGCATCTCACAATGCACGCCACCAGACATTTTCGTGGTTTCCGCATAATTACCCCCACCACATTATGAACATTTTCTTAGATGCCTTTTGCTTGCCACATTTACTGTCTTTCGCAATCTTAAGTATGGAGTATTAAAAAAAACTACTTGTGTGTGAAATGGAATCTTCCATCTATACATGGAGTGAATCAAAAACACCTGTTGGTTTTCAAAATTAATTAACATATTAAGGCAAGCTGAAAAAATTTTAATAACACTGATAGATACATTCTATGTCCATAAGAATTCATGTTAATCTTTACTATTTGAATATGACACCTTGTAGGTAACCACCATGTCATTCATTACACTCCTGCACTTATGAAGGAAGGAATGTGATGTTATAGCGTTTCCTTACGGATCGCTCAAATTCACTCCTGAATTCACCATTTTAAGTCACAAGTACTGGCATAAGCAAGTGATCAGGCAGTCCAGATGTCCCCAGAACAAGAAATAAGTCTGCCAGCAAACACTGTCCTGAGAGAACTTGTAATGCAAATTTGGGTGTGAGAAGTTGCTCCAAATAATCATTGTGTGTGATGGAAGTGCAGTGTAGCAGGCAGGCTGGTTTTCAAATTTGAAATATGGTAAAGAAATTCTGGCACACCTGGCTCACCTCACCTTGGAGTACTATCATGTATTATATTTGTTATCACCTTTATGCAGGGTATTTACAATTATATACTAGAAACAAACTATGTGTCTAGGGTACATAGTGTTGCAGCTGTTCTGTATTTACAATTTGTGCTATATGTAATGTTGTTTCACATGTGAAATATGTTTTGTACTTTTACCTTACTACTTTCTGAAGTATGTGTGCAGTGTCCAATATGGCTGTTTTTTTGTAATTCTCTAATTTTGTGCTTTCCCAGGGTGTTGCTCTGGTACTGTCTGAGTGGTTTTTAGATGGTCCCGGATGCCCCTTTTATTACTGGTATCACTTCTGCTTTCACATTTCACATGCTCTGAATTTTTATTTTAAGGTATTTATATTTTAGAATCTTATGTGTTGTTGTTATTATTATTATTTACCATTATTTTAAATTTATTCTTGTGTATTAGTTATTAGGTGGTGATATTCTGGTAAGTCCAGATTTCAACGAGAGATCAAAGTGGGATACCCCAGCATGTTATGAATGATGTGCGCATTTGCTCATTAGTGTGATCTTCTGCAACTCTTTGGCCAATGGGTGGCCTGGGAGCAACTGAAGGTTCTGGTCTAATCCCTTCTTAATTGTTCTTAATGCTCCAGTAAGAACTGGTGCAATTTTTGTCCTCACTTTCCACATCCTGCTGACCTTGATCTACAGGTCTTTCTACTTGCTTAGTTTTTCAGTTTCTTTGTGTTAACATTTGAATTATCTTGTATGGCTATATCAATCAGCAGGTAAGTCTTCTCTTTTTTTTTATCATGCAGTGCTGTACCAGGTCAGTTTGCTAGTACTGTTCAACCTGTGATAACCGGTACGTCCCACATAATAGTGGTACCGTTGACATTCAAAGTTCATAGTACCTGTCAGTAACCCAGTTTATATATCGTCCAGTGGATGTAACCAGCAACCTTACTGTGTCTATTAGCGTATTCAAATGGCACAAGTGTTGTGCATCCCTCAACAATAAGTTTTATGTGTTCTGCCTTACAGCACATTCTGCATTTATTATAACTTGGTTGCTTCAAGATGTTCCTCTGATGATAATGCATACTGAGTGCTTGCCCTTGGGCTGCTATTACTAAACTCGCTGTTTCTCCCTACAGCCTGAGCAATATAACCATGCCAGGGATTTTTCTTTACCTACTGATGGTCTTGCAGTGTCATTGTAGAACTGTCCATGCATTGGTTTCCTCTTGAGTTCTTCTATCGTCTCATTTTCAGTGCTGGACTTAAGATGATTCTTGATATCTTGGGCAGCAGTTTTCTGTGTCATATATTTTTGATTTATTAGATTCACTTCTTTCTGCAGAGAGTATTTGGTCATCCTGGCCTCATATTCTTGCAACCATCTGGTAAGCCTGTCTTTGCCTGGCTTAATTAGCAGCATTATATGTGAACTCCAGTTCGACTAATCCATGTCCACCATTTCGTCTTTTGATGTACAGTCCAACATCTGCCTTTGGATGGTGGATTCCTTCAATAGTTAGAAGGTTTTTCATTTTTCACTCTATCTTCTCAACTACTTTTCTTAATCAGTTGACTATTACAAAGGTGTAGACTAGAAATGGTACAGCTAGCATGTTGATACCTGTGATTTTGTTCAAGTTTAACTCTGTCTTGATTAATTGCTGGATCCGATGGTAATATTCCTTCATCAGTTTATCCTTCATCTGGTTGTTGTCAATACCATCACCTTCTTCTATGCCCAGATACTTATAGGGCTCATCCAGGGCCAGGTTGCTTATTGCTGTCCGGTTATTTACACTAATGTTATGGCTTTTAGTTAGACTGCTATGCTTTAAAACTGCTGTGGCACATTTGTCTAGTCCAAACTCCACTCATATGTCATCGCTAAATGTTTTGACAGTGGTCAAATTCTGCTGTGACTTGGAAAATTGCTTCAATCATCCACATAGTATAAATGTCTGATTTTATTTTTTCTTTTGACTTAATACCCTGCTCCCTGTTTATGGAGCATGTTGGTTAGTGCTAAACCCTAGACATTCTGCAACAGCCTTTCTGTTCTTCTGGGAGAATGTTTCTGAGTAAGTGTTTATAGATCCTATTTGCCAACACAGCTATTAGAATCATACATATTGTGGGAAGGCAACCAGTCGGGCAATAGTTGTGTTGGGTTGCTATTATTATTATTATTATTATTGGTGGATTTCATATTTTAATGTACAAGTAAACCAAAGTTCTGCCTGTCCTGCAGTTCAGTGTCCTGAGATGTGAGAAAATACGAGCATAACTGTGGCAAGACAGGAATGTATCATTTTAATATTTTCATATGGGGTTTCAAGCACACTATGTATAACATGTGAACACCTTGTATGAAAAATGTGTTGTATTTATATCTCGAAACAAGTTATAGATTAATACATACTATTTAGACACAAAATTAACTTTATGCTGTATTATACTGTAAGAACAAGAACATAAAATTATAGCAATACGATACGAAATTATATCTGGCATTAAAAAAGTGGTTACTGCATGTAAGTATATCAGATTCATAAACTAATATTGAGTCACTTTTAAAATGGGCTGCTACATCAATATTAAAAGATATTCGGTTCATTGCTCCTTAAAGAAAACTGCTTTCTTATAATGTCATGAACCACCAACTGGGGAGTTCATTTTTGTTTTATTAAGATTGAGTGTCATCCACATTAGAGAATTATTCACTGTGTTTCCAAAAAGTCTGCTGGCGTGACCATACCTGCTTTAACAGTTTCATTACAGTACACATGTTTTATTAGTCCTCATTCATGTCTTTCTTGACTGACGGTTGGAATTTTGTGCGGTGATATGTCGTATGTCCGCTGTGACTTTCTTGTTGATATATTATACCCAACCGAATTTGGTGAGTTATGCTTATCACTGCTACGGTCAAATACCTGCGTCATGTTACTGGCACTGCCTGTCTTGTTAACTACTCTTAAACCACTGTATTCCCCCACATTTGTTCTCACTAACACCACTTTTGGTATAACTTTACCATATGAGCTTTCTGCACTGCAGTTCCCTTTCTCCAACACCACTTTCACAGAATCAGGTATGCGATCTTCCTGCTTTCGCTTCGTTACTTTACGATCATCTCCATCCCTCCTAGGGTCCAGGCACCTATCAGATAGGTCATAGATAAAGTCCTCTCTTTCAACTTTTATTCTATTTCGCACTGGCCTTTGTCTTCGTTCAGTTTCAAGTACAGGGCTTATACTATTTCTTTGTTTGTCTTGTCGATTGCTCTTACGTTCACCCATGACACTTGAAGTCTCTTCCATTATCAAACCTGCATCATCTGAAGTCAACACTGGAGATGCTGCTGAACTATTGGAGGTCAGTGGAGATGTAGAATCACAACTAACAGACTCCACTACATCATATGGCTCTGGAGATGATGCTGATCCTTCTGAATGATGTTGTTCACCATTTACCCCCATACTGAGCATGTTATGTGTAGCTTCTAAATCATGACTGACATTACTGCCTGAACCAAAAATAACCTCTAACACCATCTTTCGTAATGCAGTCTGTTCTTGTGCCTGGGTCTCGGACGGATTCTGGACTTGCAGTACATTGTCTTCTGCAGGTGGTGGTGTAGGATCATTCTGCACATTTGTTTCAGATACCACATTTAGCATCTTTGGCTTAAAATCATTTTGTTCAAAATCTGAAAAAGAAAACATGTAATGAAAATGGTTGCTGTTTAACACTTCCCTTAGCATATCATATAATTTATTTTAATTCCATGGATGCTTACAGTACTACTAAATCTGCATGGATATGTAAATAGTCATATTTGCTTAAGAAGTAAAAAGTGAAGTAAGTATAAAAGTGTACAACAATTTTAGTTACTAGGCCTAGTACGATATTTGAGGATTTAACATAAAATAATTTTAATAACAAATAATAATATCAATTAAAAGGATACAGTACTTACTGGACAAAAAACAATTTATTACATCACTGCATAACAGATACAGATTGGTATGTTCATGTAGTTATGTTATATACAAAACAAGCATCTAAAATACAGATTATTAGTTAAAGAAAAAAAGAAACAAAAATGTGTATCTACTTAAATTGCCAAACTTTCATATATTAATTTAGATCATATATAAATAAATTTAACTTTTTTGAAGTTCATAATATTCATCCAAAGAATAAAAGGAATTTTTATATAAATATTTCTGTACCATCAATTTAAATTTCTTGGGATTATCAGACTCTCTTTTAATATAAGGAAGCATATTAAACATCTTAACACCTAAACAGTACACTCCCTTCTGGTATTTAGTCAAATTCACAGAAGGCTGCTGAAAATTAGCATGTTGCCTCATGTCAATGTGATATATCTCAGAAAACAACACACAGTCATGTAAAAATTGTTATCAAGAACAAACAGTTGCACAACAAAACTGTTTTGGTGTTTATAATGAGAATTTTTATTAGACTATATTGTAGAAAATGCTCAGGTGAACATATAGCAGAACTGCTCACTATTTGAAACATGTAACTGTTAACAAAACACTTCAAACTATACACACCATCCAGTTTGTAAAAATGAGTACTACATGCCAAAGTGCTATTAGTTACTGTCCCTTACCTAGTGCTATTGCATTCCTGATGTTCTGCTCATATTGTGTAGTCGTCAGCCTTTTCTTTGAGGGCGTGCTTTCAGGCTCTTCATGCTCCAAACCCTCAGTATTCATGAAGTATCTGTTAAGTCTCACACCTGATGATGATGATGATGATGATGTCATGTACTTTCTTCTTTCTTCTTCTTCTTGCAAAATAGCTGCTGAGTCATTGACAACAGGCTCACTTACATTTCCACTTTTCACCTTAACTGTTGTCACACAACTCTTTGGGTCTCCCACTGTAATCATGGGGCCTTGTTTAACAGGAATATGCATTACAGCATTTTCTGCCCTTTCTTCTTCCACAGCATATTTATATAAATCCTCTTCAACACCTTTAAGTTTTATCATTTAACTTTGAATATTATTTGGAACAGCTTCAATGCTGGTGGCATGGTCAGAAGTATCAGTAATTACAGTTTTGCTCTCATCATATTCTTCCAATGACCAATCACAAATTTTGTTACAATTTGTGTCATTTACTGTGATTTCTACATCTTCTAATGCAGGACTATATTTGCTATTCACGTTTATATTAGTGTCCTGTACCATATGTTGTCCGTTTTCATTATTCTGACTTCTGCCTGGTTCTTCTGTAGGCTCATACTTGCTTAAAGCATTTTCTGAGTCATTGATCTGAGTTTCAATATATTCCACCATGGTCTGTGCCTTGTCATGTTCTGCCTTTCCTAGGTGCATTTTAATAACATGTGTAACACAGTCATATTTAGAAAAACACTTAAATTTACATTCAGTGCACCGGTAACGATTCCAGCCTATGTGCACAGCAACATGCCTCCGAAGATTTGTCAGTTTATTAAACTTCTTCTGACATGGTAAACACTGCAAACGCCGTACGTTAATCATGCTTTGCATTCTATTCTCCATTATTGGAGAAAACTGGTCCTCCTTCTTGGTGTTGGCAACAGGAACAGATTCATTCCCTTTCTCATCTAGTGTGTTCATCCTCTCATCTTGTAGCTCATTAACTTCACCCTCACTGGCATAGCCTGCAGAGTCCTGTCCTAGTCCTCTGTCACATACTTGACTTACAGAGGTACTCTGTTTGTCAATAAACCTCAAGAAATTTGTTGTGTTCTTCTTGTCAGTAACATCTGTATTCTCTTCACTTTGGTTACTGTTACTATGAAAATCAGTATCTTGCCATGAATGTGTGGAAGACTCATCATCTTTTATGTTTCTCACTGCTGGAACAATATCAATAAGAGAGGCATCTATGGTTTGTTCCTCCCTTTTTGTGGTCTCTTTTTCAATAGTTTCTGTAAAACTACACACATTTATTCCAATACTTCCATCGAGCTCACCATATGACAGGTGAGGGTCCTTCTCAGAGAAACATGTAGGAGGTTCTGTTGGCTGATACAACCCACCATGATCTTCACAGTCTTCATTAGAAATATTACTGACTTCATCATGGTCATCTCCTTCTTCTGTATCATCATAAGACAGGGCATTTTCATTTGTTTCTGAATTATCGTCCTGTTGCTGAGATGAGGGGCCCCCTACTCCCAAAACAGAACTCAAGATTCCAGCCCCTGTCCCTGTCTTACAATAGTCCCTCCTGATCTGAATTTCAATTCTTTTCTCAGGAATGTCTTTCTTTATGGTGTCAGACCAACTGCCACTGCAGTGCCGAGTTCGGTGGTATGAAGCACTGGGAGCTGTGGCAAGCAGCTGGTTTGAAATGTCAAGAGACACAGGAGAAGAAGGAGTTGTTACACTCTTTGTGCCACTTGTAGTTGACTGCATACTTTCTGACAGTCCTGATAAAAGTGTCAACCTACTTGTGTTAGTTTCAACACATGTAATGTCATTCTTGGTAGTTTCTGTACGTGGCAGATGCTGTCGATCTGTTGATACTGGCAACACTTTTGTGCTGGTAATTCGGTTGCTAGTGGTGGTTGATGTGGAGGTGGATGTGCGACATGCTTTGATGTTGTTCTGTACAGCAATTCGTTTCTGGCAGATCTGAGAATGTGAATTGAGTGCTGCACGCCTCTCAAACCGGCGTCCACACCCTCCACACAGATCGG
>Ga0209737_10000969_pt1 | contig 21598 bp, 16 predicted proteins | sample TergutCu122P3_FD_187284 | JGI IMG/M metagenome (GOLD analysis project Ga0209737, IMG submission 187284) | Cubitermes ugandensis P3 segment gut microbial communities from Kakamega Forest, Kenya - Cu122 P3 (SPAdes) (version 2) | ecosystem: Host-associated > Arthropoda: Insects > Digestive system...
TGGAAGTGGAGCGAAGGGCTCGGGATTATCCAGTTTTCCTCAATGAATCAACTCTGAAGGAGAAAAACTATGGAAGGAACAAAGAGCCCATTTAAGATACTATTTCAAAGGTAGATTTGGAATACTACTTCTCGATTGGATGATTGGGAGCCGTATGAGGTGAGAGTCTCACGTACGGTTCTGAGAGGGGCTTGAGGGGAAGTTCCTCAGGTCTACTTACTCTGAAAGTTTCCCCTCTTTGAATATCTTTTTCAAGTGAAATCCAAGTCCTATCAAACAAGTGGCCCATATTCTTCTGCGAGAGCCATATCGAACTACACTGTACGCGCACTTTCACGCCGTCGGTGCCTGTTTGGTATGCGAATAGCATCAGGTGATTTGCATGGATACAAAAAAATGGGTTATTGTCACTTGTTATTCACATTATTTCCGTGCGATGGTGATGAATCCACTATGACCAACACGAGTCGATGGACGAGTCCCTCGCTCACTGCGATCCATCTCCCGAATAATGCATTCATGCGAAGTCACCTCTGAAAACAGACCAAAGGCAGTATCATATAATAATCCCATCTGCTCAATAAATGGCGTATATCCTGCAAGAAATCCCCCTGAAACCAACAGAGAGTGAGCGTGTATAATGTGTGACACCTCCAGGAGCAGATCAAGATGAACAACATCAAATGAACCAGATGCTTCGTGCACATCGCCACAGATCAACTCCACATTTGTTGCACCAGCCTCTTTGAGATTTGCACACGCTAATTCATGAAACTCACGCCTTCGTTCATATGAAACAACCGACGCTGCGATGCTGGAGAAAAAAAATGTACAGACCCCAGTCCCAGTTCCTGCATCCAGCACACGATCTCGCCTATTCATACCCGTAAGCCCAATAATAAGACCGATATCGCGAGGAAGCATCGGAGCACCAGAGCGCTTCGCTGTTTTGAAAAAATCAGTTGGACGGGGAAAGTGCACCGTAAAAACATCACCGAGTGGAGTGGATATGTGATCTCCAGGACTACTTCCTACCAGAGCATCCAGATCAATAATCCCAAAATCAGTAGAAAGAGCTCCATCCCCAGCACGTACAAAAAATGAACGCTCGCCGCTGGAAAGAATGACGCGGTCCCCTTTTTCAATCATTCAATGCCAGAATTGCCTGAGCAATATCCCCTGATGCGTCAATCAATGCAGCTCGTGCAGCCTCAGGTGATTTCCCAGTCTGTTCAGCAACAAGTGCCACATCCTCATCAGGCACGGTAACTGCTCCAGCAATAAATTCAGGTTCACCTGATATCTGATAGGTAACAACGCCCTGCATTCGCATCTTTGCTATCTCGGTACCTGCTGGAAACACATAATTTCCTGATGCTGTCTTTACAACAATCTCTTCAACATCCTCAATAGGTGTTACATCCATACCGAGCTGCTTCATCATCTGCTTCATCTTACGTGGATTCATCCCAGGAATCATAATTATCTCCTATCTATTTGGTGCTACACCATCTTTAAGAGAATGCATTTGGCTGCAAATGCAAACATCTTGTCATATTGCATCCTAACTTGTACATATCGTTATATCTCGATACCAGTACGCAGGATTCTATTAACGAATGGATTATCTCGTTCAATTTCAGATGTTTTAAAAACAAGTGGTTCAAAACATACCTTATAATTAAGGCAGAAGTCAAGCAGTTCAACTCCGATATCAAAGCGTGTTTTTCCACCATAGTCACGTAAAAAAAAAGCCACATCCACATCACTCTCTTCGTCCGCAGTTCCTTTGGCATAAGAACCAAAAAGATACACTTTCTCAACAGGCAGGCGGCGCCTGACTTCATCAGCATAATGCCTTGCTTCTTCAATTACGGCTTCAACGTTTGCAGCCATGAAAACATCTCCTTTGTTTTGTCAAACATTTCTTTTGCATTACCTTCTTGTGTAGGCTCAAATGCATCTTCTGTATAGTCTGGATATCGATCATTGAAATAGTATCTGGACAAAATGTTGAAAAATTTAAATTGTTCTTTTGTAATTGGATATTTCTTTTTGATAGGCATTCCGCACACAGATTTAAACGTTATCCTTTTTATGCTGTGTTGCATAAATGACAGTTCTTCTTTAAAGAGTAAAAAAGCAAAATTGAGAGAGAAAATGGAATATTTAGATTTAATAATATAAACGCGCATTTGTCAATTAACAAAGAAATGTGCAAAAGACGAGCATATTATTGGCTATTCTCAATTCTAGTAGAACTGTAAAAATCTGAAAAAGTGTTTTACTCTTCGATTTAGCCTAATTGATGAATATACGATTCAATTGAATTATGCAACACAGCACCATTGAAGCTAAATGCCGTATCAGATGCACCTGTGCCGATGTTTCCCGTTCAAGACGAAGACCTGGAGCGTTTTCTTTCGGCGGTGCGCTATGAAGCATTTGCACAACTAAGTGTTTTTTTGGAAAATAATGATGAATTTTTTGCCATTACAAAAAACGGACTGCTTGCAACAGTCAAAGAAGGCAAACTCTTGAACATAGTTCTTGCGGTTGGCAGTAATGGAGGACAAATCAAACTTAACCTGGAAGGAAGAGATGATCTGCGATTTCAACTGCAGGCTTCGCAGCCAAAAATCATATTTGCGGAAAAGCCTGCTGAACTTGAACCAAGCAAATTAACAGTGGGTGATTGGGAATTCAGCTTTTCAAAATTAGATTGGCAAACAGACGAAAAGAGAGGCACAAGAATCATCCTGAAGTATTCCAATGATATTAGCATTAAGGACTGGCTTTCTGGTAATGAGACTGAGGATACGGTTTTCAAGGAAAGCCTTAGTCGGGTGAGAAACGCGGACGATTCAACGCCTAAACATTATGAAGAGTTCATTAACACCGTCAATGACCAAAACTTCACCGGCATGATCATCCTAAACTGCAAAGCCACGTACGAAGGCAACAATGAAGATGTGAAAAAGCTCCTCGGTACCGTAAAGGGCACAATCACAGCACACCATATCATCATTCGCACTGGTCAAATGAACAACGATTTGACATTGAAGCCATCCATCGTCAATGCCGTGATTGACTATTCTGAGAAAGAAGCACAGACCACATATAGCTATGAGAATGAAAATCCGCCAGATTATGATTTTGCAACCACCGCTGTCATCGCCATTATCCAGCGTGGATTGACTATCTCGCTTAAAACAACCTCAGAACTGCTGATTAATAAGCTCTTTGATTGCCCGACACACAAGAGCGGTGATGGTGGAAATGCCTTGCTTATAGACGGCGAACTTCGCTCCCGTGATGGTGTCCCTGTTTTCGAATACACCCTTCGCAGCACAGGTGAATATACACTCAGCACCTCGCATCTGGATCGCGTCAATATAGATGGTGTACATTTTGGAGGAGGAGTATTCACCCTCAGAGGCGAATTGGGATTCCGTGCCCCGCAAAGCGGTTTACCTGATTTGTTTGGATATGGCTTTGGTGCACCGCTGAGATTTGTAAACCTTCAAATTCTCTCTAAGGGCGATAGGATGTACGAGATTGATTATTCAAACCTTGCTCTGAGGCAGTCTGATTCTCGTGCTGGATCTTTTCCGAGATTGTTTTCAGCTTCCGCAAGTGCGGTTATTCGGGAAACAAAAGAACCTGCAAAATTGGGCATCGTTCCACTTGATACTACGCCGATTAAAAATTCTGATGTAGCGGAATTTATTACTCCATGGTGGAGGATTAGCTATCCACTGACCATCGGTAATCTTGGAAAACTCTCTGGGAATGCTGATTTCACATTGACAGTTGTACTTTGCTGGCGTGAAGAGAGTTTCTATGCTGGAGTCATTCCGCCTGGAGGGATGCTTGGAGCAGGGCTTGCTATGTCTGGTGTGCTGAGTTTTACTGCGAAAGAGATGAAACTTGGGCCTTTGTTTGATGATGAGAATGAAGTTATGGCTTATGAGCTTGTTTTCACAGAGATTGCACTGAGATTGCTGAAATGTACCATTCCGCCGAGTGGGGTCGTGGGGCTTGCTGTTCAGGGTGGTAAAGAGGGAATTGCTTGGAAAGCGGTGTATGATAAAGGAGGGAAGTAAGATATGGCTTATTTACCGATTGAACGGCTTGAAGTGAGGGTGATGAATGTCGGGCAGGGCATGGGGAATGTTGTGTGTGGGTATCATACGCTCGATGGTACGGAATATTTGTCGTATCTGCTTGTGAATGATTTTGGGACTACCAAAAATGCTCGGGGAGAATCGGACGCTAGTTCCAATGAACTTAAAGCACTTATGGAACAGAGGGCAACTTTTGAAAATACATTAAATCAAGAAAACAAGCAAGTTGATAATTGGATCCAGGGCACTACATTATTTATAGACGCATTCATTCTGTCCCACGCCGATTTCGATCATTACAGTCTTTTGTTGACTTTACTTCCCCTTGATAGTTTTCCTAATATAACAAAAGCAAACGAGAAGAAAGAAATAATTCAACGCGTGAAAAAGATGTTTACTGACGAACGTGTTAATACGATAAATCTTGAATCTTTTATTGCATCTTATAGTGGAGTAAGGATAAAAAAAGATGGAACTTGGAACGAAGCCAAATTTCATCAAAAAGCACTATTTAATTACAATTATGATGAAAAATTAATCAATGGTGATTACGAATACACTCGTACGTTTTCAAAACCATATATCGAAGACACAATTCGTTTCCATTTCGCATCAGATAACGAAACAAATGATAGCATCTATAGAATAACCATGAGATGGTTCAGTTATGAGGCCGTGTATTGGGCGACTATTACTATAGCATTAATTGGCTCGTATATTACAGGTGATGACGCAGAACAAAAAAATGTGCGTGTCGGATTGCGATCTGTTTCCTGCGACAAAGAATTTAACATTGAAGCGAAAACGGGACACCATTTTTGCTTTTATGGGAAACATAAAACTAATAAAATATATCATTCTTACATAAAAACAAATTTGGTTACTTTAGTTAATGAGATCGTAGAATTATATGGAAGTATATATTTTAACATGGAGAATGTTCAGCAACATTTTTATAGTATAAATGTTTTTTTGACGTCTTTCACATGGTTCAGTCCTGAAAATATTATCCAAGAGTTGATTGAATCATCAGAAAACATATCGAATAATGAAGTCTTAAGGCTAGGTCATTTTAAGACTTCAGATATCGACATAAACGAATCCATTGCAAGCATATTTTGCGCACATTGTCTCGAAAATAGCTCCTTTAAATCCCCGAAAATTTGGTTGCTAACGTTATAGGTCCCCCAAGATTAGGTTCTGCAAACCTTCGCAATTTGCATTCTCTAACTACAATAATATGCAACGAAGAAGATGATAGTTTACATGTTTTTCCTGGCGATGCAACCCAACAAAATATGTACTGGTGTTACTATAACAAGAGGTTTGAAATCGAAAATGCAACACTTTTATGTGCTCCACACCATGGGTCTTGGAATACTGCAGAAGGAAATATCCCGAAGACGAAAACTCTTGTGCTCACTAAGTATCTTAATACTGTGCAATCCCTGAAGGGTTATCACATTATCAGTAGTGATTTGTATTCCACGTATAAGCATCCGTCCCAAAAATACGTCGACAAGGTGTTGGATAGATTTAATTCTAGTAGCGAAGACAATAATTGCAACGAACATTTCTTTTATCAGTACACCACGGCTAAAAGTTCCCCACAATTTAAGAAAACTCAAAAGAGATTGTTTACAACACGTGACTCTCTAGACGGAACAACGGAGCGGAGGGTTTCGTATATGTATATGTACCCTTCCACTCCAAGGCCTACTTTTTACCCTTACCTCCCCGGTAATCCCTATGAAACTCAGTTTATTGAATCAACTCAACCTGCAGCTTCTCTAAACGCCGCTTTCATCTTTGAGCACAGAGGCCACACACTATGGAAATGAAACCCGACGACCTCAATGACCTCTACAGCAAACTGCTCAGCCTTTTATCTGATTCGTCGCTTACACTGGCCGACAGCGAAGAGACGACACACGCTTTCGAATGGCTGTTATTTGCGCTGAATGCATCAGAACTGACAGTAAACAACGCAAGCCTTGAGTTGTTAGACAACAAGCGGATCGAAATTAAGGGGAACGTGAGCTTCGTTTTGCCTAAAGGTAAATACGATCTCACAATGTGGATAACCACTTCGTCAAAAAGCGAGCGTAATTTTACTGTTGAATTCACTGCAGACGCCGCTGTAGAAGGTAAGGCAAGTGAGGTGTTCGGTACAATTTACCCGACTTTCCATCCTGAAAACGGCGTGGCGGCATACGAGGATATTTTGGGTGACATCACGATATCCGATGTGCTTGAAATCAACTATTCCGATGATGATTATGCTGAGCTGCCGCTCCACTTTTCCTGCATGGCCACTCTTCCCAACAAAGGACGTTGGTCAAGCAACCCATTTTGTGCCATCCTGCAAGCAGCAGGATCGAACGGGAAGGTAACCGGCAGGATGTCGCCGAACGCCGTGTTTGACAATGTAAAGTTCAATGCGGTATTGGAGCTTGATAAGACATTTACAGAGTTAATCCCCTCATTGAGGGGTAAAATTTCGGCGTTTATCGGATTACAAAACGGGATGGACGGAAACGACGACCCTGTTGGCGATTTTGCTATATACCAGCCCTATGTCAGCAGAGCTTTTGCTGGACTGCGTTTCAAACTGGACGGCCTGTCCGACGAAATCCGCATTACCGCACCCCTGTTTCGCGGCGGCGAATATCTAACGCTCGGCGCAGACTTTGGAAAGGGACTCTCTCCCGCTGATATGGTGAACTTTATTACCAAACTGTTCGGCAACGTCCCAGGCGATCATCTAATGATTCCGGAGGCAACGTCCCAGGCGATCATCTAATGATTCCGGAGGCAGGGTTCCTCGACAGTTTCGGACTCCGGACGCTTTCTATAACGCTTCGCAAAAGCAAAGATGGTCCCCTCGCACTTTATGCAATATCGCCGTACATTTCAACAAAAAAACCGGTACAGTTGCCAATAGAAAATTTAACACTTAAATCAGTGGATCTGCGGTTCATTATTCAGTGGGGCTATGGCGAGCAGCAATGGAAGCTCGGCAGGCAATTAACAGCGGCAGATGCTTCAAGCTATCTGATTACCGGCGATGTAGGCGCCAACGTTGAGCTTGTAATGCCAAAGGGAAAACTTACATTTTTCGTGAACGCGACTTTCCCCGACCTGGAGTTTGAAGGCTCATTGAAGTTTGCCAGCGGAAGCAATGAGGGCCTTGAAAGAATTATGGGCGACTCTGTTGCCGGAACGCTGCCATTAGAGTCCTCGAATTTGCAGATAGCACTCGCTGAAATCTACGCAACGGCTGGCTATACATCACGCACACTTTCCTTCGACGCGATGGTGCGTGGTGAAATGTGCATTTTGAAGCTTCCGAAAGCGGATATTAATCTGAAAGAAATCAATGCTGGAGCGCGTTTCACGCAAAAAGGCAACAGTTTTTATATTGGCGGGACTTTAGGGTTCAAGCCAAAAAACTATGACGAATTCGCACTCAGCCTAAGCGCCGCTTATGATAAGGAAACATGGCTTTTTGAAGGGGGGTTGTCAAGCGGGGAGGTTTCGCTGGCAGCTGTCCTGGACGGAATCCTCGGATACGAGAACGTGGACAAGTTCAAAGAGATCAAACTAACCGCGTTTTGGGTGAGTTATAAATATAAAAAAGGTGCGATTAGCCCTTTTTCTCTCCGTGCAGCGGTAAGTGTTGATGTAAGCGAAATATTTGAATATAACATAAAAGGTGCCGCTGCCCTTGCGCTTGAAACAGATGAACATGGAAAGATGATGGCATCATTGCTTGCTGAGATGGAAGTAGGCAAATTTGCTGCGAGTGTCCAAATGGACGGCATTGGCACGAACAATTCGAGTTATATCTCCATCTTCCTGTTCCGAGAAAAAGGCCTTCGTGCTGCTTTGTATATCAAAAAAGAAGAAGGAAAACAAGACAAGAAATACCTGACAATGAACCTTGTCAATGTCACACTTGGTGATATTGTCGACTTCCTGGTAAAAACGGTAGACAAAAACTATACAAGCACACTGCCTGCACCTCTTGACGCACTGTACAAGATTGACTTGTCAAAACTCGTGCTAACATACACGATTGAGGGAGATGCCAAAGGTACACTTGAACTGAAATACACACTCAACTTAGATCTGATCGTTGCCAAAATCACTTCCGTTGGAGTGACATATACCCCGGCAAAAGGAACAAAATCCGCCGACGTAAAAATGGTCCTCGAAGGCAAGAGCTTATTAGAAAACAGCTCATTATGCGAGAACGACGTTTTTGGGAAGCCATGGAGCCTAATTAATGATCCACCCCCAGATTTAGGTGGGAAGGGCACAAGCAAGTTCAGCCTGGAATACATGGGCTTGCTCGTGCATTATGACAGCGAAAACAAAGAAGAAAGCATCATCGACCCAAAACTGGATAAAATCGATAAAGTACTGGAGCGAATGAAGAAGCCACTTAATGCATATAATAGTGGTGTGAACTTCGCCTTCGGGACGCACTTCATCATCAATGGCATATTCGATGTCAAAGTGGCATTTGTTGACCCACGTATCTATGGACTTCGTATTACAGTTAGTGATAAGGATACAGATAAGACAAATCCACTAAGCAGCCTCAGCGGACTTGAACTCGAACTGCTGTATAAACGCATATCAGATAAACTGGGGATGTTTCGGGCCTCACTCATTTTACCAGAAAAAAATCGAACCCTCAATCTCGGTGCAGTTTCTATTACAGCCGGATTGATGACCCTTGAAATCTACACCGACGGAGGATTCTTAATCGACCTCGGTTTCCCACACAATAGGGACTTCTCTCGCAGCTTCGTCATTATAGTTGGACAATATAAAGGTAGAGTGGGACTGTATTTCGGCATACTGAGCGGAGCAGCGGTCCCTGAATTACCAGACTGGAATGGAAAGGCTGGCAAGGGTGTAGGCAGTTTTGCACCTGTCATCAAGGTAGGATTAGGACTTACGCTTGGCATAGGAAAGGAATTTAACTTCGGTATCGTAAAGGGAGGCCTCGAACTCTCTGCAGTTGGCATATTTGAGGGCACTTTGGCATTATGGGTAAAAAAAGGCGAATCCAAACCTAGCGCCATGTACTATAAGCTGTCCGCAACACTCGGAATTATTGGACGGCTTTATGTAGCTGTTGATTTAAAGCTCATTGTCCTGGCAGCGAATGTTGATATCAGCGCATATGCGATGGCTGTTTTTGAAACAGATAAACCAATCATCATTGACCTTGATTTGAGCCTGAGTCTAAGCGGAAGTGTCAAAATCGCATTTGTTAAGATACATTTCAAATACAGCTTCAACTATCATGCACATTTCGAGATAGGAAGCAATGTACAAATCCCTGTGAAACTTGCTCATATCAATATTTGCAACTTGCAATTGGAAGAAAAAACAATCATCGAATGGTTCTTAGTGCCATCCCCTACTTTGTTAGAAAACCATACGGCGCTTGTACCAGTGATAAGCAACTTTTCAGGGTTGTACAAAATGGCTGTACAGGTATGCTTGTGCAACCAAGATGAAATCATACACAAAGAGACTGCAAACAATTTAAATTACGCAGTTCCCTTTGAATTTGATGAATTAAATGATTTCCTCACCAACAATGCTGAGTTTAAGATTTTGCATCTTCTCGCAGAACCAGAGGACGGTACAGAGAGCAAAGGCTATGTCATCCCCATGCCACCCCATGTTACCGTGACGATTGACAATTGTTGCCCTATTGACTATACTGAACACAATAGTATTACAGAAGAATACATAGCTAAAATCAGAGCCTACTTTGACGACAATAAGAGTGAACTGGTAGATAATGAACTATCAGAAGATAAGGAAATATCATGCGCCAAATACATATTTACTGACTATTTCAACACTCTTATCCGTCAAATAAATGGCGAAATAGAGAGTATGTACAATGAATACACCGTACCACTTGACGATTTTAGCACTCTTGCAGAGAAATACGGTGTCCCCGCTGCAGATATTGCCAGCATAAACCAAAAACTTTGCTTGAAAGCGGGCCAAAAAATTGCCGTTGAAAATCTCACATATATCTGCCCGAAAGCAACAAGCTTTTCTGCATTGAAAGACCAGTTCGAAACCCAGAATCTGTGGGCAGACATATCCGAGTTACCAATTCTTGCTAATACCAAAATTAAGATCAAAGACTTTTCATTTAAACTACCACTTGAGGAAGAACTGGATGAAGAAAGAAAGAAAAAAGTGAATGCTGCATTCATGTTCTCGCACTGGTTTGGTGATGAGCCTGATCTCATTCCAACGCATTGGCAAAAACTGTATGAAGAGATCAGCAAGGAGTCCAAGAAAGACATTGACTGGGAATGTACAACTTTTGACCAGAAAGATACATTCACCTACAAAGACATAACCTGGACATTTCAACTCGGTGACACGGTAGAACGCCTCGCAAAAATGTTCGCATTGATTAATGCCGAAGAAGGCTACTTCCCAGAGTTTGACGAGTTTTTAGCTGGTATTGAAACGAAATCTGATGGGAAAAATACCACATATATGTTCCCAGACTCGGAAGTTCCAGTCTTTTCATTCGAAACACTCGCCCAGTGTGAGCGAAGAATGTTCGTGTCAGACGGCAAAGACGAGATCAAAAGTAAAGATTTCAATATTATTGCTCGATTTTCGAGCATTCCTTTGAACGGAGAGGTATTCACAGTCTCACAAGATCAAAGCCTCTGTGACTTCATTCAGGAGAATAATCTGAATTTTGAGACAATTGCACCGCATTTGAAAGCAAGCCACTTTGTTGAGAATGAAAAGGTTACACTCAAACCAAATACAATCCCCACATTTGAAATAGAACAGCACTTGATCTCTGATAGGGACGCAATGAGCCGCACTGCGGCATTCGCTTCTCGCATATTGACGCAAGGGGCAAGACTACCTGCCAAAGAAGGAGAAGAAACAATCGGTTTTTACGAACTTTGCGGTTTGCAATTCCCACTTGAAGCAGGAAGGCATATTGTTCATCTTGAAGCAAAAGAAAATACCTGGGTCACGGGATATAGAGGATATCACATTGATATTCCAAAAGAAGCCAATGTCAGAGATACGCTACCAAATGACACTGTAATAGAAGAGATTAATCCATTTAAAGACGTTCCTGTAACATATCAAGTCAGCGAGAAATTCCTTGTCAGTAAGAGATTTACTGAGAGAAACAAGGAAGAGAAAGACAATATAATTGAAAGGGATGAGGTCATCCGCTATCTCCCCTTCGCCACCGAAAACAAACCGTTTTCTTTGCACTACTCAGACAGAACAGACGAGAAGATCGAGTGCATTCCTGCACTTTGCTTGCCATTTACGGTTGTATGTGAGAGCGAACATGTCCTGCGTGTCATTGGTTTATCACCACAAGATCGCCAAAAACTCTTCCCGCTGATAAAGCAACCAAACTATTCATACTCCATACTCCATAAACCAGGTTCGCTTTCTGGATTAACAGGAATATTAATCGACACCGGATTTGGAAAAGATGAAAAGTTCTTTAAAACAAACCTCTCAAGAGAGACGAAACGTACATTAGCAGCCAATGAGACAGACAAGTATATGTGTAGCTTGGATGAGCCAGCATTCATCAAGATGCTGTGGGAGTGTTCAGTCACATGTGGCAATTATGCTCTCTATGTTTCAGATGCAAACAAGCTCCCATCCGACATGTTCGATGATAATACAGCGCAATTGTACATATTGGTAAAAGAAAGAGAGGAACCTTCACAAGAATTTACACAACTCGCAAACTGCGTCAGCAGCGTGGACACAGCAAATATCAACAAAAATGCATTTTTTGTCAGAGAGAATGATAGTACAGCGCAACCAACGCTGCCAAATGGTCATTATGGCATACAGATTACATGCAATCCCGAAGACTCTGTCAGCCAGATTTTGGGCTATACAGTCACAGTGAATGGCAATGAATCCAAGCTTTCAAAGCCGCTGATCCCACTTGCTGACAAAGATTCCAAGAACGAAGAAATAGCAGTATACAAGCCAATCTTCCAGATTGGAGAACCGTACGATGACTTCAAAACGGCAGAAGTGAGTGTATATCAGCGCGACATATTTGGAAACCAGGCATCAGATCCAAAGAAACACACGGTACACTACCGAGTGAATGATTTTATTGTGGCCATCAATGAATGGTACGGCATAACATGCTCTTATACGTTTACAAATAAGGGCGAAAAGGCAAAGCTGGAAATCACCCTTGAGACAGCAAAAATTGATGAAAACCCATTCAATTTCTCAAAACAGGCAAAGGCGGATTTAGAGCGTGCATTGGAACAGCAAAAACGCGAAGAGACTTCTCTATATGTGTTCTCATCACTGTTCGAAGCGGAATACCCAGTCGATAAAGAACTAATCGTGCAATTTTTAAAGGACTTACTTGAATATTATCAAGAACTGAGCAATATTGCACCGTCTTTAACAATTCCTGTTCCATTAAATGCCGAAAAACTACCAACCGATCCAATATTCCCTGCCAATGTAACACTGCGGATTCGCCGCGATGTAAAAACAGATCAAAACACACCACAAGACATTGTGCTTGTAGATACTGTCATTGGATATGACAAAGGTGACTTCCCGATTAATGGCTATGCACTTGCACACAAAAATCTATCTGACAAGGATGTATTCGTGGTCAATCTTGATCAATGTATAGGAAAGCCACTATTCGAGGAGCCAGAGTATTATGCTCTTCGCCCGCTCGCCAATACATCTATAAACGGCGCAGACATAAACCTGTGGGCACGGATATTTTTAGATGACTTTGAGAATAAAATACTCACAGATATAGAAGCACTGGCACAATGTAATCAAGCGACAGTGGCGGATTTGTTGGAGACCAAGGAAACTCTTGCAAATAACATTTCAAAAACAGTAATCAATGTAAACAAAGAAAAAGAAACTCCAGACCCGGTTCTCGCTGCTGTGACTGATATGCTGCGCAACAAAATTGACTGCGAAATATCAAGCATTGCAGCATATAAAGTGACAAATCAGGAAAAAGCTCCTAAAGCCCGCTTGACTCTTGAGCTTTCCCGCACAGACCAAGCAAGAGTTATTTCTCAGCCAGGAGAATTAAGCGATGACCAGTATTTTGTGATACTGTACAATGCATTTTCACGTTATGAAACGGATTTTAAGGTAACCTATTCCGCCGCAAGTGTTCAGCATTTTGAGTACAATATTTCAGCAACAAGCGAGGGATATGAAAGCTCCGAATGGTATAGTTTTCTCACACAACAAAATATAGAAAACTTTAGAGAAAGAAAAGAAAACATACCAAACCCTCTGCGGGAAATCCCACTTGAACTACAACTCGCAAACAGTCGATTTGAAATTCAATCTACAAAAGACCTATCTGCATGTGTATATAAGCTCGATATTACATCAATAGCAGCAAAACAGGATAGCATTAAAGTACGCATACAATTCAACCATCCAGGCACATATCCTCTTAGAAATGAGAATAGTATTTACACGGCATTAAAAGCGTACATGGATGTCCGTGATAGCTTCATTACTGAGAAAATTACTGCAGAAAACGTGGAGAGATTCACAGGACATGCAAAAACCATCTGTGAAAACTGGTCACCAATGACTGCATTACAAGCTAATGCTGTAGATAATGAGATCAGTACAATCCTATCTTGGGAAGGCGATGACTTAGTAAGCAGTAATTCAAAAGTGACTGTTTCTTATGATAAGAATAAAGTTGTTTTTGGAAAACCATTTACCATTACCATTGAAATAAAGAATTTAAGCGTTTATGAGCATATCTCTGCAACACCATATGTTAAAATAACTCGCAATGCTGATCTTGCAAAGGAATTTACTTTCCAAACGGAAGAAAAATCAGCTCCAGAAACAACGTCGCAGAATGTCTTTGATGAAGTTGCATTAGGCAGAGTTGGTGACTGGGATCCAGATAGCATTAAGGAGAAGTGTAAGACAGCTTATGAGAAACTACAAATTCCAGATGAACAATCAAATCAATTATTCATAGAAAGTGAATTGACATATGCTTATACGCATAGGAATGCCAACGCTCATATTCGTTTGCCTGTTGCTATGTTTAAGAATGCAAGTATAAGCGAGATTCAAAAAACTGCAGCCAACTGGTTCTCCACTGCGAACCCATCAACAAATTCAGCACAATTTGATTTTTCCATTCGCGTATACAGGAATGAACGCACCGTGCTATCCATACGAAAAATGAGTGTTCAGTAAGTTGAATGTGCACTGGTAGACTATAGTGCGAGCTACAATTACAGATCCTACAACGAAACATAACTGCATCATTATTGCTTTGCTTTGTAAAATTTACTCCAGAAACTATGACTCTGTTACCGTATGAGTTTTGATGGGTATCCATGTTCCAATTTCTCGACCACAGAAATAGGATCACACCCTTTTGTAATTGGCTGTGGCAATTTATCTGCAAAATGGTTTATCACGAACGAGATATTATGAACTCGCGGAATACTATCATAGTCAAGATACAGACCATACAATCCCTTCACCAACTTTTCAATCGCTTGCTGACAGAAAAATGCAACATGCATCCACTGTTTTGCATGGAGCATAGCTTCTGCAGCCTCTAAATCTCTCTTCGCATAAGCAAACCAATACTCATATTTTTCTTGATCATTCATACATGGCAAATCCTTTCGCATATTCATTCGGCACTATGCATCATCTTGAGTTCAAGAAAAATCCGGATCAACTCCCTTCCTCACCTCTACCGCAGCGCCATACATACATCCAAGCATCTCAGAACCACCCAGGTGAGCCATGCCAATGCCAAGCAGAGCTCCCGCTTCATCGACAACCAATACTTCATCTCCTGCTAACAGTTCCGGATCAACACTGACAACATGCTTTGCAAAGACATTCTTTCCAGCTGCAATGAAAGAAGCAACATCCTGCTGCACCACAACCCGAAATCTGGGAGCATGAGTAGCCTCATACAGTCGCCTGCTTCCTGCAAGTCCAAGTGTCAAACGTCCATCATGAGCACGAAGTGTTGCAAGGCGTTGCTTATCAAGCAAAATCTGGCGGACATTTCCGCGCCTTGAACGAATAAACGTACATTCATCAGGAAAAAGACAAATACCCGCTCCCCTGAAAAACTGAAAGTCAGCTAGTGCTCTCGCTCGCTCCAAACTGTTCTGCAAGTATCCTGTTGACATCTTCCACAAACTCCCGCTCTACATGCTTTGGAATAAACGCTCCTGCTGCAATCTTATGCCCTCCACCAGACCCTCCGTGCCGCTCTGCCGCCATCGAAAGAGCAGCCTGGAGATCAACTCCAGATTTAATAACATCTGGTTTCGTGCGCATTGAGACCTTCGTAACCGTCTCATCCATCGAATCCTCACACATAATGAGAATCGGTTTTTTTGGATTCAGGCGTGATAAAGCCATTCCTGCTCCAATACCAACGATAGTATCTGGAAAAAGGGCGCCTACATGAATAAATAACATATGAGAGTACTCTGACACACCGCTATCGGTAATATACTCAAGCACTTCGCGAATCTTCGAACGGTGATTACGAAGCATGATATCTGCTTCCTGATAAGAAGCACCACGATCTCCTCTACAAATCGCACTTCCAAGTCCAGGCTTACTCCATCTCCCACAGGAATTCAGAAGTGTCGCGTACTCCGAAGCATTCAGAAGTGGACCATAGTCACGGCGTTCATCCAAAAACAAATAATGATCAATAAACATTCGATCTGTTGGACGATCATGTGCTATCACATGTTCAACAAGTGCAGATGTCACATGTTGCTTCTCTTCAAATGAAAGATCCTGCCAGACTGGCCATGTTCTACCTTGGATTGGAGAGATACCAAGGTGTTCAAGAAATCGTTGTGCACCGGAGATATCATTTGAAATTCCAGGAATATCAATATCATCAGTATATGCAAGTGCATTTGGAAGAGGGCGAGTAGATATGCCATAAATATTGAGATCCCGCTCCCATATTTCCACATTCCCATGATCAACAGCGTCTTTAAGAATAACACGTGAGAGACCCGTGAGACGCAGATCCTCACGATCCATCATATCTCCAACATTACCGACAATACCGAGTTTGGCAAGATCTGTGTTTGTGGAATCAAGTTCTTTTGCGATCAGATACGCAATACCGGCAGCACTTGTTTTATGTTCTCCATATTTCAGGCTATTAACCTCAAGATATTCACGCCCACTAGGCTGGCTGACGTGATGATCCACAATTATAACCTGATCACTTTCAAACCCAAGTTGTTCGATCAGTATTTGTTGTCCAGACCCAAGATCTGAAAATATCTTCAAAGAATCATCCTGAGGAATCTGATGAAGAGTAAGTGGATCAAGCTGCCGAATAAACGTAGTTTTGACGGAAATGTCAAGACGAGAGATAGCTTGTGACAAAATGGACTCACTGGTGATGCCATCTGCATCGATATGCGAAATAATAGTAACCGCATCTGAAGCCTGGATTACTTCTGCTGCTGCTGCGAGATCAGCATCCGGGCATATATCACTCATTAATAACCTATTACACCTCATCAAATAAAGTTCCTATTAAGGTCTGCAATATCTCGCCTGTGTCACATCCCTAATCAACAAGAGAGAAAAAAGGAAAACAAGAAAAATGAAAGAATATAGTTTCCTGCGTTACACAATTCTTCGGAAGAAAAAGAGGCTCACACCAAGACCGAAAAGAATTGCAGGAATTCCAAGTGGTGAAGACTGTGAATTGGAAAGCATCTCTCGAGTTGCATTCAAATTATCAAGCCCACCAGGAACAGATGGATCACGCCTGAGGGCCTCTTCAAAGGAAATCAATGCATTCACAAAATCTCCAATTCCATACTCTGCAGCACCTTTATTGAGCCAAGCTGCCGCTTGTGAATCATCACGCTCAAGAACCTCTTCAAAATACATACGGGCTTCCTCGAATTTTCCTTGATCAAGATACAGTGATCCAATATTGTACCGTATAACCACAGAAGACTCACCATCAGGGTTCAGAGGAAGCGCATACTTATAGGCATGAAGAGCTTCATCTATCCGATTTATCATAGATGCCGCATCACCAAGGGCAGACCATGCCACAGGATAATCAGGATCAAGGGCAGTGGATCGCTGTGCCGCATCATATGCAGCTTCATAATCACCGATTCTACTCAGCAAAACAGAGAGGCCTGCATGGTACACAGCAGAATCTGGTTCAATTAATGTGGCATTCAACAATGACTTAATTGCTGAATCAATGTCACCGAGCATTTGTGCTGAAAAACTAGCTTGAGCCCACTCTGCCGCCGTAGTAGGAGGTGAAGTAGGATCATAGAATATAATCTCAAACGGTGGGATATCACTCTCACCATCAGCCAATACAGGACTAAAACAGGTCAGTATGAAAAATGTGGCGATAATTAAAAGAGAAGTCAGGGAGATTGAAGATGTTTGCTTCTTGGGAGATTTCATTCTTTTCATGCAATGTACTACGCAATACTGACAAAAAGAAATTATGCTTTTGCGGCATGACAAAACAATACATCTATGATAAAGCACTATGATTTAATAAAGACTGAAATACAGAGGAGTGTACAATGATTGACTGGTTAGGAATCATATCACTGGGTGTTGGGGCAATATTGATTGTGTTTGGTATAGCACTTGTTTTCAATATCGAATCAATCATCACCTTCCTTGAAAAAATACTGGGAACAGCTGTTTTTATTGCAGGAGTCGTACTGGTACTGTTTGGATATAAACTGTTAAACGCAACTGGTAAAACTGAAAACAAATACTGAAAAGCATTATTTCGCATGGCAATGCTAAATAGAGGGAATACAACAGAGTAGATAATATAATGACGTCAAAAAAATCTTTAAAAGAACAGTTGCATACGTTTCGAACAAGTGAAGAGACAAAGATTGTCTATGTTCGTGAGATATCCTACGTAATTGGAACTGTTGCACTTATTGTTGCGATATTGTATCTCATATGCGGCACCTGGCCAGCAATCGTGACGATTGAATCAGGAAGCATGGAGCCAAACATGAATATTGGAGATCTAGTGCTTGTTGTCGCTCATGATCGATTTGGAGCGCTCCAATCATATGCTGAAGGTGAGCAAACAGGCCATGAAAAATTTGGCCTTCCTGGTGATGTCATCATCTTTCGCGCAAACGGAAACACAGTGCTACATCCAATAATTCATCGTGCACTCTCCTGGAGCGAAGAAGGAGAAAAACACATATTTTACGAGGGTGCAAGAGCAATTGAATACATAGCACCAAATGCAGGATATATTACGAAAGGAGATAATAACTCGATTGAAGATCAGGTAGGATGGGAAAACTATCGCGGCCTTGGCTCTCCGATCTTGCCAGTCAAAGAAGAGTGGATTGTAGGAAAAGCGTATGCAAAGATCCCGTACGTGGGCTACCTCCCACTTAATATCGAAAAAGTCATTGTTATTCTGATACTACTCATTATCATTCACGAACTCTACTTGCGTTCTAGAGAAAAGAAAGAAGAAAAAACAACTGATTCCGCGAAAAAGCAAAAGAAAAAATTGATGAAATAATATGAATGAATAGGTGTATTATGCAAATATCAACGATCCTTACTGATGTTCGTGATGGTAATCGCTTAAAGCCAGAAGATGCAGTGCAGCTCTTACATACAAGAGGCCGTGATGCCCTTGCGGTTTATGCTGCTGCTGATGCAGTTCGAGAAGAAAAAGTTGGAAATACCGTTACATTTGTCAGAAATAATAATATCCACATCACAAATATCTGCAAAAATCTCTGCGGCTTTTGTGGATTTGGGCGGAGAGCTGGAGAACAGGATGCATATATGTTCACATCAGAACAAATAAGAGCTCAACTCACAGCAGCAAAAAGCCGCCAAGTAACGGAAATTTGCCTGCTATCAGGAGTTCATCCAGAGTCCGATCTTGATGATTATATCAAACAATTGCAAATATGCCGTGAAATGCTTCCAAATGTGAATATTCATGGATTTTCACCAGATGAGATAAACTGGGCTGCAACACAAAGTAACCTATCACACCGTGATGTGTTGGTCGCCATGCAAGATGCTGGATTAACAAGCATGCAGGGGACTGCTGCAGAAATACTGGTCGACTCAGTCCGTTCAGTTATCTGTCCTGCAAAAGTATCTTCGTTGCAATGGGAAGATGTAATTCGAACTGCTCATGGAGAGAGTATTCCCTCATCTGCAACGATCATGTACGGAACAGTAGAAACAGCGCAGGATCGCATCACTCATTTAGAAATTCTTCGACGCATTCAAGATGACACAGGAGGATTTACCGAGATGGTACTTCTTCCATTCATTCATCAGCATACCCCACTGCATACAAAGGGTATTGTTCAATTTGGCCCAACTGCATCTGAAGATCTGTTAATGACAGCAGTATCTCGACTTTTCCTTGATAACATCGACCATATTCAAATTTCACTGCCAAAACTCGGATCAAAAATGGCGCAAGCTGCACTCTGTGCTGGTGCTGATGACCTGTCTGGAACGATGTACCAAGATGCAGTCACAGAAGATGCAGGAGGGGTTGCCTGGTGCATAGAACCTGAAGAAATGGAATATATTGTACGCGATCTCGGTCGCACACTAAAAGAGCGCACAACGCTCTATGAGATTATTGCATAATTGCCATGATTGCACCGAGATAGCACTGTATGAGAATACTCGACTTTATGAATGGGACGATAAATACAGAAATTAGATGTTTCTTTTTGGTTCTTCGTATACTTAGTTGATCTCTCGTACACTTTTTTAAATAGTATAATAATCCATGTAAATGAGTCTATGTTGCACGAGATCATCGAACTGCTTGATGAAAACTTGGTTTACCATGATCATCAAGTACATGCTGACCGTATCGATATTTTCGTCCATTCGAAACGTAAATCTGTGTTATGCCCCTCTTGTGGCTATAATTCTTCTCGAATCCATCGTCGTTACGAGCAAAGTTTTTATGATGTGCCAATTCAAGGAAAAAAGTATGTTTTTCCCTCCTCAACCGAAAATACCTCTGTTTAAACCCTGAATGTCACCGCAAAACCTTTGCAGAAAGATTTGACTGCATCATGCCAAATTCCAAAAAAAAGTGAACGCTTGCAAGGTGCAATTGCGAAAATCGCAATTGAAGTCAGTTCAGTAACTGCGTCAAAAATACGAAGTGATGGAGTCGTGGATATTAGTCCAAGTACCATTTCCAACCTTCTTCAAAAAAACAGCAAATCTCGTGGATAAGACAAGTGTACGTAAAATCTGCATAGATGACTTTGCTTTCAGAAAATGACGCCGTTATGGTTCGATTATGATTAATATTGATCTCCTTGACTCCAAAGAAGTTGATGCCGTTGCAAAATGGTTAGCGACTTATGCAAATATCGAACTTGTGTCGAGAGACGGCTCTTTGCAGTACGCTGCGGCAATCACACAAGCACATCCAAATGCTATCCAGGTGAGTGATCGTTTCCACGTTATAAAAAATATAAGCGAGCATTCCAAAGATGGATTTAAAAGGGATCTTCCAGCGTCTTTCCGAATAGAAACTGAGGCTGATGACCAAGATATGGATAGTAATTGCTGTGATAATCTCGAATACCCTGAAATTCTACCAGAAAAGAACCATATGTCCTCTGTTGAAAAGAAACGAGCAGCAGTGGAACAAGTACGCTCTCTTGCGAGAAAAGGATTTTCTATCGCAGATATTGCAAAAGAGGTCGATATTTGTTGTGCTACAGCAAAGAAATATCTCAATGCGGATTTTGTTCCAGAAAACAAATTGGAACCATATGTGCAAAAAGTCGATAAAATGCTTCAAGAATGTTGTAAATTTGACGATATTGAAACTGCCATACGTGAAGATGGGTACAAAGGTTCAACATCAATACTCCGGGTGTACACAACTCAGCAGCAAAAGATCATGAAAGCAGAAAACGAATACGCACTGAGAAATACCGAGTTAATTCAAAGAAAAAATGTCATTTCGTTGATATTTCGTCCAATAGAACAGGCGAAAAATAGTACTGCTGAACAGGCAGAGAGGATATTTCGTGAATATCCAGTGGGCGGGGAGAGATATGGAATTGTACATTCTTTTAAGGAGAGCATGTTCGCAAAGCAGGCTGAGAAACTCGATTCTTGGATAGAAGCTGCGTTGCAACTTGGAATGAGTGAAATAAACAGTTGCATCAATGGGATAATCAGAGACTTGGAAGCAGTGAAAAATGGAATAACGTTAAAATACAACAATGGGATTGCGGAACGAAGTGTAAAGAAATTGAAAGTTATAAAACGGATAATGTATGGGCGAAGTAGTTTCAAGCTACTTCGGAATAAGATATTACTGA
>Ga0209737_10000970_pt1 | contig 21597 bp, 16 predicted proteins | sample TergutCu122P3_FD_187284 | JGI IMG/M metagenome (GOLD analysis project Ga0209737, IMG submission 187284) | Cubitermes ugandensis P3 segment gut microbial communities from Kakamega Forest, Kenya - Cu122 P3 (SPAdes) (version 2) | ecosystem: Host-associated > Arthropoda: Insects > Digestive system...
GAAAGATCACCAAAAAACTTTCCTTTGGCCTCATTGAATATTACAGGAGGAGGACCACCCGCCGCTTGTTTCACCGTCACCGTAACAGGATCGAGCGCGCCTGCCGAAACGGCAATATTGGCAGAACGCTCCGTTGTACTGGTATTAGCATCTTTGGGTTTAATATGTAATGTATTATTTTTCTCTTCAACCGTCAACCATGATTTAGAAGATTCATCCTGTGTATGAGTCCAACTTTCGGCATTGGTACTGATCATAGCCATTTTGGTGGTGGTTTCGGTTGGCCCAAAAGCAAATTCGATTGGATCCACTTCCAGATATGGAGCTTGAGCTGGTTCTATCTCAATTTCCAGATTTTTATTACAGGAAAAAGTCATTACTGCAAGTATCCATAACACAATGAAAGAGATGTTTTTTGATTTTTGATTTTTGACCGGCGATACGCGATCGGTTTTGTATATCGTTTTCATGTTTATTTTTTACTGTGTTATTTATTAAAATCTTTTATCTATTTCAATGGTTTTCATGACACCCGTCACAATATTCGTATTCCTGCTGCCAGCAGATTTGGATAGCATAATATCCTTTATTTTATTGCCTTCTACCAAATCGTTAGATTGCCGTACTGCCGAACTGCTTGAGGAAGACGTCAAAACAAGTTTAATATTCGGATAAGCGTCAGTTAACAATCTTACACGTAAGCCGGTTGATTTATTAAAAACAGAAACACCTACATGAAGCGCAAGATCATTAACAGTACCTATTGATCCACCGAAATTGACATTAACAGTACCGCTGAAATCAATTGTCCGGTTTGATGCGTTATATATAACAGGCCACTCAGTCAAAGTTAGAACATGCAAACCACCATCGTGTTTTACTAAAAAATCAATATATGCTTCTTCGGTGGAGTTTTCCCAAACCTTGTCCTTAACATCCAAAATGATTTTTCCATCTTTATAACGAGCTTTTAATGTAATATTTGCGTTATTGGTAAAATTTGTTATTTCCCAGTATTTTTCAGCGTTGTTGGGTATGAAGTTGCCATTCCAGGTTGAAGGTCCCGGTGTGTTCAACCAACCGGGTGTACCTGAAGCCGCATACGTGCTTCTTGGAATTGGCAGTTCAACTTTATCTACATAGCTTAATTGCCCTGTAAATATGGTACAAATATTATTTACTACAGCATTCGTATTGACATTTTTTCCTGTAAAGCTGGTGGTGATTGTATATGTACTCCCTGACAATGACACAGTAAATGTTCCATCCGTTATCAATGTATACGTGTGAGTATTTCTATTAAAAAGATATGTTCTTGAAACAGTGGTGCCTTCGACCTTTCCCGGGTAAAAAGTTTTTACAGCGCCGGTTGATGCTATGGTATAGGTTCCTGTCTCTAAACGGAAGTTGGCAAAGCTTGCAGGTAATGAGCCGAATCCCTCAATCTTGAGTCCAATATCGGAGTTTGAAGAATTATACATCCAAAGATCAAAATTAGCTGTTCCGATTCCATAAACATTCCCCCAATAATCACAAACAGCTGTATTGTATGTTGTACATGGTGATGGTACTTTTCCTTTCTGCGTCACCTTCACCTCAACAGGAATAGCAGAATTTGCCCTCACTGTAACGGTGGTCTCACGTTCCGATTCACTTGTATTCTCACTGTTTGTAGTAAAACTAATCTGATTTCCCTGCTTTTGGGCGGTTACCCATGTGGCTGAAACAGGATCAATTTCCCATGTAGGAGATTCGGTGATGACTGTCGCTGTTTGTTTTCCAACTTCGTCATCTGCAAAATTGATGGAGGAAGGTTCGACCTTTAAAGAGTACCTTTCCCAGGGTATTTTTCCGGTAAAAGCAGTACGAGGAATATTGGCCGCATCACCAGAAGGATAATCCGTACCTGTCATATTGGTAGTAATGGTATATGTATCCCCCGACAATGATACATTAAAAGTACCACCATTTGCCAAAATCAATTTTGAAATGGATTCGTCATAATAAATAGAAGGACTTAATACGAGACCAACAACACTGCCTGGTAAAAAAGTCCTTACAGCGCCTGATGTTGCACAGGTATAGTCTCCATCATCTAATTTGAATTGTTCAAAACTTGGAGGCATTTTGCAAAAACCCTCAATTCTGACGCTGATCCTTGGGTCATCAGTATGATACATGTAAAAATGAAACTGAGCATTCCCGTTTTTTGAAAGATCACCAAAAAACTTTCCTTTGGCCTCATTGAATATTACAGGAGGAGGACCACCCGCCGCTTGTTTCACCGTCACCGTAACAGGATCGAGCGCGTCTGCCGAAACGGTAATATTGGCAGAACGCTCCGTTGTACTGGTATTAGCATCTTTGGGTTTCATATGAAGCATATTATCTCTTTTTTCAACCGTCAACCATGATTTAGAAGATTCTTCCTGCGAAAAAGTCCAACTTTCGGCATTGGTGCTGATCATAGCCATTTTGGTGGTGGTTTCGGTTGGTCCAAAAGTAAATTCGGTTGGATCCACTTCCAGATATGGAGCTTGAGCTGGTTCTATCTCAATTTCCAGATTTTTATTACAGGAAAAAGTCATTACTGCAAGTATCCATAACATGAGGTAATGGATGTTTTTTGATGGTTGAATATTGACCGATGCAATGCAATCGGCATTGAATATCGTTATCATTTTTTTATTTATTTAAAATTTCCATCCAAAATATATTTGAATTACCTTGTTTGTCCACAAAAGATTGTTTGCCATGTCGGATAATCCGTGCTGGTAGCGTAGTCCGGCAACCAATCCTATATTGGAATCATACCCTGCACCAATGGCTATGCCGGCATCTTTTCCACCTTTGAGTTCCGAGAGTTTGTACTTTGTCCCGTCGATTTCCTGCGAATTTGGTTTTACTGCCATCAGATAAGATAACCAGGGTCCCAGTTCGATGTTTACTCCCTGAAAGACATAAAATTTTGCTAACAGTGGAACGGTAATGTAATTGAAATTAATGGCGCTTCCTTTCACTGCGAAACCCTGCCTTGAAAACAGCAGTTCGGGTTGCACGCTCAAAAAGCCCGGTTTTTGCGGTTGATAGCCCAAATTCAGATTGAAGAAAACACCTGCATGGAAATCAGCCCTCATTTCAGGCGTAAATTTATAATCAGTCATACCATTGCTGATATTGGCCAGATTCAGCCCTGCTTTAGCGCCAAAGCTCGATTTGATCTGAGCGCTGGATGGAGTTCGTTCGGCTTTCTCTTTCAGTGTCTTTGGCTGCTTTTGTGTTTGTTTATTTGTCTGCGCTGTTTCTAATACTTCAAACGAAGAACTGAACAGTGAAATGCCTGAGCTCAATATCTCGAACTGATAAATTCCTGCTTCCTCAAAAGCATTTCCGCTGCTGGCGCCCAATTCTGGTGCTTCAAAAACAACACCCTGATACAGTATACCTCGTGTTGTTATTTCGGTTGACCAAGTATCGCCTGATGCAGGACGGATAAGTTTTCCATCGGGATCTGTTATTCTGAACTCCAGCCTGATCTTTACAGATTCCGGCGTCAAATGATCGCAAGTGATCCTTGGGAGAAGGAAAGTCATGTTGTTGTACATGGGCTTGCCTATATCGGAGATAATGTCGCCAACATATTTGCCTCTGAAACGTACGTCAGTAATCTTTATCAGTTCATTTGGGAGAACGGGCTTTGCAACGACCTCAAAACCTGTAGAAAACATGTTCACACCTGAACTCCAAATCTCGAAAGTATATTTTCCGGTTGCGGCAAATGCTGTACCATTATTGGCGCCCCATTCCGAAACATCGAAAACATCATTTTGTTGAAGATTTCCACGTGTGGTTATTTCTTCCGAAAAGGTATAACCGGCGTCAGCGCCCGGCATAAGCTTTCCAGCAGGATCCAGTATTTTGAAATCCAACTTTATCTTTCTGCTTTCCTTCGTTAAATTATCGCTGGTGATTCGCGGACGAAGGAACGTCATGTTGTTGGACAATGATTCGCCGAAACCTTTGTATGAACCGTCGGCATACTTTCCTGCAAATTGAACATCAGTCACTTTAATACTTGCGAAAGAAGGGATTTCGGACGTTATATTTCCTGCCTGCTCTATCCTGACCTCATACGTGAGCGTGTTGGCGGTGATGACGATAGTTCCGTTTCTGCTGGCTGTTTCCGTGTTTTCCTGACACGTGACGGTCAATCGGTTACCGTTCCTGCGAGCTGTACTCCATGACGGAGTTCTGTCTACCCGCCACGAGCTGGCATTTGTGTTGACGGTAACCGACTGGTTGCCCCCTTTATCAGGAAAAGTAACCGATCTGGGAGAAACATTCAGCACTGTGGTTTCATCTACTTTACCGCCACATGCCGCTACACCCTGAATACATCTGTTCTCCCATGTTTCCAGTTCATGACTGGCAGGCAGGTCCCTGCAACTGCGGGCTAAGCGGAATCTGCTAAGCGCTTCCCAGTATTTCGGGACTGCTTCAACGCATCTGCCGCCCCTCTCCAATCTTTGGGCGTCGTTATATATTTCCCTGCCTTCGTTTAACCCTATCTGATAACAGGTTTGTTGTGCAAATCCCTTTAGACTTAAAAATAAAAGGAGCACGAATGCGATTTTGTGATTAATGTGTGCCATACTGTAATTTTTGATTGTTTGTGTTTAAGTTATTAATTTGTGAATTTTTGAATCATCTTTGCGGAAAAGCTTTTATGTATTGTTCATACAGTGTTTTGGCTTCTTTGTGATCAGGGTCAATTTCCAGGGCGTCCTTCAATGCGAATAATGCCATTTCAGATCGAACCGCAAAGGCTTTTTTAGCATTTTCAATAGACAGGTTGATCATATCATCCATCTTTTTGCGCAACTGCGTGATACGGTGATCCATATTGGGCAATTGCAGATCATACCTGTCAGTCAAATCTTTTGCTTCCCTGTATTTTTCCATTGTTTCTCTCCACGTCGACAGATCATTTTCATTGAATACCACGTCAGCCTGTTCAATAAGAGAAATACACTCGTGAAGTTTTGGATTGGGTTTACTGGACGAACGACCTGTAAAGAAACCGGCGCACAGCCCCAGAATCAGCGCTGTTATCACAGCAGCCCAAACCATGTACGTTTTTTTTTCGCCTTTTTTGGGAGGAAGCGGAGGGTTTTTCATCCATTTTTCTGCCTCTATGGCAATGTTTTGAGCCTTTGGCCTTTTCCATGTTTCCATTTGTAGACAGCCATAGAGCATTTTATTCAGTTCGTCCGACCATTCTCCATTAATGCGGGGTATTTTAGCGCCTCTGCTTTGTGCAAGACCGCCATGCTCTCCGAAAGGCAATTCACCTGTAATCATTTCAAACAGCGATGCGCCTAAAGACCATATATCGCTGGCAAAAATAGGTTCGCCAATACCGCCGAAGCGTTCCGGCGCCATATAGGCCATTGTTCCTGTTCCATGATTATCCGTTTTCATACTTTGGCGCAGCGTGCTCCGCGCTTCGGAGCTGATACCGAAATCGGCTATTACAAAAGTACTGTTATTATCTATCAAGACGTTGTGCGGTTTTATGTCTTGATGAATGACCGGCGTTTTTTGTCCATTAAGATATGCAAGCCCTGAAGCGACGTCGTGCAGGAACTGCCATGCTGTTCTCTCGTCCATTTTCCCGGTTAATTTAACGCTTGATCCCTGTTCGCAATAGGGCATGATCAGGTAGGGCATCCTTTCGTAAACATCGTAATGGCTTGGACGCAACAGATTGGGGTGATTCAGGTTGAACACCATCTTAAATTCTTTTCTGAATTGTGTTACGCCATTTTCGTCCAATCCTTTGCCCGGTGCATAAACCTTAAGTGCAACGGTTATGCCGGTCTGCAAATCCTCTGCCAGCCATACTTCCGAAAAACCCCCGCTACCCAGCAGGCGGATCAGCCGGTAACGTTTGTGATCGCCAAATAAGCCATTTTCTTCTAATTGTATCATGGTACGTATGTATTAATTATATGTGTTATTTGAAAAATTTTTTCTGCAGCAATTCCGGCAACAAATCCGGTAACAAGCGTTAAGATCAGCCAGAGAAAAAAGATACTTCTCCGGATAATTGCAGGATTTTTTTGTTTCGGAACCTTCTCCTGCACTGATGCTTTCTGTTCGCAACCCGATACGATCCTGCATAGACCAATCGTTACGTTGTCGTGCCAGCCTGCATTACGTGCTGCCTCCCATAAAGCGTCGCGGCAGGCCGACATGTTCCCGGAGTTTGCATTCACCAGCGCCTCAATATCACTGTCGCGCAACACTCCGCTCAGCCCGTCGCTGCACAGCAGGTAAACGTCCCCGTCGTGCAAGGGATATTCCTTCACTTCGGGTATTGCTGTCTGGTTCGGATCGCCGAGACTACGGGTGATGATGTTGCTGTAAGGGTGATCAAAGGCGGATTCTTCACTCAATTGTCCGGTATCCACCAGGTTTTGAACATACGAATGGTCATGCGAAAGGCGCATCAGTCCAGTGACCGGATTGAAGCGGTAGGCGCGGCTGTCGCCACACCAGCCAATGAACGCAGATTGTTCGAGAATCCACGCCAGCACGATGGTACTGCCCATGCCCTCCCTTTCAACGTCTTTTTTCCCTTCTTCCTTGATTCGCGCATCGGCGGCAACGATGGCTTTTTCGATATACCGCATGATGCTTGCTGAAGTGGCGGTCACCTCTTTGGTCAGGCGTTTGGACGAAAACCATTCCTTTATGGTTTCCACCGCCAATTGCGACGCCACCTCGCCTGCATTGGTGCCGCCCATGCCGTCGCAAACAATCAGCAAAGCGCCTTTGTTGCCAAGGTCTACTTCGCTGTCGGTCACAAAGCTCCATTGATCGCCGGACAGATCGTCGCTCAACTGAAAATTGTCTTCGTTGCTCTGACGACCGGCTGCATCGCAACGGGCGGCCATATTAAATTTGATAGTGTTCATTATGAATTGATTTTGTTTAATAATTCAACCCAAAAGCCCATAAGGGAATAACATTCTGATAAGCATATTCAATATCGTCCTTCACAATATAAGCATTCTTTAATCCTTCGATTTGCTTTTGGTTTTTACTTTTCCCGCCCACTTCAAAAGTTATATTGTCTATATTGAAATCTGCTTTTGCCGAGCGGTACACGCTGTTATTTACTCTCATTTGGTTGAAAAAAACAGTTTCGCGCAAGTTTCCGGAATCAGGTTCTTTTTCTGATAAACAAAAAACAGGAATCGTAATATTGTGAAATAACAGCAAATATTCGCGAAACGACAAGCCTTGCAAATGAAACAGCAAAGCCCTTCGGCTCAAATCGGCATTTCCTTTCAAAATATCAAGTATTGACGAACCTGAAAAAACCACATTCAAATTGGGGTAATTGTCGTATAGATTTTTCAAAGTTCTCGACCATTCGGGATATTTGTGCACCTCATCTATAAAAAGGAACTTTCCGCCATTTTTATGAAAAGTATCCGCCGTTTCAATCAACGAATGTGAGGCGAAATACAGATCGTCCATCGAAACGTATAAAGTATCTGCCGTACTGTGATTTTCTCTGATATGCTGAAGAAGAAGCGTTGTTTTGCCAACACCGCGCGGTCCAACAATACCAAACAACCGGTTTTTCCAATTGATTGACGGATATAAATAACGCTTGAAATCTAATGTTGTCTTGCGTAAACGCTCTTCAAAAGTTTGATATAATACTTTCATTTTAAATTAATTTTCGGCAAAAATGCAAATTTATCCCTATATGAGTGCTTTTTTATATATATTTTTCCCTATCGGAGGGATATTTCATCAATTGTTCATATCTATTGCGGCAACAGGAACAAAACTGCTTTTCAATCCACCATCCCCCGTAACTATACCTGCGATCTCATATTTATTGTTCCTGCGGACAAAAACAGGTGCGCCCGAGTTACCGGCTTCGATGTTATCGTTTGAAGTCAAAATGGTTCCATTCGCATCCAATCCATTTTGGGGACATAACGCAGTAGATAAAACAGGATTCTTTTCGCCACTACAGTTGGGATGCCCCAGCACATAAAGTTGTGTTCCCTGCTGCAGGTTGATGGACAACTCTTTATTGGCAGTCAACCCTCCCTTTTTATCTGTTTTGCAAAATGCCCAGTCCAATAAATTGCCGGCGCCTACACGTACGGGCGCTCCGGCAGGTATTGTCTGACTGTTCCAAAATACAGGGTCATCAAGATAATACACCTGATCTTTTGAACCGAAACTGACAAAATCTTCATTAGTCAACTCTAATGAACCATTAGGGGAAACAGCACGAATACTCAGTATTACTCTTCTACCGCAATTGGACAGATAATTCAAAAATAACCCCATGCCATGATAACCCCAGTTACCGGGATCGGTGACAATAAATTTTCCGTTTTGGTCGAACCGGTAACCGCTTGAATAAAAACGAGTAACTAAATGCCGCGCTGTAACCAATCTTCCGTCGTTCAGCAAAAAACCCGTTCCGCACCAAATACTGTGTTCTCCGGGATCAACTTCTATCAGCGCTTCGCCATCAACTGTGATTTTGTAAATCTTCATCAAATAAATATATGGATGATATGCTTTCAAATCAACACCTTGCGAATCATTTCCTGAGGGTTGATCCATAGTAATTTGTTTTACTTTCTCAAAGTCAACCTTCAACCTTTTTATTTGTTCGTTCAACTGCTCCTGTAATTCTTTATCCTGAGCCAGTTCGCCCGCCATGGCATTAATTCGTATTTGGTTATCGGTTAATTTATTGGAATAATCATCAATGATTTTTGAATAATCGCCAATGGTTTTTCCCTGAGTAAATATAAAATATCCCCCCACGGCAATGATGATCAGGACGATGATTGCCAAAACAATCACTATCCATCTATACGGACGTAAAGCCTGTTTCCCGAACAGTTTCAGTCTCCGGCTTAAACCGATACTTCCGGCGTTGGCTTTTTCGCCTGACGGGACAATGAATTTGAGTTTTGGCCCGTTAATGGCCAACTGAATTTCGTCGCCATCTTGCAGGAACCATTCTTTCATCACCCTTTCCCCATTCAGGAATGTAGGATTGGTTTTTGAGAGCGGCATCAATTTCCAGTTGGCGCCATCTCTGACTATAGCAGCATGCCGGCGGCTGACGGTTTCGAAATGCTCGTCGTAACGAACCTGACATTTGGGATCGCGGCCTATCTCTACCTGATCAACAATGATTTCCTGCTTTTCACCTGTATGGTGATATTTTGAGCCGATCTTGTGTTCGAGAATATAGTAGGATTTTTTCGAGCCGCCAACAATGGATTTCACTCCTGCTCCCAACTGTCCGCCCATTGATCGTTTGTAGGGTTGTGTTTCTCTGCCCATGATTTTTTCGATTTTTATTAATTATTTTTTTGATTATTTTTTTATGCTAAAAAGAGAATCCGAAACATAAATCCAAATTGATAAAAGGATAAATATCATCATAATCGAGGTTAGTCCTTGCACCGAGCGTACCGCCAAAACGCATGTAATAACCTGACGAAAACTGTACCTTGCCTCCAAGATTGACCCCCAGAAAAGCATGTCTGTTAATATAACTTACTCCTAAATATTCATAATTGTTTATTTTCAGGTACTCGAAATTTGGTCCTACATAGAAACCGCCCTTTCGCCCCCCTGTAAAAAACTTTGGAGCGATGCCAAGACCCAAACCGCCATTTATATTATCCAAACCGTATAATAAACTTAATTTGGGGAAACGCACGTAAGGATCGATAATAAATTTACGGCCAATGGTTAATTCGGCGCCCATCGAAGCCCCATACAGTACAAGTGCACTCATCGGATTGAAATAAAATCCGGCATAAAAGTTCTTACGGTGCGGCCCCCTGATTTCATTTGTTGGAGCCATCTGCGAAGGTGGAGGTGCGTTGATAACCACCGGTGCAGGCGTTGGAGCGTCAGTAATCTCTGTTGCAGGTGGCGGATCGATAGCAGGCGCTGCCGCAGGCGTAGTAGCGGGCATGGTGGCGGTTGGCCGTGCAGCGGGCGATGGCTCTGCAAGTGGATTAAATATTTCGTGAATGCCATTGGCAAATGCGATGGCGTGTACGTCCGCTCTTGCTATCACAATAGTAGGCCCGTCAAGATGGTCAAAACGTTTGTACTTTATCTCTGCCGAAGATATCTCCGTCACTTTCGCTTGTATTTGATTACCGTTTCTTAGGGTAATCACGTCCTGAGCGTAGAGTGAAAAACCCCAGGCCATCAGTAAAAAAACTATGCTTATCTTTTTCATCTATTTAAAATTTTTAAACTTAATATCCTTCTACTCTAAATTTTACATCCCCAATAGAAATAATATCACCCGGATGGATTATCAAACCATCAATGCCTGCCTCTGCCGAATTGACAAACGTGCCGTTCAGTGAACGTTTCCATTCACCGCGAGAGCCTGCTTTTGCTGTCCATTGTCCATCCCTGATGTACCATTGAATACTTGCATCGCTCATTTCGAGGGTGCAATGCTGCCGCGAAATGTAACTGCTCTGGTTTTCAACTACCGCTATGGTGTTTTTCGTTTCGGAATCGTGCCGTCCTATAGTAATTACCCTTTGTCCTTCGCGCAAGAGGTTATTGAGATGATACACCTTTCCAAATTCTTCGCCCTGCATCACCCGCAACAACACACCTTTCTTCACTGTCAGGTGCAACGGTTGAGCATACGACCGGTATTCAACATCGTCAACACATCGCGGCATTAATTCCAGCGTCTTTTCAACCGACTGTAACCGCTTCTTGTAATCCGGTTCCAGGCAGCCTTCTATTACTGGTAAAAAGGATTTTCCCACTTCCGAACCGGTCAATTGTTCCTTGTCCCAAATTCCGCCTATCACTCTACGGTGATAAATTTCCACAAACAGGTTATTGTCCAATCTTCCGAAAGGAAAACTTCCGGTGATCAGTTGGAACATCATCACGCCAAACGAAAAAATATCGGTGGTGGGAAGAACGGTTGCATCCTTTTTTGGGTCTAACTGCTCGGGCGGCATATAGGGGCGTGTTCCGAGAATTTGACCCCGTTCGGTCATCCGTTTGTTGCGATGGCCTGCAATCCCAAAGTCAGTTAGCGCGGCAGAACCGTCATCTCTGATCAGGACGTTTGCCGGTTTCAGGTCGCGATGGACTTTACCGCAACGGTGTAAATCCTTTAACCCGAAAAGTATTTCCTTGCCCACTTTTTTCAAATCGGGAGTCGACCGTTTCATCCATTGCAACAGATCGCCGTTGGAGCAATATTCCATCACAATATAAGGATTACCCTGCACCATTCCATGACCTGTAGAATGTACCAGATAATAACTGTCAATCTTTCCGGTTTGGTATTCCATCTCGAACCGGTCAATCAACTGTTGTCTGACGTCAAGCGTAATAGTCCACAATTTCAGCATTTTCAGAGCATAAACCTGACCGGTAGGATTTTTCACCTTGAATACCTTTCCAAAACCGCCTTCGCCAAGCACTTCAACGACTTGATACTTATCATCTATCACGTCGTTCAAATAGAAATCACATCTTTGAGCATTCATCATACTTGCAGATTAAGATTGATTAATCGGGACGGTTTGCCGGAACATTAAATTCAAACAGCCTGTTTCCCAACACAATGACGTCGCCCGGTTTTAATTCTTTTTTCTCACCGGCATAAATGTACGTTGTTTTCAAGGCGCTTTTGTCCTGCAAATACCATTTATCGTTTTCAAAAGTCAGTTCAGCCTGTACTTTTGAGGTAATGGTCTGGTTGCCGGGATCGGTATTGCCACGGTTCAACAGTATCTGATTGCCTGAAAAACGCAATGAACTATCATTTGACGGCTCGCCTTCCTTCTTGACAAAGGATAATGAACATTCAGGAGTGCGTACCTGAACTTTTTCCGACGGCATCCATGGATTAATCGTACTTACTGGTTGAGCGGCAGCCGGTTTTGGGGCAGGTGCAGAATGCTGTTCTTTTACAGGCTTTACTTCTTCAACTACGGGAGGCGCCTGTTTATCATTACCAAATTTCCGGCCGCAATTAGGACATGATATATCGTCCATCCTTGCAGGGTAACCACATCCGGGACAACCCTTTGCCGTTTCATTCGGGTTAAAACCAGCGGTAGACGGTTTTCCCGTCGATTCCGGCTCATTCTGTGCGTCAATTAATGGAACATTACATTTTTCGCACTTTTCATTTTTGTCGGGATTTACCCAACCACAATTTTTACATCTCATATTTACACTTTTATTTTAATGTTCAATACCGAATTTAAACGAGCGGTTGCCCAAAATAATGACGTCGCCCGGTTTTAACTCTTTCTTCTCGCCGGCGTAGATATACGTTGTTTTTAAGGCGCTCTTGTCCTGCAAATACCATTTGTCGTTTTCAAAGGTCAGTTCAGCCTGTACTTTTGAGGTAATGGTCTGGTTGGCGGGTTCGGTGTTGCCCCGGTTCAACTGTATCATATTGCCTGAAAACCGCAATGAAGTATCATTATCAGGCTCATCATCTTTCGCAACAAAGGATAATGAACACTCTGGAGTGCGTATTTGAACCTGTTCTGACGGCATCCATGGATTGATCGTTCCTTCGGCTACCGGTTTGCCCGGTTGGGTAAATGAAACGCCGCAGTTGGGACAAAATCTGGCAGTTTCAGGAATGGATTCCTTACACATAGGGCATAGTTTTCTTGACGGCCGGTCAACAGCCGGTTTTTGTTCAGGTACAGGTTGCTGTACAATTGGAGGCGCCTCTTCTTTAATTACAGGGTGTTCCTGTTTTTCATTGCCAAATTTTCGACCGCAATTCGGGCACGATGTGTCGCTAATTCTCGCGGGGTAACCACATCCTGGACAACCCTTTGCTGTTTCCTTCGGATCAAAACCAGCGGTAGACGGTTTTTCTTGAGATTCAGGCTCAGCATTTGAGCCGTTTAACAGCACATTACATTTTTCGCATTTGACGTTTTTGTCGGTATTCATCCAACCACAATTCTTACATCTCATATTATTAATTATTAGGTTTGTTATACTTAGTGTTAAATTTTTCAGGTACAAATATACTATTTTATTTAAAAAAATTTCTGCAAAATTACAATTGATTTTTTTCCTGTCAATCACCCTAAAGGGTGAAAATTCATTTTCTATCTAATTTTTTTGATAACTATACTGTTCCTGGTGGCTGTTGATGGCGCCAGACTAATGTTTACCTGCTGCATATTGCTGTTTTTCAGGGATGAAGTAGAGAGTGGGGTTAATACAAGTTTGACGCTTCTAACTTGTGTGTTAACAACGAATTTCCAATCTCCTGTACTCTTAACTTGAGCCCACAGTCCCACATATATCTGATAACCATTATATGTTCCGGAAAAATCCAATGTCCTTGTGGCAGGATTGTAGTTAACAACATAATTTGTCACTCTAAAATAATTTGTACCTGAATCGTAACCGGCTCCATAATAGATATTAAAATTGGCATCTTCATCAACCTTTGTGGAACCATCCAGGACAAATTTTTCATCAACATAGTTTAAAAACATGGGAATATCATTGCCGATATTTGCCCAATTTGAAATTTTGTATCTGTTATTTCCAACTGGTGTCACTGTTCCCGTCCAAGAACCTGGTGCAGAATCTGTATATGGGTAGGGTATACCATTAGCAGTATATGTACTTGATACAATTGTGTTTGGTGGAGGCGCTGATTGTCTGACAGTAACAATAACAGGTTTAGCATTTCCTGCCTTAACGGTAATTTCTCCTACACGATCCTGAGACGGGTCTGTGTATTTTCCAATCGTGACGGAAAAATCTACGCCACTTCTGCCAATTTTCAACCAATCAGCAGATGGGATTACTTCCCATGATTTTACATTGGTTACTACATCCACTGATTGTTTTCCACCGTCGGCTGTAAATTCAAGCGTGTTCGACTCCAACAACAACGACAGGTTGTCGGTTTTGCTGCAACAAACAGCAAAAAACACTACACTCGCTACAACAACAATCTTTAGCATGGTATATTTTACTTTTTTCATGACATTATTTTTTAAAAATGGAACATAAGGAAAATTCCGGCTTTTGAAGCCCGGGTAATCATTTCTACTTTCAGAGATTCCCTGACTGGCGGCCCATCAATGGTTTTTTCTTCTAAACTGTTGGAATCAATACTCCATTTTTCCTGAGTTATTTTACCTTTCCCTTTTGCGCTGAAGTTGAACATTAACCCAAATTCGCCGCCTATGGACAATCGAGGAGTAAAGAAATATTCAATACCGGCAAAACCTCCTATGCCCAGTGTAAACGTCATTCCATCCTTATTGACCAATTTACGGGTCGTTATACCACCGCTGGTGGTACAATTTTCGTTGAAATTGTGGGAAGAAGGCGTCCATCTGTCGGTTTTGATACTGTTGGCATATTCGTACCTGTCTTGGGTTGTATAAAACCCAAAAGATGCTTCTGCGCCATAGAAACCTTGCATACGACCTATACCGCGGCGAAATTCATAACCAAGCCCCAAATTAATGTCTACGGCGTTATTTTTTCGCACATCTTCAAGAGTAGAGGTGATTTCCTCAGGCTTGTTATCGTCCTGCACAAATGCCTTTGTAGTATTTGAAACCAGACCCAGGGTCACTCTTGCCCGGATCGCCCGATCGTTTTGCAGAAAATACTTTCCGAAAATCGTCGGGTACTTACCATCACCATTGGTGAAAGATGGTGCGTTGCTATTGGAATTGACGAAAAAATTTCCCACATAGCCCAGAAATGACGATGCTTCAATACCCAAAGCAAAATCACCTGCCTTGGGTAAAATAGCCATTCCACGTTTGTTGGTTAATACAGGAACATCCATTTCTGCATCCTGTGCTATGGACGAAAAACCAACTGATAGACACAAACTGATTGAAATAATTACCTTTTTCATGTTTTTTTAAATTTAAGATTAAACTAATAAAATATTTTTCTGCAAAATTACACCTGATTTTTTTCTTAAAAATCACCCTAAAGGGTGAAAATTTGTTTTTCTATCTATTTTTTTTAAGCCACTAATTACACGAATTAACACGAAAAAGGAAGTTCGTGTTAATTCGTGATATTCGTGGCTAATCATTGATTTTTGGGGTTTTATCTGTTATTTTCAGCACTGACCATTTTTTCAACCGGTTTCAATTTCGAAGCGTCAATTGAGAATACCTGGTTGGAAACAGCCTTTTTCTGAAGCATGTTTTGCGAATCCGGCATCTGATCGTTGATGCTTTGACTTGAAACCGGAGCCGAAGAAGAAGGCGTAATCGTAAGTTTGATTTCGGTAGCGGCGTCCCAAATATAAGTATTTCCGCTGCCTGATTTAGGAAAGAACCCAATACCAACATAAAGCGGGAGGTCATTAACCATGCCAATACTTCCTCCAAAATTGACATTGACCGTTTGGCTGAAATCCAAAACACGTGTAGCGCTGTTATATTTAACTTCCGTCGGATAGTTCGGGTCATATTTAATGATACCTACAGTACTGTTATATTTTATCAAACATACTAAACGTGCGATGAAAGTACCGGAAACTCCTGTTAACGAAACTTCTGCCAAAGTGGAATACTCATCTAAATAGACTTTACCATCTTTAAAGTCAGCAAAAATCTTCCAATTTGCATCGCCTCCAAAGTTTGATATCGAATAATAACCTGAGGTTAAACTGGTTGTCCCGTTCCACGTACTGGCAAATTGAGTGCCAAGACGTAGATTTCTCGTTGCGGAATAGTTTCCAGATGGGGGATAAGGACTTTTTCCTGCCTGTATTACCTGTACGGTTACAGGATCCGCGTTACCTGCTGTAACGGTGATGCTGGCCGTACGTTGCGATGAACCTGTATTCGCGCCGTTCGGTTTAACATTAAGTTTATTTCCCTGCTTTGTAACCGTCAGCCAGCTGGCATTATAGTTGAAATCCCAACTCGTTGCATTGGTGGTGACAGCAGCGGGTTTTACGCCGGTATCATCAGCACCGAACGAAAGAGATTTAGGATCGACCGTTAGCGTGACAGGCACAGACGCCTTTTGTGTAACGGTAACAGTAACCGGTTTCGCATCACCGGCCTTTACGGTAATTTCGCCGACGCGATCTTTGCTTGTGTCGGTGTACTTTTCAACCACCACGGAAAAATCAACGCCACTTCTGGCGATTTTCATCCAACTGGAAGATGAGTTGGATTCCCACGATTTTACATTGGTCACCACATCCACATTTTCCACGCCGCCCTCGGCTGAAAATTCAAGTGCGTTCTTCGTTACCGAAAGTTCGTCGATATTCTTGTGGTGACGGTCACATGCTGTAAAAATTACAGCGCTTGCTACTAAAGCATACATTAACAGATTTAATTGAACAGTTTTCATGATATTAATTTTTAAAATTGTTTATAAAATTGATTTTTAAGTTTTTGAATCTTTGAATTTTTGAATTATTGTATTGAATTTCTTACCGGTAAATTTTCCATGACTACAGGCGGAGCAAGAGGCGTAAATTCTTCCATGTTCTTTGTTCCTGTTGTTTTTGGATACTCTGGTACGACGTCATCCTGAAGGAATTGCTCAAAGGTATAACTGAATCCCGCTAATTTTTTGATACGGTTTACCTGCGCCCAGCGGCTGGGAGCATTGAAATAGGCAACATTATCGTTCATGCAACTGTTTTGTTCGGGTCTCCAAATGCCTTTAGAATAAAAATGCGCTCCTTCGTAAGCGCCAACAGCGCCGTATTTCGTATTATTTACAAAACCTTTCCACGATGTACCGGTAATACTGCTGTAAAAATCTACGTTTGCGTTCCAATCCCAGTTTTTTTTATGCGAAATGACTTTGGTTTTTTCTTCAATCGGAATTGATGTATTGTAATAGATATACTCATCCGACAATTTTGCAAAACCATGACCACAGGCTTCATGAATAACAATAGCCCTAAAATCGGTTACGATGTTTCTGCTTGTTGATTTTCTACTTACCGGACACAACGATATTGTAAAGCCTGAACCGTCGCCGATGGTATTTTCAGGACCGTACATATAGCATGTCCCGGCATAAATGTCGGCATTAATGGGTATCACTACCGTGATATCATCATCGTTTACGTTTTTTAATTCGCTGACGACTTTCATGTAATTAAATACTTTGACAGGATTACATGAAATGCCCGATGAAGTTTCAGATTCCAGAGCTGTCCCAAATTTCGTATCGACTTTTTTGCCGGTCGATTTCACACTGATGCCTTCCTGATTGGATATCGCCACCACCATATACACATTGAAATGATCGCGGTAGCGGGAGTAGGGATTCACCGAGAAGAAGTGGTCGGCCGTTTCACGCATTTCCTTTTCGTATTTCCCGGTGCGCCTGCGCATGTCGTTTGAGGTATACCCGTCGCCCATGATCACAATGTTTACACCTTTACCAACAGTTGCACTTTGCAGTTTCACCACTTCCATGTCGTTGTAAAAGGCAGGCATCAACTGGGTAACGGTAATCGTCACCGGAGTGGCTTCGCCAGCTTTCACAGTGATGCTTCCTGTGCGATCGCCCTTTGTTTCGGTATATTCATCCACCTTTACGGAAAATTGATTTTCCTCGTGGCTGATTTTGATCCATGTGTCCGGCGAACTGGCATTCCACGAACTGGCATTGGTATTTACTTCCACCGATTGCGCTTCGCCATTGGATTCAAACTCAAGGTCTTCCACAATCACCGACAATTGGTCGGGATACTTGTACTCCAGATTTCCCGGATTACATGCGTGCAAGCAGAGGGCGCTCGCCGCAACTACTAAAATGACTTTACAAAAATTTATCGTTTTCATGATATTGATTTTTTAAAATTTGGTTATTAATTTGATTTTTAGATATTTGTTATTTGATGTTTATTAAATATTCCGCTGCAAAATTATATTGGTTAACTACGCCTGTCAATCACCCTAAAGAGTGAAAATGCATCAGATTAAAAACGAAAGCCTAAAGTCAGGTTAAGTTGATGAACAGGCGCAGTAAGTTTAAAATCATCGAGTTCCAGCCCACTACCGATCATTGCTCTGTAGCCGGAATCGACAAAGCAGTTTTTGCCAATGTTCCAGATCAAGCCTAAACCCGCCCCGGCAACAGCCATTCTATCGCTGTCATTTTCAGAATCGGGCGTATTGTCTACAACAGGTTGATAGCGGTCAGCAGCAAACATGATATTTGCGCCAAATGATGCGCCAAGACGAATGTTGATTTTTTTTGCCGGCGCTAACACATAATGATAGGACATCAAAAGAGACGACAAAGTATACTGGCGATTGAGCACTCCATCAGAAAAATTTTCTTTGGAGACTTCGGAAGACGTTTTCGTATATTCGAATGTACCGATTTGCAGCGAATGAAATCCGATACTCAGATCCAATGACAGGCGGTGCTTTTGATGAAAATAATAACCCAGGTCAAGAGCCGCACCTACCGGCACCATCGTTTTAACCGGGTATTCCGATGAACTCCATGAAGCGGCTTCAGGCAACAAAACCCCGGCGTACAAACCGGTTTCCAGGTACCATTTTTTCCTTTTTTCGCTGATCACTGGTTTCACCTGTTGAACAAATGGAACTTCGAGTTTAACATCGTTAACAGGTTCGGGCTGGGGCTGGCGCACTAACGGTTCAGGCTGCATTTGCGGTATCGTTACAGGGGCTTGAACTGATTTTACCTCATCTTCCTGCAAATTGAAATACACCGGGTCAGCATTTTTTGAGGTTTGAAACATCACTTTCTGTGGCAAAGAACCATCAGGAATGTTGTTAAACGCGCATGTAAGCACTGCTCCTGCGGGCAACAGCATCTCTCCGGATTGCCATTTTCCGGCGTGGGGCATCATAAGATGCGAGCCTTCGCGCGCCGTTGCGCCATTGCTCATTGATATTTCCCCAGAAATGTTGGAAATAAAAGTGGCGTCGACTGTGTGCTGGCCGTATACAAAAGACACATTGTATACCGGCGTTGCGGCTGTGGTTTTGAATGTAACACTGTTGCCGTTGACTTGGGTGACTACAAACAGATCATCCTGCGCCATGGATGAAAAACCGGCTAAAAGACACAAACTGATTGAAATAATTACTTTTTTCATGGTTTTAATTTTTTAAAATGATATATAATATTTTTCTGCAAAAGTACCCTTGCCGGATATGCGCGTCAATCACCCTAAAGAGTGAAAATGTAAAACGGGGTAGATATTTGATGGAATACACAATTTTTTTTGTGATGTCCCTATATTTACCTACATTTGCGATGTAAAAAAATATTAAAACCGTTAAATCCAATGAACAAAACTGAAATATTAAATTACAAGCAAGAGGCTGAAAATCACCTTCTAAACGAGTTATTACCCTTTTGGACTGCTCGAATGATTGACCATGAAAATGGCGGATATCTAACCCATTATGACAAAAATGGGAATGATTCGGGCGAAGACGAAAAGTCCCTGATTGCACAGACGCGCTGTCTGTACACGTGTGCATCGGCTCATCGCGCCGGTTATGGAAACGGTCTGTTTGCCGAAATGGCCAAACATGGCGTCGAGTTTCTCATTAATAAAATGTGGGATGAGGAGCATGGCGGTTTCTACTGGATGCTGGACAGGAAAGGAAATGTAAAAATCGACAAGAAGATTATTTATGGTCACAGTTTTGCGATATATTCCCTGAGCGAATATACGCTTGCCACAGGCGACCCTACCGGTGTTGAGTATGCCCGGAAAGTTTTCGACTTGCTCCAAAAATACTGTGTAGATTCCATGTACGGCGGCTACTGGGAAATGTTTCACCGCGACTGGACGCTCTGCGGCCCGGGCAGTCAGGGGGGCGACCGCAAAACGCTGGATGTACACATGCACCTGATGGAAGCATTCACCACCCTCTACGAATGTACCGGCGAAGAAGTGCATCGCAGAAAATTATTAGAAGATATTGACCTGTTACTCAACAGAATCATTCATCCCATATACAAAACGGGCATACCACAGTTTTTCAAAGACTGGACGGTCGCGCCGCAAATCAAGTTTGACATTATCTGGGGATGGGATCGCTTTTCGGAAGAAGGACAAAAAGGAAATGCCACCGATAACACATGTTACGGACATAATGCCGAATTTGCCTGGTTGTTGCTTCATGCGCTGAAAATCCTGAAAAACGATCCGGAAAGTTATCTGCCATTGTTCCGGACAATTTATGACCATACCATCGACAACGGAATTGATTATGAGTATGGCGGCGTGTATGTGGAAGGCCCACATTCGGGAGGCGTATACGACAAGGAAAAGGAATTTTGGCAACAGGCCGAAGTATTAATTGGATTGTTGGATGCGGTGATCCTGTTGAAAGACGAAAAATATTGGGAAGCCTACAAAAATGTACACCGTTTTGTGTACGATAAGTTTGTGAACAAAGGAGTTGGCGAATGGTTTCCGCTTTTGTCCAGAAGAGGCGAACCCATCTGGACGCACATGAGCCACTCGTGGAAAATCAATTATCACACCGTACGGGCGGTGATACAGTCAATTAAACGGATGGAAGAGCTAATTTTATTTTAATAATCTTTTTATTATGAATTCAACAAACCAAACCAACGAAAATCATTTATTCGGTTGCTGCGCACATTCGCGGCGTGATTTTTTATCTAATTGTGCCAAATGTATTGGAGCGGCTGGCGTTTTTTCCGGATTCGTCGTTCCGGCGATCCTTGCTACAGGAGGCTGTACGCCTAAACGCAGCATGAAGGTACGGGTAGTTTTCGCGCTCCATGCTCCCGTACAGCCGGGACCCGACTGGCCAAATGTCGGTTTCGATTTCAATCCCGTCATGGAGCAGATCATGAACGCTCTGACCGCTGGCTGTCCGGGAATTGAGTTCGTTCAAGCGATGGTTAACGGAGCCGAAAACACAGAAAAACTCATAGCCGCAGACAACGCAGAAGGAAACATCGACGGTTATCTTTTAGTTCAAATGAACTGCTGGAATCACGCAGTTCAACAGTTAACTGCAACAGGAAAGCCGGTTCTCTACGCTGATTTCCACTATGGAGGCAGTGGCGGGTTCTTGGTTTACACCGCAGGACAAATTCGCTCCGGTGCTGAAAATTTTGCACATATTGCATCTGGCAATTTTGCTCATCTTGTGGCTGCAGCTAACTGTTTCCCGCTTGCAAAGGGATCAGGCGGCATCAAGGCTTTCACTGATGGAGTAGCAAAGATTCGTCAGGATATTGTAGCCGGTCTGAACCTGGATATGAAATGCGCCGAAGACAAGTTAGATATCCTTTCAACCGAAGAACTTCTGAAAGAACTCAAGACGAAAAAAATACTGGAGTACGAAACCGGAATGATCGATATCAGACAAGAGGCAAAAGAATTGCTCGGCGTTGAAATCATCCGGCGTCCTTTTGCTGAACTAAACGATCTGTGGGAAAAAGCCGACAAGGTTCAGGCGATGGAAGTCGTAAAACACTGGACGAGCGGAACTACGGCGA
>Ga0209737_10000971_pt1 | contig 21588 bp, 15 predicted proteins | sample TergutCu122P3_FD_187284 | JGI IMG/M metagenome (GOLD analysis project Ga0209737, IMG submission 187284) | Cubitermes ugandensis P3 segment gut microbial communities from Kakamega Forest, Kenya - Cu122 P3 (SPAdes) (version 2) | ecosystem: Host-associated > Arthropoda: Insects > Digestive system...
TCATTCACCACTACTACTTCAAATCGCGGATAATCCTGATTTAAAATTTCAGGTAAAGTTTTTATGAGTAGATGGGCATCATTTTTAGCTGTTATTACAATGGAAATAGGTGTATTTGTTTGCGAACCAAACGATTTTTGTTTATGAAAAGAAAATTTAAAAAAGAGTATTAGGTAATATAGAACTTGCAACAAAACCACAATTCCGAAAACGGTGATTAATATTTCAGGGAAAGAGGAGGAGATGAAATCAATGCTCATAATGCAATCTGTTGTCTTTTTCTTTAATGCTTTCGCGTTTATCGTATTTTTTCTTTCCGCGCGCTAACGCAATGTCTAATTTGGCGTAGCCGTTTTCATTTATAAACAATAATGTTGGGACAATGGTTAAGCCACGCTCGTTCAGCTTAACAAGTAACTTTTTTATTTCACGTTTGTTGAGCAATAACTTTCTGTCTCGTTTGGTTTCGTGGTTGTTGTAGCTACCATTAGCATATTCGCTAATGTGCATGTTGTGCACCCACAATTCACCGTTTACAAAGGAACAATAAGCATCCTGAACATTTGCCTTACCGGCACGTATAGATTTGATTTCCGTACCGGTAAGCACTAATCCAGCAGTATATTTGGTAAGTAGAAAATACTCAAACTCCGCTTTACGATTTTTAATGGAAATGGTAGGTGCCGCTTTTCCTTTCGACATTACTTTTTATCAATATCAATAAGTTTGTATTTTTTGGTTCCCATACCCAACTGTTCGGCATAGTCAATTTGATGTTTTCCGCTTACCAAATTAACTTTCAAAAATGCATCATCGCATTGGTGTGCTTTATCCACTAAATCGTGGGCGGCAGCTTCAATTGCTACAATATCTGTAGATACTAATATCCCGATATCGCTAATAAATGGCTCTCTCGGATTGGAAGCGCAATCGCAGCTTGGAGAAACGGTCATAATGATGTTATAATACACAGAGTTTACCAACTCTATGGCGGGCTTTGCATATTCCACCAATTTTTCAAGGAAAATTCTTGTTCTCTCATCATCTGCCGGACGTACAATAGCTCTTCTTGGGCAGGCAGTAATACACATGCCACAACCGCTACAACTATTCAAATTAATGGCAAGTGGTTCTAATGTAATGGCGTTTTCGGGGCAATCTTTTACGCAAAGTCCGCAAGCATTACAGTTTTCCGGCTTGCATTGCGGAAAATCATTTTTGTGCATGAGACGTTTGCCATGCGGAGTCGCCATTCCCATGGAAGCATTTTTGATACAACCTCCAAAACCCGAGCTACCATGACCTTTGAAATGCGTGAAATAAACTATCGTAGAGTAATTTTCAAGATTTTTTCCGAGTAAAGCGGTTTTAAAGTGTCTTCCACCCACAACCGGAACTTCTATTGTACCGCCTTCATCCAAAATATCAATCGGTGCAAAAGTAAAGCCATGATCTCTTGCCAGTTCAATATGGGTGTCTGTCTTTGCGCGACGTCCTCCATAAGCTACGTTGGTTTCTACTAATGTGGCATTTAATGCTGCACAAAGCGGTTCTACCATTGTAGCAGGCACAAAATAGGTATTGCCATCTTCTCCAAAATGTACTTTAATTCCGATATTGTCTCCTTGTACGTTATCTTTTATATATTCAAAAAGCCTCATTACTCCTTCAGGAGAAATGTCGGAGGTGAAATACACGTTCGCAGGTTCGCCAAGAGCTATTGGTGTTTTAGTATTTGAGCAACTGAAAAACAAAAAAGCACTAATTACTAAGAAAATAAATGTGATTTTTTTCATAAATATGTTGAGTTAATTTATCGGCAAATATAGGGTTTTTATTGGAATGTGTATGTTAAAATGATTAATTACGTAGAGAACCACAGAGGCTAAAAGAGGAATTATTAATGTACAATTCTGCAACTCAATCCTCTTTTCATTAATTCCTCTTTAATCGTATCCAATTGTTTTTTATGTTGTAAATTAACAGTGAGCAAGACCATTACATGCCCTACAGGTACAGAAGTAATGGAACGTTCGTGCACAATATCCTGAATATTAGCTTTTAATTTCTCCAAAATAGCTAATATTTTTTGCAACTCACCGGCATGATCAGGCACAATGACTTGCAATGTTGTGCGTAATCCTTCTAGATACATACCTTGGTCAATGATTTGTTGTAACAAGCTCATATTAATATTTCCACCGCTGACAATGGGCACGACCATTTTTCCCATACATTTCGATTTGCGTGTAATAGCAGCGGCTAGAGCAGCGGCGCCGGCAGGTTCAACAAGCAATTTTCCACGTTGAAGCATTAAATAAGCGGCGTGAGCAATTTCGGTATCACTTACGGTAATCAATTCATCCACATATTCTTCAATAATTTTAAACGTTAGATCTCCCGGGCGCTTCACGGCAATACCGTCGGCAATGGTTGATGCTGTGGGTAGCGTAATAATTTCGTTTTTTCCAAGTGAGGCTAACATGGAAGCGGCATTTTCGGCTTCAACGCCAATAATTTTAATTGCGGGCTTCATTTCTTTCATCGCAATAGCAATTCCACTTATCAATCCGCCGCCGCCTACAGGAACAATTACGGTATCTACATCAGGACATTGAATAAATATTTCTAATCCTACCACGCCTTGTCCGGCAATAATTTTCGGATCGTTAAACGGATGAATGTAAGTAGCATTATGTGTTTGACAATACTCTTGCGAAGCGGCGTAAGCATCATCAAACGAATCGCCTGTTAAAACTACGTCGGCGCCATAAGATCGGGTAGCGCTCACTTTTGTAGGCGGAGTGAATGTGGGCATAAAAATTGTACTTTTTAGTCCCAATTTCGTAGCAGAAAATGCTACGCCTTGCGCATGATTTCCTGCAGAAGCCGCTACTACCGGATATTTTCTCTCCGCTTCCGTTAAATGAGAAATTTTATTGAAAGCGCCACGTACTTTAAATGAGCCGGTGGTTTGTAAGTTTTCCAATTTCATCAAAACTTGTGTGCCGGCTAATTTCGAAAACGTTTTCGAAGGCATTAAAGTGGTGCTTTTTATGGTATCGCGCATAGATTGCTGGGCAGCGATGATGTCGGCGTATTTAATCATAAAATAGTGGTAATGATTAGTGGTTAATAGATTTTATTTTAATTGTCATCAGTTTTAACTGACCGGAGAGTTTAGAAATAACACTTAACCCCACACGCATGAAAGATTTAACCTAAAATTAACATTCAATTTTAGCGCCAAAACCAAGCTTATTTCAGCACTTCAGGATAATAACTGTAAGCGGGGCATTTTTGTGTGCGGCAAGAAGTAGCAAAAAATGCGAGGGCTGCAATGCAAAGTAATAAAATAATTGTTCGTTTCATAATTAAACCTCCTGTTCTAATAATTTCTAATTGTTGATTTATTAATTTTTTTAATTCTTCTTCTTAGGTAAATATAACTGAATATTTTGATACGAAAAGTTTGGCTGTTCATGTCATAAGTTCTGTGTTTCAGACTCAATTCGCCATTGTTTATGACGTTTTTTAACGCTGCAAATGTATATTTTTTTTGATAGTATATAAAAAAATCAAACTAAATTCTTTTATTTTTGCCCCTTTATTGCATCTTATGGCTAAAGATATTATTTCTCAAATGACTGGCTCCGAATATCAGTATGGTTTTGTTTCCAATATTGATATAGAGGAATTTCCTAAAGGATTGAATGAAGATATTGTTCGTTTAATTTCTAAACGTAAAAATGAACCGGAATGGTTGCTTGAGTTTCGCTTAAAAGCATTTGCAAAGTGGAAAACGATGACAGAACCCGAATGGGCGCATCTTACTTATCAAAAACCGAATTATCAAGAAATTACTTATTTAGCTATTCCTAAAAAGAAATACATAGATATTGAAAAAGGGGAGATTGATGCTGAACTAATAGACACATTTAACAAACTGGGAATCTCACTAGATGAACAGCGTTTGTCAGAAGTTGCTGTAGATGCGGTGATAGATTCGGTCTCTGTAAAAACCACGTTTTCTGAGCAGTTAGAAAAAGAAGGAATTATTTTTTGTTCTTTTGGAGAGGCAGTGCATAAGTGTCCGGAATTGATTAAAGAGTATTTGGGATCGGTGGTGCCTATCGGAGACAATTTTTTTGCTGCGCTCAATTCGGCAGTCTTCAGTGAAGGGTCTTTTTGCTATATTCCCAAAGGCGTGCGTTGCCCTATGGAGCTTTCTACATATTTCAGAATCAACGCTTCCGGAACCGGACAGTTTGAGCGCACTTTGCTCATCGCCGATGAAGGCGCTTATGTAAGTTATATGGAAGGATGCACTGCACCACAACGCGATGAGAACCAATTGCATGCTGCTGTAGTAGAAATTGTAGCGCTCAAAGATGCCGAGGTGAAATATTCTACCGTGCAAAATTGGTACCCGGGCGATAAAAACGGTAATGGCGGAATTTACAATTTTGTTACTAAACGTGGCGTTTGTAAAGGTGCAAATTCTAAAATTTCGTGGACACAAGTGGAAACAGGATCTGCCGTTACATGGAAATACCCTAGCTGTATACTGCAAGGCGACAATTCAATAGGTGAATTTTATTCGGTAGCGTTAACCAATAATTTCCAACAAGCAGATACCGGTACGAAAATGATTCACTTGGGAAAAAACACACGTAGTTTGATTGTTTCTAAAGGAATTTCCGCAGGGAAAAGTCAAAACAGCTACAGAGGGTTAGTGCATGTTTCCAAAAAAGCCGAGAATGCACGCAACTTTTCTCAATGCGATTCGCTACTCATGGGTGATAAATGTGGCGCTCATACTTTTCCTTACATAGATTGCCATAACAAAAGCGCTGTATTGGAACATGAAGCTACTACTTCTAAAATTTCTGACGACCAACTTTTTTATTGCCAACAGCGCGGCATTGATAAGGAGTCTGCTATTAGCTTGATTGTGAACGGATATGCCAAAGATGTACTCAATAAACTTCCCATGGAGTTTGCTGCCGAAGCGCAAAAATTGTTGGCAATAAGTTTGGAAGGAAGTGTAGGGTGAAGGCTTGAAAGTTTCAGATTTAATAGCCATAGATTTGTAACCCGTAACTTTAAATTTTATTTTTTACACTCTCCTTTCCAACAAATAATAAACCGCTGTAGTATAAAAGTCTTGAATATATGGAATTTGGAAAATTTTGGGTAGTCGCCGTGGCTTTAACCCAAATTTAACTTGATAATTAGGATTGATGAGCCAATGTGTCTTTTGAATTGTAACATAGTTTTCACAACGAATAATCTTTTCAAATTTTTTAATACTGATACCTGTTTCAGTTAATTCCAAAAGTCCTTTAATTTCATTTTCTGAAGAGCCAAAGATTTTCAATATGATTTTATACACAGGTTTTGGAAAAGCATGTATATAAGGCATACGGCTTACCCACTTTTTTGCGCTAACTTGCTGGTGTCCTCCAAAAGGCATTCGCCAAGGCGGGAAGGCAAAAAATGCAACACCTGTTGGCGCAATAAATTTCTTTAGATGTTTCATAAATTGTTCTTGTACAGGAATATGCTCAATTACATCTCGTAAAAAAACAATGTCAAAGACGCCGCCAATTTCATCCGGAGTTACATCATAAATATTTTTGTTTAATAGTGTTAAATTCGACTTTAATGGATTATCCTCATAAAATCTCAAAGCATTCTTGTAACTCACTTCCGATAATTCAACGCCGTAGCATTCACATCTTTCTTCAAGAAAAGGAATTAGGTTTCCACCTTCGCCGCAACCAATTTCAAGAACTCGAATTTTCTTATTGTTAGTATTTATGTTTTGCAAAATGTAGGGTAAGACATATTTTCTCGTACTTTCACTTTGTTCATTAAAATATTGTAAACGGTTTTTATGTCTTTCTTGCATAACGTATCAGTCCTAAATTATTTGCCTTAAATCGCTAATCTTTAAATATTAAATCTTTAAATTTATAACATTGCTAATCTCTCTATTACCACCGGCTTATCCTCCTGATAGGTTACTCCAAACCATACGGCATCGCAATCAATAATTTTAACAGTAGCCAAATGGTTTTTTATAAAGTAATTAATAGCTGTAGGAATAGGAAATTCCGATTTGGGATTATCGTTATTTTCTTTTAAAAATTCAATAAAAAGGTCGTTTAAAAAAGTGAAAAAATAAGGTGTGAATCCCCAAAAATTCATAGAAACCGGTTCCTCGCCTGTAAGTACAACCACCTTGCCGTTTTCATCCGTATTTTGAAAGGTATTGTTTTTTCGTTCAATTTTTGTCATTTCTGTAATAGAGATTAATTCCCTATTTTCATTGGCTTGGCACACTCCGCGTGATACTGTTCCATGTTCTGAGAGTGTGTTTTTCAGTTGGTAGCCGATCATAGAAAAAACCGGTTTTTCACAATTATTGAATTGTCGTAGAAAATCAGCCATGGCAATAAAGGCTTTACGGCTATAAAAATCATCGGCATTAATTACGGCAAACGGTTCTTTTATAGCATCTTTTGCCACGAGAATAGCATGTGCCGTGCCATACGGTTTCACACGTTCCGAATTTTTTTGAAATCCTTCCGGAAGCACATCCAACTCTTGAAATACACATTCACATGTTATTTTAGATTTATATTTTGATAATATTTGAGTATCGAAAGCTTCTTTCATACTTTCTCTGATCACAAATACCACTTTGGTGAAACCTGCTGCGATAGCGTCATCTATAGAATAATCCATAATCGTTTCTCCACTAGGACCTAATGCATCCAATTGTTTCAATCCACCGTAACGGCTTCCCATGCCGGCAGCTAAAATTAAAAGCGTGATATTTTTCATATTCTATGTAACACTTTTGTTATTAATTGATCCATCTCTTGATTGTAATCTTTTAAAAATTGATGATTAACACGATTGGCAATAGCCAAGCAAACCGTTAATGTTTTATGTTCGAGTAAGTTTCCTAATCCATAAATGGCAGAACATTCCATCTCTAAATTTGTGATTCTATTACCTTGGTAGTTAAAAGCTTCAATTTTTTCATTTAAATGTGGAAATGCCAATAGGGCGCGAACCTGCCTGCCTTGTGGACCAAAGAATCCGGGTGCACTTGCCGTAATGCCTTGTGTCATATCGAATGCAATTGTTTCTAAAAGTGTTTTGTCGGCAGGAAAACAATAGGGATAGGGGAGCCGTTCGCCCCATCCGGTAAATTGTACAAAATGTGCCACCAAATCTTTATACTCACTCGAATTATGCTTGTAAAATTGCAACAGTCCATCAAATCCGAAGCCTTGTTTTGCCGCAATAAACGAGCCTACCGGAATATCTTCCTGAATGGCGCCGCATGTTCCAATGCGTACCATTGTGAGCGTTTTATGCTCCGGTTTGCGTACCATTTTTTGTAAATCAATATTCGCCAAAGCATCTAATTCTGTTAACACGATGTCAATATTGTCCGTTCCCATTCCGGTAGAAGTAACAGAAATTCTTTTATTTTGAAACCACCCTGTATGCGTGGTCAACTCTCTGTGTGAATGGGTAAATTCAATGGAATCAAATTTGGTGGAAATGGTTTCTACGCGTCCCGGATCGCCTACTAAAATAATTTTATCGGCTAAATTTTCAGGATGAATGCCAATGTGGTAAATGGCGCCATTAGGCTGCAACGGTAATTCGGAAGGAGGGATTTTCATAACACAAATAATTTTTGCAAAATAAGCAACCTTTTTTATAAAAAACGCTTCCTGAAGATTTTTTTGCGAAAATAATATATTTTTGCGCCCTCAAAAAGCGGCGGGGTAGCTCAGTTGGTTAGAGCGTCGGATTCATAACCCGGAGGTCACGAGTTCAACTCTCGTTCCCGCCACTACCTTATAAAATTCGTTCTCTCCCGCGGCTCTTGTTTCGGTTTTTCAATTCCGGCTTTTTCTCCTGCTTCAATAGATTTTAGCAGCCACGCCATATTATGCCCCAACGTACGCATAATTTGCAGTCCTTCTTTGTCTTGGCGAACCTCGTCGGGCGTATTACCAAATACCATATTCCAATATTGTGAAGAAACCACCGGCATGTTGTTTATGGTAAAATAATAATTTAACTGTTGAAATGTAGATGTTGTGCCTGCTCTGCGCGCAGCCACAACACTCGCACCGGGCTTATACGCTAAATGCCGGCTTCCACTGTAAAACAACCGGTCTAAGAATGACTTCATAGTACCATTAATTCCGGAATAATACACAGGACTTCCAAAAATAAAACCATCTGCTGTTTTTGCCTTTTCAGCCACCTCATTCACGATGTCATCAAAAATGCAAACTCCTGTTTCTTTGCATTTCATGCAGGCAATACATCCACGTATCGCTTTGTCTCCAATTTGAATAATTTCGGTTTCGATACCGTTTTCGTTTAATGCTTTGGCAACTTCGCTTAATGCGGTAAAGGTGCAGCCTTCTTTATTGGGGCTGCCGTTTAATAAGAGAACTTTCATTGATGTCTGAACTTTGGTTTTATTATGATTTTTATGATGTTCATGATTAATGTTTGAAGTTTCATTTGTCTGATTGTTTGTACTTCTATTACAGGCAAATAGAATTCCTACAATTAATAATAAAAAAGATAATTTTTGCATGATTTGATGATTTTTAGAATCAGTGTAAATATATATTTTTCGCAAAAATAAAAAAACATTATACAATTTATTCTCTCACGTAAATCCTCGGAACACGTTTTGAAATTGCCGTTAAAAGTTCGTAGGATGTTTTCTCAATTTTGCTACCAATCATTTCCAATGAGTTTTCCGTACCGTAAATTATAACCTCATCGCCTATGGCAACATCCAAACCGGTAACATCAATTGTGGTCATATCCATACTGATTTTACCCACTATAGGACAATGTTTGTGCTGTACGAGCATTGTTCCGACACCATTGCTGAGTCTTCGCGGAAATCCATCAGCATAACCTACCGGAACGATTGCAATTTGCATATCTTTTGGCGCGGTAAATGTTCTATTATACCCAACGGTTTCTCCTTTTTTAATTTTTTTTATTTGTGTGATAACGCTTCTTAATGTAGTTACAGATTGTAGCTGTTGTTGAATTTCCGGAAGCGGGCAAAATCCATATAATCCCAATCCCAATCTTACCATATCGAATTGTGCCTCCGGAAAACGAACAATACCTGCTGTATTTAAGATGTGTTTTAAATAAGAGTATGCAATTTGTGTGTCAATTTTTTGGCAAGCCGCTTTAAATTTATTAATTTGACTTTGTGTAAACTCATCTTCCTCAGTATCTTCCGATGCTGCCAGATGGGTAAAAACGGAAGCTATTTTTAATTTTGAACAACTGTTCACCATTTTCAGCATCTCATCAATTTCATCTTCATCAAATCCCAAGCGATGCATTCCGGTGTCTATTTTAATATGAATTGGAAAAGTGTCAACTTCAGGATAATTTTGCAACGTTGAAATTAATTCTTTCAAATAGAACAAATTAAAAATTTCAGGTTCTAAATGATACTGAATCATTAGATCGAAGCCGGTAGTTTCTGCACCTAAAACAATGATAGGGCGAGTAATATTCCTTTTTCGTAAGGCAACACCTTCATCAGTGTAAGCCACTGCTAAATAATCTATTTGATGATAAGATAATTCATTAATCAATTCCGCATCACCCAGTCCGTAAGACATTGCCTTTACCATTGCCATAATTTTAGTTTCGGGATGAAGTAATTTCTTAAAAAAATGTAAGTTATGAATGAGCGCAGCCAAATCAACTTGCAGAATAGTTTGGTGTGTTTTCAATTGCAATGCTTGTACTACCCTTTCAAACTTAAAAGAGCGCGCCCCTTTAATCAATATTGCCTCATCTCGAATATTAATGTCGTCTAAATGAGCTAAGAGTTCGTTAGTTGTAGCATAAAAATATTTTTCTACAACAGGAAAAAAACCATGCCATTTGCGCATCTCGTTTCCTACCACAATCATTTTGCTAATGTGATGATTTTCAAATATTTTTGACAATTCAAAATATTCTTTTTCCTTCCAATTTACTTGTTCAAAATCTGAAATAATCAATGTTTTTTTTGCAAATTGTGTTTGAGTAGATAAAAAATCTAATGCAATGCGTAATGAATTGACATCTAAGCTATAAGTATCATTTATAATAATAGAATAATTTTGCGCTTCTTTAATTTCCATGCGCATGCTCAACGGTGAGAGAAAACGCAATTGCTTTGAAATATAAGAAAGTGAATACTCCAGATACATCAATAATACACTGATTTGTAAAACATTTTCTACAGAAGCGGCATCTGTAAAAGGAATTTCGAGCCACTCTTGGGAATGTGAAAATTCCACAATGGTAAAATTTTGAAGCTGTTTTTGTGAAGTAATTTTAAAGTATGAATTTTGATCTTTCCCCCATGAAATTTTTTGTAAATGTACAAAACTATCTTCTTCTAATGTCTCCCTGATTAATTGGCAGTCATTATTATAAATGATAACGGATGTCGTTTTAAACAGTTTTAATTTTTCTAGTAATTTTTCTTTATCATTTTCAAAAAAGCCCGAATGCGCATTTCCAATATTTGTTAAAATGCCGATATTGGGTTTTATCACTGCTTCCAATTTATCCATCTCATTTTTTTGAGAAATACCGGCTTCAAAAATTGCAAAATTGTAATTGTCATTCATTTGCCAAACTGAAAGCGGTACTCCAATTTGAGAATTATAGCTATTTGGACTTTTTATAACGGAAAAATCTTTCGATAAAACAGTAGCTAACCATTCTTTTACAATGGTTTTGCCATTACTTCCGGTAATTCCCAACACAGGATAGTAAAAATGTTTTCTGTGTTCCGCTGCAATTTGCTGCATTGCCAAAACAGGATCCTCTACCTGATAAAAATTGGCGTTCAAATCTTTATAACAGTCTAAATTTTCACTAACAATGAAATTCTTAACTTTTTGCTTGATTAATTCAGAAATGTACAAATGTCCGTCGTTTTTTTTTGTTTTTATGGCAAAAAAAAGTGTTTGTGCCGGAAAAATCAATTTTCTGCTATCAAATCCCAATTCGGAAACTCCCCAGTTCGAATCAAAAACGATACTGTTTTTTGGAGAGATAATTTGTATGATTTTATCCGGTGAAAGCATATTAACGGAGCGCTTTTCGATTGTTTAAAATATCAATTGCCAAATAGATAGCATTTCTCATGGAAGTAGGCGAAGCGATGTTTTTTCCCGCAATATCATACCCCGTTCCGTGTGCGGGCGAAGTCCTTACGATGGGCAAGCCGGCGGTAAAATTTACACCACCTTCATACGCCAATAGTTTGAATGGAATCATGCCTTGGTCGTGGTACATTGCCAAAACAGCATCAAACTGTTTGTACCGTCCGGAAGCAAAGAATCCATCAGCCGGGAAAGGACCAAAAACGTTTATATTTTGATCGAATGCTTGGTTAATTGCGGGTTTTATAATGCTTGCCTCTTCTTTTCCAAGAAGCCCGTTATCCCCTGCATGCGGATTGAGTGATAATACTGCAATTTTTGGGTTACTGCATAAAAAATCTTTTATCAATGAATGATTAAGCGTCTTAATTTTTCTTAAAATCAACTCAGAATTCAATATTCTGCCAATATCATTTATTGGATTATGGTTGGTAACAAAGCCCACTTTAATATTATCCGCCACCATTAACATCATGGTGTTTTGGGCATTAAACTGGGCGCTGAAAAACTCGGTATGCCCGGCAAAATTAAAAGATTGTGATTGAATATTATGTTTATGGATCGGTGCAGTAATAATTGCGTCAATTGCATTGTTTTTCAAGTCACTACAAGCTGCTTTTAGTGCTAATTCTGCCATTTTCCCACCCATTTCCGAATTTTCGCCTAATGCAATTTTTATTTCATCATCACGGAGGTTAACTAGATTGGGCTTTTTAGATGTAGCTTGCTGTGCACTTTTGATAAATTGAAATGCAAAGTCATTCATTTCTAATATTTTTCTATGATAACTTGCCACTTTTGCCATCCCATAAACCATAGGTGTGCAAACTTCCATAATTTTAGGATCTACAAGTGCTTTCATAATCACTTCATATCCAATGCCATTAATATCTCCATGAGTAATACCTATTTTGTAAAGCTGCTCCATAAATTTGAATTTATATTCGGTTATTAATAATACAAAAATATTAACGCCTTTTTGTTGTTTTTCTTGTAATTGATGAAAACTAGTTAAGATGATTCACGAAATAATTTTTTATTCGAACATGATACGGAGAAGGTATGGAGCAAACTCTATCCATAATTGATTTTTCAAAATAGTATATTTTCGTTTTTCTCATACTTTTTTGCTCCATTTAGTTGGAGTATTTTTTATTCTGTTAATATTATTGATTTGTAATTTTTGGACTGAAACCTTGTATAAAATTATCAAACGGCTTGGAATCATTTTCGTTTTAATTTTTTGATTGTCAAAATCAACTCCGTAAAATTTATTTTTATTGGCGTGTAGACAAAACAATGTTTCGGAACAGATTTTAATATAAACTACCCCGCCCTTCGGGCACCCCTTCAAATTTTGAAGGGGATATTGGGACGCCTCCCATGACTTCGGCATGGGAGCGAGAATTAGGTGGACTATGGTATTCATAACTAATTCCGTTCGCAAAATTAAGATTTTTTGACTCTTATCTTTGTGTACGGAATTAATTAGGAAGTCCACTTGAGCTTGAAATCTTAAAAAAAGCACTCGGCATCATCTCCACGAGCGACCGTTGAAATATATGTTTATCCGGGAAAACAGGAATTTCTATACGGTTGGGATGATGTGTAGTGTATTGGAAGTGAGCCGGAGTTCATACAACGATTGGCAATCCGGAAGAACCAATAAACGAAAGAATCGTAAAAAAATCATGCAAACTCAAATTCAAGAGGTCTATTTCCAGCACAAGCAACGCTACGGCAGTCCCCGTATTGCCAAGGAGCTGCAATCCAATAAGGTCTCTGTTTCTGTGCGGACAGTTGCCAAATACATGAAAGAGATGGGATTGAGGAGTAAACGTTCGAAGAAATACGTTCTTACAACCGATTCAAAGCATACCCATCGTGTCTTTGAAAATGTTTTAGACCGTCGTTTTAACGAGCCATTTCCGCATGGGGCTTGGGTTTCAGATATTACTTACATTCAAACCAAAAACGGTTTTTTGTATCAAACAGTCATTATTGATCTGGAAGACAGAAAGATCATCGGTTGGTCGCATAGCGAAGGATTAAGCGCAGAAGAGACAACGCTTTCAGCCTTCAGGATGGCTGTCAAAAACAGGCCGCCCCAAAAAGATTTGATTTTTCATTCTGACAGGGGTGTTCAGTACAGTTGCAACAGTTTTGTTAACTTGTTACAGGGATACGGTATAACCCAAAGTATGTGCCGCAAAGCAAACTGTTGGGACAATGCGGTTGCAGAGTCGTATTTCAAAACACTAAAATCGGAATTGATCTACGGAAACAGGCTCCTGACAAAGGAGAAAATGAAAACAATGTTGTTTGAATACGTTGAAATCTATTATAATCAAAACCGGAGACATTCGGCTTTGGGAAACCTTACTATTAAAGAATTTGCAGAATTAAAAATGAAAAATGTCGCTTAAATCAAAAAAGACTCTTATCTTTGTGAACGAAATTAATTATGAAGACCAATGCTCAGACACGCAAAATCTAAAATCACAATAAAAAGGGCCCAGGAACTCACTAAAACAATGTATCAACTCAAGTACCGGTTACCAACATCGCGATTTACCAAGATAAAAATACTCGGTATGGACAGTGAGCAGCAGGAACTCTACGATGCCGTCGCCCGATGGGTTAACCGAAAATAATCTTGGGTGTCCCAATGCAGAAGTCAGGAAAAATAGCCCACTCAAAAGCAGGCTATTAACAAATATTCCGTAACCGGTTTCTATTCTACAATAAGTTTAACCTTATTGGAAACAAAATAACCCCTAAATATATTGCCATCATCAAGTTTGCCTTCCACTCTCATATCCAAAGGCGGCACTCGAGGATTATAATCGGAATAAACAAAATATAAATAATATTCCCCTTTGGGTAAATTAGAATGGTACTCGCCTAATAAAAGATACAGTTCCAAATTTTGTTTCTCATTACGTATTACATATTTTGCTAAATCATAATCATGTTGTTCTTGTGCATTGAGCAACCTACGTTCAATTCTCAACTTAGGAGAGACAAATAAGCGTTCATTCATTCTTCTTATTTCTACTTTTTGATTTTCATATGAAACAAGTTCAAAACGGGCATTTATTATTTTACCTTCCTTATCTTCAATGACATACATTAATGGTGTGGAAAAGTACTTGTATGAATTTGGACTCAAGTCACTAAGGCCAAAAAAATGCGATGGAACATATTTATTAAATGAATGAAGTATCACACTGTCTTGCAACATTGGAACATTAATTTCTGCATTAATTTTTATAGCGTATTTTTGACGATTTTTGGCTTTCTTTTTGACAATCTTTGTATCGGTAATTGATAGATTAACTTCAAAAACATCTTGAGCAATAACATTAGCAGAGAAGAATAACAGGGAAATTAAAAACAGGATTTGTTTGATTTTTTTATACATGACGAATTTGTTTACAGTTTCTTATTGTATTAGAGTTAAGGAATTTATGGCCATAACCGCAAAAAATTAAAATAATAATCAACCCTTTCTTGTCTCCATGGCGAAGGATACAGAGTGTTAGCAATAGTGTGCGCTCTATATTCTAACATAGGAATGGCTGCTCTAGAACCAAAATTTTGATAAAGGCTTTCCGCCATTCCTGTAAAAAAGTCATTTCCATGTTGCCACTCATGAAATAAAGTGCCTATTGATTTATTGTGACCTTTCCACATACCTCGTACTGTTTTTCTAGATAAATAAATTTCATTATCTCCATACATCGGATAGCCATCGCTTGATAGACCAAACGCTTTACCTGGTCTGGCAAAGCCAGCAGCTTCATCACCATTAGAGCTATACATCTTGCCACCAAAAGCTTTATGATCCGTGCCAGCAAGATTTTTTCTAGTACCTAATTGTACAGTAGCATCTGCTTCTCCGATTTCAGATAGTAATTGTGCACGATATTGTTCTGTTAAAATTTCTAATTTAGTTTTTAATGTTGGGCCACCATCCCAAAAATTTCTTCCATCCAAAGCAGCATCAATACCACCCGTAAGGCCACCCATCAATCCACCTGTGCCTCCTGCAATTAATCCTCCTTTAACTCCACCCCATAATCCTTGACCAAAATTAGCACCGCTCATCCAAGCATTGCCGGCACCGGTAACAAACCCACTACTAAATCCTACTCCTGCACCTGTGCCAAAGTAACCTAATCCTTTCCAACTAAACTCCGCACCGTTCACCATCCAATTCATTAACCCACCAAAAACCGCACCTACTATGAGGTGTACAAACTCCCCGCTGGGGTCTGTATACATCAATGGATTATTCCTTGCATAAGTATAGCGGTTAAAGTCCTGCGTAAAACTGCTGTTTAACACATACTTATCCGGCGAGAAGAACCTTGCAATGACAGGATCGTACAAGCGCCCGTTCATGTTAATAATCTTAAGGGCAGGATAATGCTCGTGCCCTGTAAAGCCACGGTTAGTAAGCGGAAAATCCAAGTTAAAATGCTCAAGGTCAGGATTTAAAATATTGGTGGGCGGCAATTCAATAATATTGCTATTGTTAGGACTACCGAAGTGGGTAGTATTTAGCGGGATAACGTTCCCCCACGGGTCAAAGTAGTTGCGTTGCACCACTTTCTTGTTAGGATTGGTAATAGCACAGTAACTGCCCAAATGGTCGGTATGGATGTAATACATGCTGTCCGTATAGGCGGTTTCATAGTCAACATACAATGCCACCACACCGTTGTCGCCGTAAATATAATGGTAGTGGTTAATGCTGCCAACCATATAATCCTCTTCCCTCTCGTAATGTTTGTTAACATAGTGGCGTATGTTTTCCGGCATTTTCTTTCTATACCTCACCATCTTTTGGCGCTGCTGGTTTGCGCCATAGGAAAGCTCAAGCCGGTATCCGTCAATAATCTGGGCAGGCTGGTTAAAAAAGTTGTAGGTTACATCGCATGAGTTTTCAAAAATGTCAACACTCATTTTCGTTACCCCGGATACTGCGTGCGCCTTAACCCCATCAATCCCGGGAGTTTGATAGCTATAAACTCCCAGTGCGGAGTTGCTCTCAAAGTTTCCATTGGCATGGTAGGAGAACGTTTGCGGCATCGCCGCTTTCCCTGTGGAGCTGAGGGCAATGCCTGTAAGCCTGTGTAACTTGTCGTATTCGTATTCCTCCATATAATTTATTACGCTTTCGGAACGCGAGATTATTAAACCCCTGTCGTCATAGGCATAGCGGTAGTTTAAAAAGACGCTGTCTACGGTATAAGCCGGCTCGGTAATGAGACTGTTTGTACTGTTTGGGTTATCGTCCAAGCTGTTCAAACCTCCCTGGAGTATACCTCCTGAAGAATGAACCCCGCCGCCGCCACCTATAACAACGGGCACCTTATTGCCGGTTTTAATGCGGGTAAGCAGCCCGTGCGGAGTATACGTATACTCGGTTACTACACCGTTGCCGTACTCGCAACGGGTGGGTACATGGTACCTGCTGTGCCGTGTGTTTACCCTGTAAATAAGGTTGTTATTGTCGCCGCGCCTAATCTCGTTTAACTTCCCGGTTGGGGTATAGCTGTATTCCACACTAAAACCGGTAGGATAGGTAAGTGTGCCCAATTGCCCGTTTGCAGTGTAGGTGTAATGGAATGCATAAGAATCCTCATCAATAACCTTCGAATGCGTGATTAAACGGCTTAAATTATTGTAAGTAAATCTTTCTACCCGGACATTGTCCATGTATATGGCAGTTAATTTCCCCCTTGCATTAGAGCCAACATCGTAGCCATAGACAATGGTTTGTTCATTTTCATCCTGGTCAACAAATTCCTTGCGGACTACGCGCCCCAGCCTGTCGTACTGGTAAGTGGTGATATTGCCGTTTGCGTCTACCTGCTCTATTAATTCGTTAAACCCGTTATACTTGGAAGTAATCTCCCCTGCATTGGGTTCTGTGATAGAGCGGCGGTTGCCCCATAAATCGGACAGGATTGTAGTAGTGGCATCATCAATGGTTACCACGGTTTTATGCCTGGTATTGTCACCACTACCGGTAACTGCATAACTGTAGTCAATGAAACCTCCCGCGTCCTCAGCCTGGATGATTCTCCCCAAAGCGTCGTAGTTTTTAAGTGAAGATACGCCATTCAGGTAATCTATAATAGTTACACTCCTTGTACCATATTCATAGGATAAATGGATATAAGGCGCCTTTTCTTCAAGCTTCCTTCCCAAATAATCATATTCATATTCGTGCCAAATCCTGGGGTCGATAAAAGCGCCGAAGGGGTATGAAGTCCTTTCCACCAGCCCCCTGTCATTGTAGCGGGTTTCAAAATAGTTGTTGTCTTCCCGGCGGCATACTTCCCTTCCCAGGATATCGTAATAAATCCTTAGAGGAGGTCTTCCTGTTGTAGTGGTGTAGGTGGTATAACGGGCATTGGGCAAAAAGGAAGAGGAATACCAGTCCACAGAAATATCTGTTTGAGTGCCGTCAGGATAATTAACTTGTGTAAGGTTTCCGAAGGAATCGTACTGGTAGGTTGTAGTTAAATTGTTCGCATTGGTTTCCGATAACTTGTTTCCTGTTTTAGTGTCGTAGGTAAAAATTGTCCTGTGTCCCAGGGGATTTGTAATTTGTGTTAAAAAGCGGTGCGTGTTGTCATATTCATACTTTTCTGTCCGCGGTATGCAGCCAGCTGCCGAAACCGTTTTCTCTTGGTAAAGTCCTGCAGGCGTATATTTTTCATAGGAGGTGGTGATGGAGCCGTGTGCATTCCCTTTCCGGACCCACTTCAAACGACCATTATGCGTTGCGTCATAATAACCGTAAGTGAGTGTATCGGCAGTTTGGACAATTTGAGTATTGTTGTTTTTATAATGCTGTGTGGTGAGAATGAGCGTGGGAACCGTTTTTTTGTGATGATTATTGGCAGTGGAAAGTGAAATCTCATTGTAAGTATAGTTTTTAGTTTCCATGTGCATCCAGTTATCAAGGTTCGGGCTTAACCCGTTATGGGTTTTGGAAAAGCTTTCCATCAACCGGCCATGGCTATTTGGGAAATTACAGGTTACAACAGTGGTATTGGAAAGTACATCATAGTCTTCTATTATATCGTAATTGAGGGCAAAGCGGGTATTGGTACCGGGTAAGTTTCTGAATGAAATAGAATATTCTCTTTCGCTTATTCTTTCATCGCCTTGAAAACCTATGCGCCGCCTGCGAGGTGTCAGCATTTGCTTTGAAGGAAAATCCATCCAAAAACTATACGAATCTTTTATATTACTTTGATTGTCTGTAGTAACAAATTCTTTAAAACCTAAAAATGTTCTTCTTGCCAAACTAAATGCAGGATCACTGTATTGATAGTGGTAAATATGTAATCCATTTTCTTTTCCATTTGATACCTTTAAAGAATCTATTAATGATAAAAAATATTTCCTTTGCCGGTAAGGAAAAACATTATTCCAAGACTGGCTTGTTGCGATAAAATATTTACGCTTGTAATCCAATTGGATTTTTTTTCCAATGCCATCAGTTATTTTTTTTACAAATTCGTAATCACTGTCTTGATTGATAGAAACAATTTTTTGAGGCATATAATGGTCTGGACGTGTAAGAAGGAACTTCAACTTTCCAACACCATCAAAATCTCCCAAACACCACTCTGTATAATAGTTGCTTGGATTATCAAAAGATACCGTTTCTTTAATGAATGCGTATGCTCCCCATACAACTCCCTTAGAATATAATATAATGAAGTTGTTTCCGACTTTTTGAATAATATCCTCTTTCCCATCCCCATTTATATCTGCAAACCTGGGTTCATATTTAGGAGCAGAAGCATTTCCTGCACCGGGATTGGCTGCAGTTACATCTAATGCATTGCTTATATTACTCTCAGGAAAAGTTTGATCTCCTTCAATAAAAGTCCCATCTCCTTTTCCAATAAAAATCTTCCATTTAAACACTTGGTTTTCATAGCAAAATACCAAAACATCCGTAATTCCATCACCGTTTACATCGCCATAATATTTATGAGAGTAGGAATGATAAGCCGGATTAGTAAATTTTGGCACTAAATTTGAACCCTCAAGTTCATATATTGTTGTAGTGCCGTTTCTTTCCACTTGAATATTTTTTCTTCCATCTCCATTAGCATCTAAAATATTTATTTTAGCGATACCAGACATAAGAACTGTATTAGCCGGAATGCCATACCCCCCTGGAAGGTTCAACATATCAACATGATTATTTCCCACAATTTTTTTCAACCTTAATAAGCTGGGTGGAAATGGAACACCATTATGGGTGGCGCCTCCTCCTTCATAAAGCAAGATGTCAGTAACCCCGTCATTGTCAAAATCCCCAAAGCCAATATATCCAAGTTGATTATAGGAAGGCTCTGAGTAAACAGCGTATTTGAGAGTTGATCCAATTTGGGTTTTGTCAGGTAATGATAAAATTCTTACATGGAGGGTATCTTTCCCATTTGTTGACTTAACATTACCAATAATTAGTTCATCTTTTCCATCCCCATTAAGATCCTGAGCATGCATTATAACGCAATTTACATTTAATTCGGAAGCTTTTTCTTCAAAAAGATTAGTTGTGGGGTTGTATAGCTCTAAATGCCAACCTTGTTCATCATAATATATGATGTCTGAATGCCCATCGCCGTTAAAATCACCGGTAATAGTCTTTGCACACCTTACGTTGGTAAATTTTTCTTCATGGGATGTGATTTTACTTCCCCATTCGATTGTAGTTGGATTAAGTTGTTTTGCACCCTCTACACCGGATAATACTATTTTCTCTAGGTGTACTGTACCACTTTCCCATATATTCATATTATAATGAAACTCATACTTACGTACAACTGTACCTTTATAGCTTACTGTAATTTTATCTAACAAACTCTCTTGTGGTATTCCGTAACCACCTACAAAGTAGGTGTTGGATCCCCATAAGCCCAATAAAAACTTATACTTAAACTCCACTTTAGCATAAGTTGCCGTATTATTGCTCGAATTACCGGTATAATTAATCTCCTTAATCCTAAAATCTCCACTTTCTTCATAAGTGAAAGTCATGTAATTACCGTTAGCATCGGTAATTTTGTTGATAAACCAACTTAATACCTTATTTGTTACCACAGTTTGTTTGGAATTTGTGGTATTTCCATACTCAATAATGCTCCCATCATCGGTAAAAGCTTTAAAATGTGCAGGATGTCCGGATATTCCACCGTATGAAACAATACGTGTAAAATTCTCTATTTCAGTAGCATATTCGCCGACAACATCCGCGTAGCTTCCACCGTTTATTCTAATCAACCGGTCTCCGTTTATTGCATACCGGTCATTGCCATTAAACTGTATTGCCGTTATATTCCCACTATCGTAATAAGGCGTTTGTCCACAGCGTGTAATCGCCGACAACCCTGTCAAATTCCATTTCATACCCAATAACCCCATGCCGCTCATGCTATTGTAAATAATAGATAAATTAGGCTGCATACCCTGTGTGCCCGGCACCACTTCAATGGGAATGGTGTAAATGGCTGCACCCATGGGTGACACATCAATAGCACCCGGGATGGCGCCTACAGGGTTTGAAGTTTGTGCCCGCAACATATAAACACTTGCAAATGTGATAGGCAAAAATAGAATTATTTGGGCACAGCGGAGTAAATTATTTTGTAGTATTCTTTTCATACGCGTTATTGTTTAATAATTTTTAAACTTTCTGTTCTATTATTCATGCGTACTTTTAAAATATACGCACCCTTGGAGAGTCCTGCCAAGGAAATGGAGGTTGCAGGTGAATGCACCGGCTGCTCCTGCAGCAACTGCCCGTTAAAGGAGAAGAGTTTAAATGTTCCCGTTTGCAAGTCATCCCAGTTGGAAATCTCCAGGGTGATTCTTTCGGTAGCAGGGTTAGGATAGATTTTCATTTCCATTCGTGCTATTTCCTCTACAAAGTATTCCGGTTCTACCGGCCCTGCTTTCGGAAAGTCTTCGGCAACAGCCATCTGTTGCGCAGGAGGCGCAGATTGCAAGTTAATCACTTTACGGGATATGCGGTTTCCCGCATTATCATATTCGTACACGGTAGTTAAGCTGTTTTGTGCCAGACAAAATAAGGGAATTGTTAAGCATAACAAAAAGGTAATTTTTTTAATCATAATAGGTTATTTTAAGATGAAGTTAATATTTTTAAAAGAATTTTTCATGAGACAAAGCTTCGAAACATAATAAAAATAGCGTGGAAACAACCTGTCTGAAACCCAGGTTTCCACGCCTATCCCTCCGGCAAGTTGCTCCACGCCGCTAAACACGGCGCTTC
>Ga0209737_10000972_pt1 | contig 21587 bp, 9 predicted proteins | sample TergutCu122P3_FD_187284 | JGI IMG/M metagenome (GOLD analysis project Ga0209737, IMG submission 187284) | Cubitermes ugandensis P3 segment gut microbial communities from Kakamega Forest, Kenya - Cu122 P3 (SPAdes) (version 2) | ecosystem: Host-associated > Arthropoda: Insects > Digestive system >...
TAAAACGCAAGAAATAATATTAGACGAGATAAAATCTTTGTTGGATAAAAAACTTACGATACTTTTTGAAATTGGCGCGCAAAATCAGAGCAATAACTATAGTCATACATCTGAAAAACAAATGATTGCGCTTATGCTGTCCGATTATGAAGCATCTACGCAAATATTAAACCTCCTTTCCGATTTTCACCGGCAAACATTTGATTTTACGATGGAAGGAGCCAAAAGGAATGAGTTATTAGTTTACCGAACTTATGTTACTTCTATTATCGTGTCGGTTATTGCTTTGGTATTAATTTCGATTCTTATTATTTTCATTGTTAAAAATGTTGAGAAGGCGTACAAAATGCGTATCGCGATAGAACGGGCTAATAAACGCACCAAAGAGATCTATGAAGACCAGCATAAACTACTGTTGACGGTTTCGCACGATATAAAAACGCCGATAAACTCCATATTGGGATATTTGGATTTATGGAAGCATGGACATGATATTTCGTTGCAAGAAATAACGAGCATGGAACATTCGGGAATCCATATTTTGAATTTAATGAGAAATTTATTGGATTTTTCTTGCCTTAATCAAGGATTAATGAAAGTAACACCTGTTAATTTCAATTTGTATGAGTTGTGCTCTGAAGCTGTTGAATTGTTTCAACCTTTAGTTTTACAGAAGAACCTCTCATTTGACGTCCGCTTAAATTTTGACAATACATTGATACTCAACTCAGATGCGCTAAAAATAAAGCAAATTATTATAAACATTCTCTCCAATGCCGTAAAATACACCATAGAAGGTGGTATGCAATTGAAGGCAGCTTACCAAAATGAAGCTATACATTTTGAAATTAATGACACCGGTAAAGGAATTCCGTTAGAACAAATAGAAAATATATTTGAAGCATTTGTCAGGGTTGAAGAGAACAATTTTTTGTCTCCGGGCAGCGGATTTGGTTTGTTTGTTACCAAAGGAATGCTTAATCTTTTACATGGCGTCATAACGGTTCAATCAACCGTGGGCAAAGGTACTCAAGTAAAGATAGTTATACCTGCTTCTAAAGTTTCGGTTCGGCAATTGGAAGCTCCTTCCAAATGTAAGCGAGTATTGGCTGTAGATGACGATGTAAGTTTCCTTGAGATGGTAGAAAAAATGTTATTGCAGATGGGGCATCAAGTTGATATTTGCCATACGATGGAAATGTGCGAAAAACGATTGAGACAACTCCAAAATTACGATCTAATACTTGTAGATTCGGATATGATTACCTTTTCCGGAAAGGATGTTTTGCAAAAAGTGAAAGATAAAGGAATAAAACTTCCTGTGTTTTTAATGAGCGGACAAAGTAACCTGAATCACGAGGAAGCGATACGCGCAGGCTTTAACGGGTTTATATCGAAACCTTTTACCATGACCTCTTTGGAGCAACTGTTGAGAGGAGATCAATATATTGTTATAAACAATTCAACGTTATCTTTAGAAGAATTATTCGGAGGAGATAAAAAGATTATCAATAGGGTGTTAGAAGTATTTATCAAGGTTACTGTTGAACATATAATTTTACTTGAACAGGCAGTGGCTGAAAATGACTTTACAAAGGCACAAAGGATTTGCCACAAGATGTTGCCCATGTTTATGCAAATAGGAGGAGCAGACGATGCGGTGGCTATTTTGACTAAGATAAATGAATCTCGGAATAAGATGCAAATTGAACAACTGTTGTGGAAAGAAGAAATCATTCGTTTGATAAAAATTTCTAAAGATTTGGTAGCTGAAATAGAGAAAAAAAAATAGTTTTCCCATTATTTTAACAACCGGTGCATTAGTAGAAAATCTTAGAAGTTTTTACGCAAAACATACCTATCTCCCAATTCTCCGTCAATTCTGCTCCCATACATGTCTAATTGTATGATAGCATTTTCAGTCACAAAATATTGGTTAGGGGCATCCACTATGCCGTTCAATATAATGATATTTCCTTCTGTATTCCAAGTGTAATTTCCACGCTCTTCATAAACCTCTTTTTTGCCAATATATCTCGTACTCATCACATAGTTATCTCTCTCTAATGTAATAATTACTTCCATCCCCATTCCGCTGGCAGTGGGCAAGTATCCGGTATAAGTACCTTCGTAGTCTAACGAGATTCGCGCATTATGCATATCTACGATATACATCTGCATCTCTGTTTCGGTGTTCATTTTCGAGCTGTTTCTTCCGCAGCTGCACAAAATTCCTGTAATTGCTACAAGAATCCATAGTTTTTTCATGATAATTTTCATAATAAATATTTTTAAAGTTTACTTATAAACCATTTGAAAAAATCGTGCCAGAAATATAATTTATTGATTATTAATTGAAAAAATGAAAATATTTTACATGTAATTGTGTAAATCTTTACACCTCGTGTGTAATTTTACACAATTACACATCAATAATTTTTCATTTTCTATTTCAAAAACAGTAAGTTATGTTTTTGGCATGGTTTTAGGTTCATAATGATGTTCGGAGTTTATCACATGGCAATTAACTTAATACTGATATATGAAAAAAAGAGTTATCAAAACAACAGAAAGTATTTATTGCAAGTTTTTTATGACGATGCTGTTACTGTTTACCGGATCAAATCTTTTTGCACAAACACCTGTCGCCGATAGGGTGCATGTATTTCCAAATACACAAAATACCATTATTGATGTGTTGAGTAACGATAATTTAGGAAACTGCAACGGCGCTTCAATCGTAATTATTCCGACAAATCCTTTGCACGGAACTGTTAGTGTGAATACCGACAATAAATTAGTGTATATCCCATCGACAGGTTATTATGGCAAAGACAGTTTGAGTTATGCACTCCAATGCGATGCTGTCATAAGTGCGTATGTAGCGGTGAATATTGTGGTGGAAGAGTGTCCCGATAATATCAGTACAGCGCATTGTTACGGAACTCCGCCTGCCAACACCTGGGGTATAAAACAACTTTACAGAACTGAAGAAAAAGTAGTTGAATCGGATGTCCCTATGGTAGGTGATGTGGATAACGACGGCAAAATCGAAATTGTATGTGCAGAGCCTTCAGGTGATTGGAAAAGCAACGCATTAAAGATCTTTGACGGAGCAACAGGAGCCCTGAAACGAACAATTCCTGTTGCTGATTATAATCCGGCTATGGGTTCGCGGGCAATGGCGAGAATAGAAGGTACAACCTATATTTATATTGCAGCTCTCAATGGGCATGTTTATCAATACGATGCGATAACAGGAGAAAGGGTTCGCCGGTTTCGGGCATCACATTTTTCTGATTGTAGGGATGCTACACCCTCCATTTTGATTGCCGACTTTAATGGAAGCGGTTATCCCCAGCTTATTGTGAATGATAGGATATTTGATGCGCTAACGGGAACCCTGCTTTTGAACATGAGGTTAATACAGGCGAATTTACCTTATGGAAAAGGTGGCGGACATTATACGGATTTTGGATTTAATGGTTGTTGGAAAGGAAAAGGTACTTTACCCGTAGCGGCGGATATGGATCATGACGGTTTGCCTGAATTTGTGGCTGGAAATAGAATCTATAAAATAAATATTGTGAACAGAACCGGAACATCGGATAATTCATTCAGCACGCTTCGGACTTGTACAGATGGAGCAATGGTAGGAGATGGGTTTACGGCTGTTGCAGATTTGGATTTGGACGGCTATTTAGATGTGGTAGTTGGGCGTAATGCTCTGACAACTAATGGGTATCTATGTTGTGTTTATGCCTGGAATGGAAAAACAGGCGCTTTAATGGGAGATGTAATCACTGTGAATAATTCATTAGCTGCGCCGGAAGATCCTCATAGTGATTATGGACCTTCCATACCTTTTATCGGAGACATTGACGGAGACGGATATCCTGAAATCGCTTTCTCTACTACCTATAGGATTCATGCTTATAAATATAATCTGTCTGCCAATTCATGGAGTTCTTTACCGGGTTGGCCGGTAGTAACAACAGATATTTCGGCTTCTACCGGTCTTACCATGTTCGATTTCGATCAGGATGGGAAGGTTGAGTTGGTATATCGAGATCAAGACAATTTAAGAATAATTGACCAAAACGGAGTGGATAAATTTAGTACAAGTTGCAGGTCTTTTACTCTGAACGAATACCCTATAGTAGCCGATGTAACGGGTGACGGACATGCCAATATTATAACAGCAGGATTTCCTGTTGGTGATCCTTCGCAAGGCTTTTACGGATACTTGTATGTTTTCGAAAGCCAAATCCCAAAAGCTTGGGCGCCTGCCCGTAAAGTGTGGAATCAATGGGCATACAATGTGGTGAATGTCAACGAAGATTTGACCATTCCCAAACATATGGCGAATCCCGCAACTCTTTTTCCTTCATGTGAAGCAGGTAAATCTCCATCTCATCCCTATAATGGATTTTTGGTACAACAAACCGTTTTAAATGAAATGGGTTGTTCGTTATGGCTGTTGCCGAATGTCCAATGGGTAAATGAGCCGGATAATCCCACAAGCATTTACTACAGCACAGGCGATTCTTTACGTATTCGCATGAAAATAGCCAATATCGGAAGCGCACCAATAGGTTCTCCTATTTATGTAACTGCCTACAGAGGGAAGATTGAAGAAGGTCTCGCCCTGACAACCGAGGCTATCCACCAGATACTTCAACAAGGAGATACTACGGAATTATTCATTACAATTAAAAATCTAAATATGTATTTAGACTCGGATACTATCCATATTCGATTGAATGATAACAACTACCTGTACCCTGCCGAACCTTCTTGTAATTCCGATTTGGAAATACCGGTTAAGGGAGTGGCAATTCCGAAAATTAATAACTATAATCTGTACGGAACAGTATTTCCTTTTGTACACGATACCATTGCTAATGGAAATCCGGATACAGCCTTTAACAAATTATTTCCGGTTACGGCAAAATTGTATGTAGTTTCTCCTGCAACAATAAATCCTTTGAGAGCAATTCTGACCGGAACGCCTTTGTATGTGGATACGGCAATTTATTACGATGGAACTCTGTTTGTTCCGAAAACACCCAAAAACCCCGGAAGCTTGGGTGTAACGAATAATCCGGGTTTGCCGCTCGATTGGAGTTTGATAGGAAAGACGCAAGAAACAGTAGATACTACGTATGTAATGGAGCATGAAATACCTTCTAAGCCAGTAGGGGTATATACATTTGAGAACGTTGTGCCGGGAGATTATATTTTGCTGTTGTCACGAGCAGGATATATGATGCGTGTTGCAAAAATTACCGTAGCCGGAAATCAATATTTGGAACACAGGGAGTTGATTCCCGGAGATGTAAATGGTAGACTTATTATTGATGCTTACGATATTTCATTAATTAATTCTCATATATCCAATTTGGGAGATACAAAATACGACGCATGCTATGATCTCAATGCAGATGGAGTTATTGATCACAAGGATGTTATTTTAGCGAAATTTTATATGAGTTTTTTTTTCGGCGTATACAAAGAAACGATGGATTGGCTTATAGAGACCGAGATCAAATAAAACGTCTTGCGACGTAAAAACAATATTAATTATTAACCCTAAAAAATAAACAAAATGAAAAAAAATTATTTACATCTAAAGTATGCCGGAAATATCTGGTTGTTAATGATGGTTTGTGGATTTCTTCTGACGTATCCGTTTCCCTTAAAATCGCAAACTACAACGTATCCTTCTGACAATGGCCATATTGTAGGAACCACTGATTCTCGTATGGCTGCAACTATTGTAGAAACAGATACAACGGTTACTATGAAAGTTTTCGTTGTTGGGGAAGTAAGGGCTGATGCGATCAACTTTGCTTTCTTTTTCAATCCGAATGTACTTTTTCTAACAGACAGCACGCAAACAAAAAATCTGGAAACTGCTATTGGAAACAACGGTCAGTATCCGGAATTGAATGGCGCGGTAAAAATAGATCAAGCATTGCAGGCAAAACTTTTTACGTATGGCAGTATTGAACATAGAGATACGGGCAATACCTGTTCTCCTTACCCAAGTTGTTCATATAACTCTGCCATGAGGGTTTTTATGCCTCAAATTCACGTTGAAAATCCAACACTGAATACCATTCTTACGACAGAACCTCATCAAATAAAACCAGTATATACTTGTTATTTTAAGAAAAAAAAACATTCTGTTCCATTAAAATCCGAAGATATTGGAATTGCAACCAAAAAACCGTTTCTTGGAGATAAATATGCTTCAAAATGGGCTTTTGATGGTATGGAACTTGTATATAACACTTCATATACAGGTATTACCGAGATATCTGACAGTTTAGTATTATTTCGCTCAGCTTCTTCTATAGGGACGACCGGAGTCTATCAATCTTCAAAAAACGCGGCTATATTTCAAGGAACTTTTAAAACCGGAAATTTCCCTAATTTAGATAACCTCTTGAATCTTAATACGCAAACCACAACGGGCACAGGACGTTTACATGGAGATGTTATTCTTGAGTATGGTTTTATTTATGCAGATTTCAACGCAGAAATAACAACCAAAGAATTTACAGATTCCTTATTTATTAACAACGTTGCCTATCAGTCACCTACGGCTACTGAAATAGCGGCACATACCTTTACCCGTGGGGGAAACACCTTTCACATTACTACCGTTACCAACAGCAACCAAAATCAGACTGTACCCTATCATTCTTCGCTTTATAATTTAACCGCACCCAAATATTGGATATGGTCTTTTATGAATTATAAATTTGAAACCTCTAATCCATTTCCTGCTGTAGGAAATAAACTTGACTTGGAACTTAATCCATGTAACTTATCAATAAGCAGTATCTATATAGAAACTCAACCAACCTGTAACACGACCGGCAGCATCCGTATCAATGTAGGCGGCGGTGGAAATGACCTATTATATGGATATAGTATTGATGGAAGTTATTATATTCCTTTTTACGGCAGCAATCTGATTTCCGGATTGTCGGCGGGTACATATCGCATTTATGTACAAGAAGCTAATAACTCCTCCTGTCCCACCGTTGTTAGCGAGCCTATAGTATTGGAAGCTGCAGATGCTGAACTTGTGTTGGATGTTACTACTACAAACGCAGATGCTTGTGGGAGTACTACGGGAAGTTTGACGATTAGCGTAAGCGGCGGAGATGTGGCAAGTTATCAATACCGCTTGAACAAGGGCGCATGGACAGATATGAGTAGTCCGTTAACTATAAACAACTTAACACCGGGCAAATATATAGTGGAGATAAGAGATGCACAAAATTGTGTGGTAAGTTGTGGCGAAAAGGAAATTAAAACCCAACCCGATGCAGGTTTGGAGGTAAATGTAGCATCCACGAATGCCACCTGTACAACTTCCAACGGAACTTTAACTTTGATGGTAATCGGTAACAGCACTTACAAATATCAAATAGTTGGCGGTCCAATATTACCAATTACAGGCAACAGTGTAATGCTAAATAACCTTCCGGCAGGTACCTACGCATGGCGTGTAATAGACCAAGCCGGTTGCTATACCGAAGGAGTAAGAGAAATATTAAATAGCGACAATCCAACCTTCACTGTAACCATAAGCGACATTAGAAAAGCCGATTGTAGTGGAATTACCGGCGGTGGTTTCACCATCCATGTAAACGGTACGGAAAGCTCTTACCAATACAGTTTGAACGGAGGAAAAACCTACTACACCATGTCCGGTGCTACTCACACAATCAATTCATTAGCTTCTGGCGTATATAAGGTAAAAGTAAAAGACAATACCGGCTGCACCTACGAATACCAATATATAAGAATAGATAAAGGCGGTAACCCAACAGCTCCGGCTGTTCAAACGCCCCAAACATTTTGCTCCGGTGCCACTATCGCTCATTTGCAAGCTGACGGATTGAATATTCGTTGGTATGAGAATAATGAGGGAGGTGTTCCCCTGACCAATACATTTTTGGTAAACGGTAATATTTATTATGCTTCACAAACCTCAAATGGTTGTGAAAGCGAAAAACGTACGGCTGTTAAGGTAATAATAGACGATGAGGCAATTTGGGATGCTCCCAACATTAATTCGCCTCAAAATTTCTGCGTTTCAGCCACCATAGCAGACATTGCTACGAATGGAAATACCAACATTGTATGGTATGAAACGCCAACAGGGGAGAATACGCTAAGTTTGTCAGAACCATTAATGAATGGCAATAGTTATTACGCTGCCATAAAAGCCGGGTCTTGCCAGAGCGCTGTACGTATGGAAGTAGTGGTAACGATTCAGGATATATTACCCAATGCACCCATCATAAACAGTCCGCAGCATTTTTGTGAAGGCGCTCTGTTGGCAAATGTTTCCGTACCGAATAATCAAATAAAATGGTATGTCGATGCAACTACTTCTGTGGAACTTCCGGCCGGTACTGTTTTACAAAATACTACCTATTATGCAGCACAAAAAACAGGACAATGTGAAAGTAGTGCCCGCACTCAGGTAGAAATCATTATAGATCAGTTCCCAATACCATTAGCTCAAGACATACAAGCTTTTTGCAGCGACACATATTATACATTGGCAGATTTACAGATTACAGGAAGTGGTATTGTATGGTATGCCACAGAAGCAAGCACAGTTCAATTGCCTTTAACAACGCCTTTAACGGATAGTACAACTTATTATGCAGCACAAAGCTCGAAAGATTGTGAAGGAGTGCGTAAAGCCATAAAAGTAACATTTAATTGCTTTACGCTGCTTGGTACGGTATTTCCGTTTGTGCATGAGGCAGATACAGCTTTTAACGACCAGTTCCCCGTAATAGCAAAATTGTATATGGTGCCTCCTAAAGATGGTAGCGATCCGGTTGAAAATCTGAAAAATGCTACACCGCTTTATATAACAAAAGCACAGTATTACGATGGAAGTGTTTATATACCCGGAACACCGAAAAACCCCGGTCAATTATCGGTTACAAATAACCCCGGTTTACCTATCCTTTGGAGTGAAATAGGAAAAACACAAGGGATAATAGACAATACTCCTGTATCGGGAATCGGCGATGTGCCCACTACCCCGATAGGAATGTACAAGTTTGAAGAGGTAGCCCCCGGCGAGTATATATTAGAACTTTCCCGTAGCGGTTTTCTCCTCCGTTGGGCGAAAATTACAGTAACGGGAGACCAAATATTAGGACACAGGGAATTACTTCCCGGTGATGTAAATAATGATTTGATCATTGATTCTTATGATATGTCCAGACTTAATGCAAAATACACAAATTCAGGCGCTGTAATATATGACCCTACGTATGATTTCAATGCAGACGGAGTTATTCAATTCGGAATAGAAAACCTCATCATCAGATTTAATATTTCTGCTCGTATCATTATATACGAAGAAACATCAAATTTTCTAGAAACTTATTAGAAATCACTGTGTAATAATATAAAATTAACCGTTATGAAAAGAAAAATTTTAAAACAAGTAATCAGAAATAACATACAAACTCTAATATGCGTGGCTTTCATCCTTGCTTCAACCACTGCAAAATCACAAACTATCTATTGGGGAAATCAGGGAGAACTCATTGGAACTTCTGATGCTCGTATGGCGATTACTATTTTGGAATCAGATACGTCCGTAGAATTACAGGTAACAGCAATCGGAGAAATCTTAGCCGGCGGCTTTGGGCTGACGTTGATTTATCAACCAAATGCCCTAATGCTTACCGATCATACCTACGTGCCTGAAATTCCCTGTCCGGCAATTAGTCCGGGTGATTTTCAATCAACGGTCATTCGGCAAGAAGCGAGTTTTGTACAGTTATATCCTACTTTTCGTACATTAGTGCTTAATCATAAGGCAATTGTCGGCGGTAGCGCCGCCGGTATGCACTGCCTTAGTACAGAAGTGGGCTCCAGCGATTTGAACCCTAACGCTCCGATGCATTCGATTGCACACGAGGTGCTCCCCGTATATCGAATTTTCTTTAAAAAGAAAGTGCCGGGAACTTCTTTGCAAACATCGGATATAGGATTCTTTTATAATTACACAATCCCAAGAACCTGCTCCTTATGGGCTTTTAACGGCATTTACGTATCTTCGAACAAAATGGGCGTTTTAGATTTTCATTACGAAAATGCAAATCTGTTTACTTATCGTTCGCCATCAGAAGTAAAAACGTTTGATGCAAGCAATTTAACTGCCAGTACCGCTACACTGAACGGTAATTTTATTCGCGGTAAATTCATGCCCGACAATAACGTGATGGTAAGCGGATATACCTCAATTACCGGTGCAGGAAGACTGAATTATGATACCATTAAACATTATGGATTTATCTATTCATTAGAAACAGTGGATATTACCATGAAAGAATTTCTTGATTCTATTGTTATAAATGGGGTTAATTATGCTTACCCTTCTGCAATAGAGCTTGCTGCAGGTACTTTTATCCGTGCAGGAAAAACATTTTACATTGTTGCCCATGATAATACCGTTTCAGACCGCTCGGTAGACTATTCCGAAAATTTGACAGGATTAATCGCCGATATCAATTATTACTATTGGTCATTTATGAAATATGCATTTGAAACATCGGGTACCTACTTTGCTGTGGGAGAGAGAAAAATGTTCAGAACCCCGGAAGGTTGTACACCACCGCAGCCCCCTATTGTTTTAGCAAAGCAAACTTTTTGCACGGGAGCAATGGTAGCAGATTTGGTAGCTTACGTTGATTCCGGCAGTATTTTGGTTTGGTACGATGCCTCTAATGTTTTGCTAAATCCAACCGAGCTTTTGGTTGATGGCGCCACTTATTATGCAAAAGCATCGGCAAATGATTGTGAAAGTGATGCAGTAGAAGTGATGGTAACTTTGCATAATAATTTGATGGCGCCTACTGCCACTACGCCACAAATATTCTGTAGCGGAGCTTTGGTCGCAAATTTGCAACCTGTAGAAACCGAAGTTCAATGGTATAACGCTGAGACAGGCGGAAACTTGCTTTCTGCTAATGAGCCTTTGGTAAATGAACAGATTTATTATGCATCACAAACCACAGGAGAATGCGTAAGCGTTCTTCGTACCGCCGTAAAGGTATTCATCAATGATGATAAACCACTTCCACCATTCATTGCAACTCCTCAATATTTTTGCGAAGATGCCATTTTAAATGATATTGCAACAGATGGCAGCATAATTAATTGGTACGATGCAAATGGAACGTTACTCCCTTCCACAACGCTATTGAATAATAATACCATTTATTATGCAGCAACAAAAACAGGCGATTGTGAAAGCGTCACACGTACTCCTGTTCTTGTATATGTAGGAGTAGCTTTTATTAACCCTCCAATGATACTCTCCCCACAACGTTTTTGTCATGGAGCAACTTTGGCAGATATAAAACTTCCGAATAATAGAATTATTTGGTATGCTACGGCAACGGGCAATACGCCGCTTCCCATTGATTTGTTATTAGCAGACAGCACCATCTATTATGCAGCGCAAGGTGCAGGTAGTTGCGAAAGCGACCTTCGTACGCCGGTACAAATATTTTTCAATGAAATACCGGCTCCTGTGGCAATTTCACCTCAAACATTTTGTGGCACCGGAATAACATTGGCAGATTTGAATATTACGGGCAGTGCTATAATTTGGCATGACGCCATGACAGGCGGAAATGTATTGCCGGCAACAACGCTTTTGAATACTTACCCTACCACTTATTTTGCTGCACAACAAATAGGCGACTGCGAGGGTAGTCGTGTAAGCATAACTGCCAACGCGAACCCTGCCCCCGTTGTATCGGCAGAACCGGCAGGCGCTTATACGAATGTAGGAGAGGAGGTAACCATAACCATTACAGATGATAATACAAATTCGGCAGAGGATGCCAAAACAGCTATTATTCTTGATCCCAATATTGCTGATATAACATTGACTAACGATATACTTACCGTAACAGGAAAGAATATAGGAAATACCGAAATCATATACACTTCTATTGATATTTATGGATGTGTCACGGCATATATCATTCCTGTTCAAGTGGGAGGAAATCTGCCCACAGCTATTTTACTTGGAAAAGATATTATTAAATGTAATGTGCCTGGTGGTGGTGATACCACATCAGTACAAATTGCCTATATTATGGGCGGTGTAGCGCCTTGGACAGTAACCATTCAAGACGATAGAGGTACATTCAGTAAAGATACCATTATCAATTCAATTACTGATTTCCCTGTAAATGTAATGGTAACGATTCCGGAAAACACAGGTAATGTACCTGAGTTTACTACTTATACTATTACTAATGTGGTGGACAGCCATAATGCAAGTAAACAAACCCATTATGGAGCAGTACGCATTGGCACAAATCCCACGCCAATAATTGAAGCTATTGCCAATAAAAATCAAGTAGTTTGTGCAGGGGAAAATACTTTGCCCATCTCTTTTGACGGGGTAGCTACCACTTACCGCTGGAGTATTGATAAAAACATAGGGTTAATGAATTATTCCATAGGGAATATTCCTTCTTTTAATGTAGTATATGATGGAGAGCAAACAGATACAGCCAAGATTATGATAACTCCGGAATTTTGGTACAATGGTTTGGTATGTATCGGAACTCCCGATACGGCAACCCTTATCATACGACCCAGACCAATGATTAATGCAATTGCTAATCAAATGTTATGTTCCAATGATCATTTGACCATAATCTTTAGCGGAAATGCGGATGAATATCACTGGACTTGCAACAGTTCATTGCCTGCAGGTATTCCCAACACAGGAAGTGGAAATATCATTGACCTGTCCGTTAATAATACATATACAGTTCCTGTAGTTGCTGCTTTTATCGTAATACCCAAATTTAATACGGAACATAATTATTGCGAAGGAACGCCGGTTATATTTACGGTAACGATACAAGTAGAAGAAAGTGTGGCAATTACAAAACAACCGGAATCGATTAGGGTGTGCGAAAATAACGCATTCTCTTTATCGGTAACCGCCGAAGGAGTAAATTTATTTTATCAATGGTATCGTAATAATGAGGCGATTCCCGGCGCTAATGCTCCGGTTTATACGGTAGAGATTAGTAATGATAAAATAGATTACGGTGTATATTATGTAGAAGTATCCGGCGGATGTGGCAACGCAACCAGCCAAACGGTAACCGTAGAACAAAATACGCTTACGCTATTTACCAAATGGACAGATGTAATTTTTATTTCCAATAAAGAATTGCTATTTGTGGCTTATCAATGGTACAAAGATGGAAAACCCATTGCGGTGGAAGGTAAATATCAGTCTTATGTTGAAAAAGGCGGCTTAAACGGCACATATCAAGTAGTGGTAACCTACGCGGATGGAACTCAGACCATGAGTTGTCCGTTTACTGTAAATATGACGAAAGAGCAACGACAAATCCTCATTTACCCGAATCCTGTAGCTCATGATAATGAAGTTACGATTGATATGAGTCAGTACTTACCTTCCGAGTTTGAAAATGCAAAAGTAGAAATACTTGATATTGTTGGAAAGCAAATATTAGCAACAACGGTAACCTCAGATAAACAGAAAATTCTTATGACGGCGCCTTCCGGAGTTTACATACTTCGCATAGCAACAGTTCCGGGTGAAATAATTATAGAAAAAATAGTAGTTCAATAAAAAAGAAAGGAAACATGATTATGAAAAAAATAATTATCGTGCTCATCGTGTTTTTTGCAATAACAGAAATACAGGCACAGGAAAAAGGAGTATATTTGACGCTTCACGGAGATATAGGATGGACTAACTTCAACTACAAACTCGATGCAGGAAAACATAGAGGACTTCTCGGCTACGGCAGTGGTTTCGGGATGCAATATTTTTTCAACCGGCATTGGGGCTTATCTCTTGGATGTGAATACGCTATGTTTAACACCCAAACCTATTTTGCCGACAAGTCGTTTATGTTTTTTAACCAAATGGATGACGAAGGCGATACCTACAATTTGAAGCTTCGCCTAAAGAGTTGGAGAGAAAATCAAAAAACACATTTCGTTGAAATTCCCCTAATGGCAATGTTTCAACATAAGTTTGGAAAAAAAGAGATGCATGGCCTATATTTCGGGATAGGGCTTAAAGCGCAAATTCCTGTTAAACCTACATACAACATAGGAGGGGGGACTATAGGCGCTTCAGCACATTATCCCGAATGGGAATTACCGCTGGGAGAAGAAGATTTAAGTTCGGAACTTCCGCAACATGGTTATGGAACTAACGATAAACGTGTATGGTCAGGAAAAAATCAATTGAAAGTGAGCTACGGAATTGTAGGCGAATTTGGATTTTTATTCGGATTGAGCCGCAGGGTTGATTTAACCATTGGCGTATTGGCAGACTATGGATTTAGAAATATTAAAAAACAAAACCAAGCATTTATAGGACCTGTAAGCGGAACCACGCAACAAGAGGGTTCTAATGTAGCAGAAAATGTGTATTATAATGGTGTTTTAAACAGTACGGAAACAGGAAAAATACACACTTGGTCTGTAAGAGGAAAAGTTGGACTTAGAATAAAATTGGGTAAATTAAAAAAAAGGAAAATAATGATGGACACTATATGTATAGTAAAGGAAGTATATGTATCACAAAAAGATACAATTATTGTGTATGTTGTGGATACGGTATATAAACCCGTAAATGACCCGCGCCGCGAGGCCGAGATTGAGGCATTGCTCATGGAAGAAAAAAAGAGATTAAATCGCTTAGACAGTTTATTGATAAAAGCGACTGAAATGAAAAATGTAAAAGTAGAAAAAGTGGAAAACTACGATAACAAGGAAGCGATTAAAGTTGAATTTAACGCCAATATTCTCTTTGATGTGAACAGAAGTGTCCTCAAACAGTTGCCGAGAGAAGAATTAATAAAGTTTGCTGCCCTTTTGAAAAATGATCCAAATATTTCTATTGATATTTTTGGTCATACCGATAATACGGGATCTTTTCAATTGAATCAACGCTTGTCTTACGAGCGTGCCCAGGCAGTGGCAGGTTTTTTAGTGGAACAAGGCGTTAAAAAATCGCAAATACACATAGTAATAGGAAAAGACTATTCCGATCCGGTAGCCACTAATTCAACTCCGGAAGGAAGAGCAAAGAATCGCCGTGTGGAAATTTACATGTTTATAAACGAGTAAATAAAACATGAACATTTTGTGTACGCTATATGTACTCAAAACAGTGCAAAAATAGAAAAAATATGTTTCTAATATTACACAAAGAAAAACGTTGAGCAGTGATACTCAACGTTTTTTTGCATTTTATTGCTTGCTTAAGCGGTCCGGACGGGACTCGAACCCGCGACCCCGTGCGTGACAGGCACGTATTCTAACCAAACTGAACTACCGAACCGTTTTTGTTTGGGACGGCAAAAATATGAAATTTTTGATACCAACAATGGAAGAGAAATATTTTTTTGAAAATTAGCTTCTTCGCCGGTGAATGTCGGAAGAATCCCATGATTGATGTTTCAATTCGTCGTGTATGGTACGGATCATCATGAGAAATATATCTAATTTATTATCAACAAACCAGCGAATGGCTCTGTCATCTTTTCTACACGCTGCAGCAAAAATGGACAAAAAATCCAACTTGTTTTTTTGAAGCCATTCTATTGCAATTGCTTCGCCATCAATGGCGTTGCTCAATACGCCAAATTCGGAGTAATCGCTTTTTAGCAGCCAATGCAGCGCATTTGTATCGGAATGAACCGCTGCGGAAAAAGCCGCCAACTCAGGATAGCCGTTTTGAAACAAAAAATCGGTAAACTTGGTATCGCCTTTTAAGCTTTCGCTTAAGGCAAACAATACTTTGGGATCGTAATCGGTAAGACTGTGTGCCATAAATCTGTTTTTCACTTTCGCAAAAATAATAAAACAAAGCAAAAAAACCATATTTTTGCAAACAATTTAAATTAAAAGCATATAGACGATATCCATGGGTTTATTTTCATTTTTTTCAAAAGATAAAAAGGAAGAACTGAATCAGGTTCTTGAAAAATCGAAAGAGAATTTCTTTCAAAAATTAGCCAAAACGGTAGTCGGAAAATCGAAAGTGGATGATGAAGTTTTGGATAATCTGGAAGAGATTTTGATTGCTTCCGATGTAGGCGTTGAAACGACGTTAAAAATTATTGACCGCATTGAGGCGCGTGTTTCTCGCGATAAATATATCAGTACAAATCAGTTAAATACGATTCTTAAAGAAGAGATTGTAGATTTGTTGATGGATAACAACGTGGATAATTTAGCGGATTTTGAGCTTCCCAAAAGCGATTTACCTTACGTCATTATGGTAGTAGGCGTAAATGGTGTGGGCAAAACGACCACGATAGGAAAATTAGCGCATCAATTCAAGAAAAAAGGTTATAACGTAATGCTGGGTGCTGCCGACACTTTCCGGGCAGCTGCCGTAGATCAGTTGGAAATTTGGGCAGAAAGGGCAGGTGTGCCGATTATTACGCAAAAAATGGGCGCTGATCCCGCGGCAGTGGCTTACGATACCGTAGCTTCCGCCATTTCGCGAAAAGCCGAGGTGGTGATTATTGATACGGCGGGTCGCCTGCACAACAAAATCCCGTTGATGAAAGAGCTTTCAAAAATTAAGAACGTGATTCAAAAGCAAATACCGGATGCGCCCCACGAAATATTGTTGGTTTTAGACGGTTCTACCGGGCAAAACGCGATTGAACAGGCACGCCAGTTTACGGCAGCGACAGAAGTGAATGCGCTGGCTATTACAAAATTAGATGGAACAGCAAAAGGAGGCGTGGTGATTGGTATTTCCGATCAATTTAGCATCCCTGTAAAATATATTGGTGTGGGCGAAAAAATTGAGCAAATTCAAGTATTTGATCGTGCAGAGTTTATTGATTCTTTGTTTCCGAAGGATTAGTGTTTTTTAGACTTTATAGCCTCTGTGTTCTATTTTTTTTGTAGCGCTCTATTTGGCTGTTGGAAACTTTTCTTTCCGATCATTTTTCAACACTTGATAGAACTGAAAATGCTCAAAAATGATATTTTCATCATGATGTTTGCTAGTGAAAATTTGTAGTTTTTAGAGTCGAAGGGCATGCGTATTTTGTATATTTAGTTTTTGTAAAAGTTTGTGAAAGTGCAAAAAAATATAATTAATACGCAACGAGAAATAAGTAGTAATGTTTTGTGTGACAGATGTTTTTTAGAAATATTGATGATGTTGGATAATTTTGTTTTTTTGCGTATATTTAAGTGTTACAGGTAATGCAGGAAATTGCGTCAAAATTTTCGATTGTCTAGCGGATTAAATACTTAATATTGGTAAGATTAAATTATTTTCTATGAAACAGTTCGAAAATTTAAACAGCGTAATGGAAACCAAAAACCATTCAAAAAATGGGAAAAACCCGAAAAACCTAATGTGTAAAGGAAGTCTAATAAAAACATTGATAGTTGTAACTCTTTTGTTTATGGTTTTTGGGTGTAAAAAAGACTATGTAAATCATTTAAATTCAGATAATTATGAGTTTTTCACTAATCCTAATGATCCATGTTTTTTTAAAGCGGTAAATAAAGATGGGTCAGAAATAATTTTCAGTGGCGATAAAGACAAGGATGGGAATTTATTAAGCATAACTAATATTAAAGTTATCAAAGGGAATACTGAGTATAACGTTGATTATTCTAACGGGAAAGCAATAAAATTTTATGATAGCGACAACAATACTATCTCTATTGAGTACGAAAATACTAACACAGCAATTGCTTCTTTTATTGGTCAAAATAGTGATACCATCTATCACTTTCAAATTACTTGCGAAAACAATAAAGCAGCTAAATCTTTTGCAAATAAAAATGATGAGTATTATTTAAGGTATAAGATCAAACTTGAATATGTTGATATTGCACCACACTCTAAATTTTTCACAAGCTATTACAATCATAAAATTATAATTTATGATGATTACGTTCGTTATGAAAAAAAAGCCGAATTAATTGAATGGGGAAATGATTATGCGATTTATCAAACGAGATTAAATCCAAATTATGAAAATGAACCTTTGCAAAATTACATTTCAGAAGGTCTTTGGAAGTTGAGTGAATTCTTTGATGCAACAACGGGAATTGATTGGGCTGACCTTGCGTATCAGTTATCTTATGCAACACCAACAACAGCTAGATTCTCCAATGGCATTTATTTTGTTGTCCGCTGTTTTGAAACGTTTATAGTACCAACGCTTGAAGGAGCAGCAAAGGCTACTCATACCAATAGGAAGGTCGGAGATAGTTATAAAATTACGGTGCAAGTAAAAGGAACAGGTGCTAATAGACAAACCAAAGAGGAAACAATTAAATATACCGACTTGAAACAACAGCAACATAAAGATTTTCACTTAGAGATAATTTTAGAAAATATATTTCCTTTTGAAGAAGTTTTCATGTACTCTACAGATCCTCTGATATTTGAAATTGTTCCAAACGAACTACGATTTGATTATTATGGAGACACCAAAGAATTTGAAATAGAGACGAATTTTCCTATTGAAAGCATAAAATCGTTAAATGAAAGTATATGTACTATACAAGGACCGATATCTACACAAAATTCAGGAGAAACGACAATATATACATACAATGCTATTGTTAGTGAAAATTCGACACAAAATGAACGAAAAACACAAATTGTTGCATCTGTTAAAATTAATAACAAGCTTGAAGAAAAGAAATTGGAAGTTATTCAAGAGGGCAAACCAGAAGGTAATATAACAGGCTATTGGACTTTTAGTACAAATGATGGTCATTGGAATTTTTCCCATGTATCTATTATCAATGACAATTGGGTAGAAATGCCAACCTTTGGTTCAGGAACATGGACGATTAATGGAAATAATGTTACTCTTACATTTCCATCTCCATATCTCAGTCATGTTGTTGGTCATACTGTAACTCTTAGTGGAACAGTCAATAATACTTACAATAAAATTGAAGGTATTTGCACTCTTGATAATTCTCCTCAATGGATTGATGAGATACCATTTATTATGAATAAATTAGCTAAATAAATTTCTATTACTAAGCGAGAGTGAATTTCGAGTGAGAGAGTGTTACTTCGGTTTGCCAAGTTTTGGTTGTGAAGTGAGCGTAGCTCACTTCACAACCAAAACCACACGCCAAAAATGGCTAACGCCATATTTGGCTCGTCCGCCCGCCGCTTTGTAGAAAAATTGAATCGGTATCGAAAAAATTAAAAACGGAATATTGAAAATTAGGCTGAAAGGAAAAAGGGGGAATGGCATGGCACTGCTTGCAACGAACGGTTTGGCACAATGGCGGGTGTGTCTCGTCGGATAGTGCTACAAAACAGCAAGTTAAGTGGATCGTGGCAAGTGCAGGTAGCCCGCCACTGCGCCAAGCCACCACCACGTTATGTGCCATTTTGGGACAGTGGGTTACGAAAGAATGAAAAAATGAAAAAAATAGTTATTACGGTGATCTTGACAATTGTTGCCCTTCAACTTTCCCCCCAAATTGATAGTGTTGAGCGACAAATTCTGAATTCTGATTCTAGGTCTGTAATCATATCAAAAGAGAGAAGTTTGTTGTTGGATAAATTCTTAGTTAATGATATAGAAAAAGTGAAAGAAATAAAAAACTATCTCATTGAAAAAGAAGATGAAAATTATATCGCACTTTATCCTGCGGAACATTGGCTAATATTATATTGGACAAATGAATTTGAGGAGCTATTGTTCCTCATAAAAAATTATAATCCCAAAAAGTATGTAAGTAAGTATTCAATGTATTCTCCAAATTCTATGACACGCTTTTACTCTTCGAGAAATGATACACGCATTGCTCCTTTACGGAGGAACAGGCTTTTTAAAACATTGCTTCAATATTCAAAAGAGAATGAAGCTACAATAATTAACCAAATTCAATCTTCAAATATGAATGTGGAAAAAAAAAGATTCCTTCAATTGCACTTTGAAAATATGATTAAGAAAAGTAACTCATATCAAGATACCTTAAATATTGAGGGCATCTCTTTTCTTGAAACATTTCCGGAATCTCAATATAATTATTTTATCAGAAATCATGTTGTATATAAATTTGTTCTTGATGATTTGGGAGGAGCATTTGAAATGTTTGGTGGATATAGCTTTCTTACAGGATATTTATACGATAATTATAGCTATTGTGGATTCGTTGGTGGAGCCTTTGATTTTTACTATAAAAAATTTGAAATCATACTGAGAATATATGGAGGCGCGGTAAATATTAATAATGATATGAAATATACAAAAGGATTTTATCCCAAGGGTTCGGATTTCAAAACATTTTTTTCTGACCTATCTTTAGGATTTACCGCTTTTGAAAATCATAGAATCAAATTAGCTCCCTACTCGGGTTTTGGAGCATTCTATTTTTTTCCATCCTCATCAAAAAGAAAAGAAATACCTGAATTAAGAGAACTCTCAGTTGCTTCATACTCATTTAATTGTGGAGTAAGCTTTGATATAAGATTGAGTCAGAAACCAAAACACACATATAACCCGATTTATGGAGATTATTTTGTTAGGATTAGATATAATTTTGGCTTACCCATTCTTGCAAATCAATACGGTTCCATTAGTGGACAAATGCACTCAATTACATTTGGTTTTGGAATGTTTATAAGAAGATTTAAACGTGACTACTAAAACGTTACACAACGAGCATATTGCCATAATTGCGACAGTACCTCGCGTGATCAAAATAGTGTATTTTCGCGGTGGTTGCTCGCGTTGAAAATGTGTGTGGAGCCGCAACTACGGCAATATACCACCACGTTGACTACAATGCGTGAGAGTACGGTGGATAAAGACCGAAAACGACAATATAAAAATAAAGTAGTAATTTTTTTAAAATAGTTAGTTATGTCACAGTACAGTAATTTAGGCAGAATAATGGATGCCGAGACCATTTCAAAAAATGGGGTGAATCCAACAAACCAAATGAATAGAGGAAAATTTTTAAGAAAAGTATGTTTTGTATTATTAATGCCTATTCTAATGTTTTCGTTCGTTGCATGCGTAAGGAAAAGCGACAATGCTATGACATCAATTTCAGCACAACAAGTTGATGTGCTAACTTTGGGAATGTTCCACTTTGCTTTTCCAAATCTCGATGTTGAGCAGACTGCAGAGGAAGACCAAATTGATGTACTTTTACCGGAGTATCAAAAAGAAATTGAACTTATTGTAGAAAAAATATCCGTATTTAAGCCGACCGTTGTTGTTATTGAAAAAGAACCTGTTTACCAAAGTATAATTGATTCGCTTTATACTCAATATTTATTAGGCAACTATCAATTGGAACGAGACGAGCAGTATCAAATCGGTTTTAGAGTCGCAAAGGCTATGGGATTACAAAAACTTTATTGCGTGGATGAAATGGGGAATTTTACCGAAAACATCATAAATCTGATTAAAGATGAAACAAGTGATGAGTTTTTGGCTTTTTATAAATCTTACGAAGATGATGTGAATTCGTCAAAAAGA
>Ga0209737_10000973_pt1 | contig 21559 bp, 16 predicted proteins | sample TergutCu122P3_FD_187284 | JGI IMG/M metagenome (GOLD analysis project Ga0209737, IMG submission 187284) | Cubitermes ugandensis P3 segment gut microbial communities from Kakamega Forest, Kenya - Cu122 P3 (SPAdes) (version 2) | ecosystem: Host-associated > Arthropoda: Insects > Digestive system...
GCGACAAGTTGAAACACCCGTTTGGCCAGATCCACCGCAATCACGGTGCTGGTCGTCGGGATACTTTCAGGTTGTTTTGCTGTATTCTGTTTCATGGGCTCGCCCTCGCTGTCGTTGGCAAAATCATTATGATGCCACCGTGGCGCTTCAACGCCTCGGCCTGGGCGAGTCCATTAAATTACGGCACTACGGCACTTCGTTCCATCCCGGCCTACGAGCTACGGGCTTGATATCTCTGGTTAGGCTCCGCGTTTGATCTGATACACATACTTTAATGCAAAGGCAACAGCAACTGTTACAAGAACAACATGCAATCCACCAACAACATAATAACCGAGCTTGGGATGAAGCAAGTCCAACAACGCTGCCAGCCCCCACGCAAGGAGCGGCATAATTGGAAATCCCGGAAGTATCGAGACTCCACCAGGCTGTTTTTTTGCCCGCTTCTCAAGTACTGGCAGCAAAACAATTACTGCCCAGACGCCAAATAGGAAAAGTGGAAACATGTCGAACGACTCACCATATAGCAAGTGTAGCCCAGATATCTTAGCATATTAACAAGAACGTTTATAAAACGGCAAACACAATGTGCGCTTTTCGTTTTATGTTGTCGGCTCGTTTTCATTGGATTAAGCAAAATTATATGTTTGGAAGCATCATATGGATCGGGATAGGGGGCAGCCCGTAGGCTGCACCCCTCCCACACCACCCGGCATGCGGTTCCGCACCGGGCGGTTGGAATGGTTGAGGTCGCCGGGCTTGTCGTTACGCCCGACCCAACGCCCAGGTTTGCCTTGCTCCAGTTCGGCGGAACTGATTCCTCGCTGCCACGGCCTTTCGGGCTTCACCCTATCCACCACTATGGCGAGCTTCGCTGACGCGAACATCTGAGACACTTCATTTCCGATAACCGAAGGGCACACCCTCCCATTCCTTCAGCCCTTCGATGTTTCGCTTCCGGCCTTATCAGCCTCGCTACAACAACTACTATGGCCTCTGCTGACTTCTCGCTCCAGCTCATCACCGTCGGCCTTTCAGCCACAAGGCGAGATCTCCCCAGGTAAGAGCTCACACCTTCATCGCACAACCGCCGCATATACGTCACCTCGCTTTGGTCACAAGGGCTTCGCGAAACCCCGCCCGCTCGCCCTGCTCGGCACCGCCTCGTATGCAGTTCTTGTTCATCGGCTCACGATTTACGCTCCACGCTTCCTTCCCACAATCGGTCACCCTCATGCAGTTGCGCTTCTCTTCGCTCGTTGTGACCAACTCGCGGCGGGACTTCCACCCGCAGGAGTACGCCCATGCTGGGCGCACTGGATTGCGGCCTTCGGCCTTATCCACCCTACGAACTGGATTAATTCGCTACGTTCGCAATGACGCCATTCTTCTTCGCGGCTTCGCGTGAAACGCTTTTCTGATCCCTAATCCCTGACGCCTGATACCTGTTCAAGGCGCGAGCAACACTTTTTGCAATTCGGCTTCCAGCGCGACGCGGTGCGCCGGGTTTTCCAAGCCTTCGCCGGAAATCACGAAAACGTCTTCGACGCGCTCGCCGAGGGTGTTGATGCGGGCGCTTTCGACGTTGACGCCAGCGCTGGCGAGGGTGTGCGCCAGATGGGCGAGCAAGCCGGTGCGGTCGCCGGCGATGATTTCGAGAAGGTAATGGCGTTGTTCGTCGTCGGAGGTGATGTGAACGTGCGGCGTCAGCGGAAAATGTTTCAGTCGGCGACTCTTTTTTCCCATCGGCAGCGGCGCTGTCGGCGGCGGTTGTTGCAGGAATTGGCTCAACGCTTCTTCCAGCGCGGGATGCGCGGCGACGTCGAGGTAGCGCGGGTCGGTGGTGTGAACGGCGAAGGTGTCGAGCGCGTAACCGTGGCGCGTCGTGTGGATGCGCGCATCGAGAATGCTCAAATAGGCGCGCCCGAAAAAGTGGCACAGTTGCGCGAACAGGCCGGAACGGTCGCGCAGATAGACCATGATTTTCAAACCGATGTTTTTCGGTAAGGGCTGGATGCGCACGACGGGTTTTTCCGTGTCGAGACCATCGTGCAGTTCGACGGCGTGCCAGCACACATCGTCGATGCTGTGCCGCTGAAAGTAGGACGTATCGAGGACGCGCCATAGAATGGACGGCGCGTCCATTCCGCGCGCTTGCAGTTGTTCGCGCACGTCGCGTTGTTTTTGCGCAATCGAATCGAAGTCATCGCTGCTGTCTTTGCGCAGATGGGCGCGGGCAGCGAGGAAAAGGGTTTCGAGCAACTGCGCTTTCCAGGGGCTCCACACTTTGGGACTGGTGGCGCGAATGTCGGCGACGGTCAGCAGGTACAGCGCGACCAGGCGGCGCTCCGAACCGACGCGCTGCGCAAAACGCGCAACGATGTTCGGATCGGAGATGTCCTCTTTCTGCGCGACCCGCGACATCAACAGATGTTCGCGCACCAGCCAGACGATGAGCGCCGCGTCGTCTTTGGGGATCGGGTGTTGCGCACAGAAACGGCGGGCGACGAAGCTGCCGCGCAGCGCGTGGTTGCCGCCGCGGCCTTTGGCGATGTCGTGAAACAGCGCGGCCAGATAGAGGACTTCGGGACGCGTAAAGTCGTTCATCAGACGGGAACACAGCGGGTATTCGTAGGTGTAATTGTCGTCCTTGAAGCGTCGAAGATTGCGCACGGTCATCAGGGTGTGCTCATCGACGGCGTAAACATGAAAAAGATCGTGCTGCATTTGTCCGACGATGCGACCGAACGGCGGCAGGTATTGTCCGAGCAGACCGTAGAGATTCATCATTCGCAGCGCGTGCAGGATGCCGCGCGGCGCGCTGAAAATCTCGATGAATTTGGCGCGGTTGGTCGGGTCGGCGCGAAAAGCACGGTTGATTCGGGAACGGGCGTCGTTCATCGCGCGCAAGGTGCGGGACGACAAACCGACGATTTCAGTGTTGCGCTGCCAGTGCAGAAAAGTGTCGAACAGCGCCGACGGCGTGTGCGTCAATCGCTGCGGATCGTCGATGTCGAGCAGATCGCCACGTTGCGTGAAATAAGTATCGAGCGGTCGTGTTTTCGGCGGCGGCGCGAAACGTTCTTCGAGGACTTGCAGCAGCAAAGTGTTGAGGCGGCTGATCGCTTGCGCAGCGCGGTAATAACGCTGCATCAGCACTTCGCCCGGCAGGCGTGCGCCTTTCCCGGCGATGTGCATTTGTTCGGCAAGCGCGGTCTGGTGGTCGAAACGCAACTGCTCTTCGGCGCGTCCCGCCAGATAATGCAGCCGGACGCGCAAGGTGTTGAGCCAGTGTTCATGTTGTTGCAGCGCGCGCGCTTCGGCGGCGGTGAGCAGGCCATGATCGACGATCTGCTTCCAGTGAAAACCGAAACCGGCGGCGCGGGTCAGCCAGCGCAAGATGTGCACGTCGCGCAGACCGCCGGGACTTTCCTTCAGATTCGGTTCGAGGTTGTAGAGCACGTCGCGGTATTTCAGGTGGCGTTGTTCCTGTTCAAAACGTTTGGCTTCGAAGAAATCGGAAAAGGTCAGTTGCGTCGTCAACGCTTCTTCAAAGCGTCGGTACAACGAGCGCGAACCGGCGAGGTAGCGGTGTTCGACCAGCGCGGTTTGCACGGTGATGTCGAGCGCGTTGATACCGTGCAATTCATCGAGTGTGCGCACGGCGTGACCGGCGGCAAGCCCCGTATCCCACAGCGCGGTTTCAAACCAGGCGAGGGCGGCGCGGGTTGCGTCATCGGGCGGTTCCGGCAGGATGATGGCGGTGTCGATGTCGGAATGGGGAAACAGGGTGGCGCGACCATAGCCGCCGGTGGCGATCAACGCGCCGCGACGGGTCACGGTGGCGGGCAGCGAACGCCAAAAAGTGCGAAGCAGATGGTCGATGAGCGAACTGTGCCGGCGGAGCAGCAGCGAGGTGTTGGGGCGCGCAATGAAAGCGTCGCGCAGAGCGCAGCGCGCATCGTTCAACGCCGTTCTGTGCGCGGCCAGTTGTTCCGGCGTCAGCATAGGTTTTTCACTCGCCTCCCTCGCGAGAGAGGGTGAAGGAAAAGCATTTTACCCCTCTCCCCCAGCCCCTCTCCCACAAGGGGAGAGGGGGGCAAAGTGCGGTGCATCTTCACAGGAATATCCACTGGAATCGACAATGCGCTAGGAAACAGGCGGCGGCGCGGGCGACCCGGCGGAAACCGTGAGCACATCGACGCCATCGGCGGTGACGAGCACGGTATGCTCCCATTGCGCCGACAACGAATGGTCGGCGGTGACGACGGTCCAGCCATCGGCCAGCACACGCAGATGGTGGCGACCGGCGTTAATCATCGGTTCGATGGTGAAGATCATGCCTTCCTGCAATTCGAGGCCGGTGCCCGGTGTGCCGTAGTGCAAGATTTGCGGGTCTTCATGGAATTGACGACCGATACCGTGTCCGCAGAATTCGCGCACGACCGAAAAATGGTGCGCTTCGGCGAAACGCTGAATGGCGTGACCGATGTCGCCCAAACGCGCACCGGGACGCACGGCGCGAATGCCGCGCCAGGTCGCCTGATAGGTGATGTCAACCAGACGCTTCGCCAGAATCGACGGCGCGCCGACGCAGTACATCCGGCTCGAATCGCCATAAAAACCGTCTTTGATCACGGTGACGTCGATGTTCAGAATGTCGCCCGCTTTCAGTTTCTTCGGGCCGGGAATGCCGTGACAGATAACGTGGTTGAGCGAAATGCACACCGACGCCGGATAAGGTGTGTGTCCGGGCGGCGCGTAGTTGAGCGGCGCGGGGATAACACCCTGAACGTTGACCTGATAGTCGTGGCACAGGCGATTGAGTTCGGCGGTCGTCACACCCGCCTTGACGTGAGGCGTGATGTAATCGAGCACTTCCGACGCAAGTCGGCAAGCGACCCGCATCGCGGCAATTTCGTCGGCGGTTTTGATCGGGACGGTCATCAGTTTCTCAAAAGATCGTTGATGCTGGTTTTCGAACGCGTTTTTGCATCCACTTGTTTGACGACGACGGCGCAGTAGAGCGAACAGTTGCCGCTGGCCGACGGCAGACTGCCGGCGACAACGACCGAACCGGCGGGCACGCGGCCATAGGTGACTTCATCGGTGAGGCGGTTGTAAATTTTGGTGCTCTGGCCGAGGAAAACACCCATGCCGAGCACCGAATTTTCTTCGACGATAACGCCTTCCACCACTTCCGAGCGGGCGCCGATAAAACAGTTGTCTTCGATGATCGTCGGGTTCGCCTGCAAAGGTTCGAGAATACCGCCGATACCAACGCCGCCGGAGAGATGCACGTTCTTGCCGATCTGTGCGCACGATCCGACGGTCGCCCAGGTGTCAACCATCGTGCCTTCGTCGATGTAAGCGCCGATGTTGACGTACGACGGCATCAGCACCACGTTGCGCCCCAAGTATGCGCCGCGTCGCGCGACGGCGGGCGGCACGATGCGCACGCCGATTTGCGCCAGTGCGGCCTCGGACAAGCCGCGGAATTTGGTCGGCACTTTGTCGTAAAACGTCAGCGGGCCGATGTGCATCGGCACATTGTCCTCGAGCCGGAACGACAACAGCACCGCCTTCTTGAGCCATTGATGCGTGACCCACCGGCCATCGATTTTTTCGGCGACGCGCAGGCGACCGGCGTTCAGCTCGTCAAGCGCCTGGTTGACGGCATCGCGCACCTCGGGGGACACCGTTTCCGGCGACAGGTCGGCGCGGTTTTCCCAGGCGCGGTCGATGGCGGTTTGTAAAGCGTCGGCAACATTCATGGCGGTTGGGGTGAAAGACGAAAAAGATAATTATACGGGGGGTTTTGCGTTCTGCGCGGTATGATAGGGCTGGTTTCCTTTTACCCCTCTCCCCCTGCCCCTCTCCCACAAGGGGAGAGGGGAGCAAAGCGCGGCGCCTCCTCACAGGAACGTAAACACTTAAACCGAAACGGCGCTAAGAGCGTGCAGGATGTGTACAATGCGGATATTCTCTCTGTTTTCAGCATCGTTTTTTGATAAGCGGTATTTGTCCACCCAGCCACGAACCTGTTGCCTATGATCCCCCGCCCTGTTTCCCGTGTGACCCGTCTTCGTGAAAAACTGGAACGTTTTGCGAACGGACTGGCCGTGGTGCTGGGCGCGGTCTCGTTGGCGGTCGCCGTCGCCTGGTGGGCATGGTACGCCCTGGGGCCGAAACCCGTTCATATCACGCCGGCGCCGATCGAATCGCCGACTGCCGTGCTGCGCGCGGCGCCGTTGTTCGGCAGCGCGCCGATGGCGCCGACGGGAAAATCCGGCGACGCTGCGCTTGAGGGCGAACTGCGCTTGCTGGGGCTGATTGCGGAAAACGAGGGACAGGGCTATGCCGTGTTCCGGTTCGGGCAGGGCGTTTACATCGCGCAGGCAGGCGATGAGGTCGCCGGACGGGCGACGCTGATTCGGATCGAACCGAACGCGATCATTCTGCGCGAATCCTCGGGCGCGGAGCGGCGGGTGGTGTTGCGGCCGGAAGAAAAGAGCAACGAAAAAAGCGCGGAAAATCCGGCGGCGAGTATGATGTCTTCCGCCGCATGCGTACCGGCCAACTTCAAAGGCGGCGTCGTGCACCTTAACACCGAATTGTTGCAAGGCGCGTCGATGCAGCCGGAAACATTTTACGCGTTGCTGGAAGCCAGAGACGGCGGTCTGGTGGTGCGCACCGATAACGGCCACGCTGCGATGCTCGGCTTGCGCGCGGGCGACGTGCTGCAAAGCGCCAACAACATTGCGTTAACGCGCGCCGAAGATGTCAGCGCCACCATCCTGAAGCCGCTGACCACCGGACAAAGTGTTTTGCTCAAGGGCAAGCGCGGCGATCAGACGAGAGAACTGCTGCTGGTGAACGCCAGCGTGTGTCGCGGGTAGCGTTCTGACCGAACGGCGGTGAAGTTTCTTCGGTAACAAAATCATGATTTTCGACAAAACGCCTTCCGCGAAAAGGATCCGATGGAAGATCGGCGTCTTGCTCGTCGGGGGATTCATGGCGTCGGTGGTTTGGGGGCAGGCGCCATCGGCGGATGAAGAAGACGAAGCACCGCCGGTCGCAGCGGTTGAAAAAGAGAACAACGCGGCTGATCGGCGCTCCGGCCGCAGTAACAGAACTGCCGACAGAACCGCCGACAGAATCGCCGACAAGCGTGCTGACCGCGAAGAAGATGATGAAGATGCGGTTCCGCCGATGGGCGGTTATCGAATTGAACTGGATGCGCCCGGCGCGGTGAGCGGTTTTCTTCAAAAATACCTCGACCTTTACCGGATGCAGAAGCGCAAGGATCTTTCCGGCGAAGATTTTTTGTTGATGGTGGATCAGACGCCGCAAAATGTTCAGTCGCTGCTGAAAACGCTGGGGTATTTTGACGCGACGGCGGAAACGCGGGTGACGCAGGAAGAAAGCGGCGTCACCGTGCATCTCAACGTGGCGCCGGGGCAGCAGGTCATCGTGACGAAAGTCGATGTCCGCGTCACCGACGAAATCGAGCAGGACGAAGCGGCGATGGCGCAATTCCGCCGCGCGCGGGAACGCTGGTTGTGGCGCTTGCCGGAGGGCGCGCCGTTCGATCAGGCGGCCTGGGACGACAGCAAGCGTCGCGTGCTCGATTACATCGCTTCGCGCCGCTACGCAACGGCGACGATCGCCAGCAGCAAGGCGGAGATCGACCCCAAAACACATCAGGCGACGTTGACGCTGGAGATCGCCAGCGGGCCGGCGTATGTGTTCGGCGAGGTGTCGATTGTCGGTCTGGAGAAATACCCCGAAAACGTGATGCGCGACTTGATTCGCTTCAAGCCCGGAGATGCGTACCAGCGGCGCGAATTGTTGAATTTGCAAAGCGAGTTACAAAGTTTGTCGTATTTCAGCGGTGTGGTGATTGAAGCACAGCCGAGCGAGGAAGCGCCGTATGTGGCGCCGGTGTTGGTGACCGTGCAGGAAGTGCCGCACAACAAACTTGATCTCGGCGTCGGTTACAGCACCAACTACGGATTGCGTTTGCAAACCCGATACACGTACAACAATGTTTTGAATCGCGGTTGGGTGTTCGACACGCTGCTGAACCTGAGCAGCAAAGAGCAACAGGGGGAAGTGGGGCTGAGTTTTCCCAGAAAACAAAGCGGTTACGGGCATCGCTTGTATGCGGCGTATAACAATAACAACCTTCAGGGGATTCGCTCGCGCACCGGCAAACTGGGCGTGTCGCGCAGCAAAACGCAGGACAAGGTCGAGCGACTGATGAGTGTCGAATTCGTCAACGAGAATCGGCACGATGATTACGGCAACGAGGATCATTTGAGGGCGTTGCCGTTCAACTACCGCTGGGTTCAGCGCGATGTGCGAACGCAGCGCAATCCGCGCAACGGCAACATCGTGCAACTGGAAGGCAGCGTTGCGCTGAAAGGTTTGCTGACCGACGAAAGTTTCGTTCGTTTGTACGGGCGCGGCGTGCAGTACTGGCCGGTCGGCGACAAGCATGTGGCGCTGGCGCGGTTGGAAGTCGGACAAACGTTCGCCCGTCACCCTGAAAAAGTGCCGAGTGATTACTTGTTCCGCGCCGGCGGCAGCAACAGTGTGCGCGGTTACGATTATCAATCGCTGGGGATCGTCGATCGGGCGGCGACCTGGCCGGCGCGGGTGTTGGCGACCGGCTCGCTCGAATATCAGCACACGGTTTATGGGGACTGGCGCGCAGCGGTGTTTGTCGATTACGGTGACGCGGCGGATCGTTGGGTCGATTGGAGCGGCAAGACCGGCGTCGGCGTCGGTGCGCGTTGGGCCAGTCCGGTCGGGATGCTGGGTGCCGATCTTGCTTACGGGGTTAATGATAAAACCTGGCGGTTTTATTTCAGCCTCGGCATGTCGTTTTGAGGAACGATGATGGCGGACGCGACACGAGCGACACATCAAACGAAACGGCGATGCTGGCGCTGGTTGCGTTATACGCTGATCACGGTGCTGGCGTTGGCGGTCGTGCTGATCGCGGCGCTCGGGACGACGGTCGCGTTGCTGCAATCGGAGAAGGGTCGCATCTGGCTCATCGCGCAGGTGAACAAAACCGGCATCGTGTCGTTGCAGGCGCTGGAAGGCAATTTGCTCGATGAGGTGATCGTCCGCGATCTGGTTTACGACGGCGTGACCATGCGACTGTCGCTTGACCACGCGCACTGGCGCTGGAATTTGCGAACGTTGTTACGACACAATCTGATGCACCGCGAGTTATCGATCTCGACGCTGGAAGCGGGAACCTTGTCCGTCGTTTCCAAACCGATGCTGGCCGAGATCGTTCCGAAAGAACCACCACCGCCGCCGCAATCGTTGAAGCTGCCGTTGGCGATCATCGTCGATACGCTGACGTTGCAGCATTTCTCATGGGACAAAATACACATCGACGCGATTGCACTATCGCTGAAAAGCACCGGCGATTGGCACATGATCAGCCTCAACCATCTGGAAGCCGAGCGCGGGGTATTCCAGGGCGCGCTGGGCGTCGATGGAACAGCGCCGTTTGCAGTCGGCGGCGCGATTTCGTACCGTGGCACTTTTGAAGAGCATCCGGTCGGTTTTGATCTGAACATCGACGGCACTCTGCGCGATTTTCATTTGAACGGTCATGTGTTCGGAGAGCACATGAACATCGAAAGCGATGGCCGCTTCGATCTTTTCGCGCCTTACTTGTATTCGATGTTCCATGAAGTGACGCTGCGCGCGGTTGACCTGAATCCGGCAAAAATTTTTCCCGGGCTGCCGGAGGGACAATTTACCGTGGCGCTGGATGTGAAGCCGCTACCGGGAAAACTGGCGCGCGGTCAGTTGAGAATCAACAACGCGATGGCGGGCATGGCGGATCGTCACCGCATTCCTGTTGAATCGTTGACCAGCGAGTTTGAAGTGCAAGACGATCAGATCGTTTTTTACGAACTGAACGTAAAGGCGCTCGGCGGTGCGCGGATAGAAGGACAAGGCTGGTTGCTTGAAGACCAACTGCGGGCGCGTCTGTTGTTAAACGATGTGAACGCGGCGGCGCTGGCGCGCGACGCGCCGAAAAGCAAAACGAGCGGCGAAATCTGGTTGCAGGGGCCGTATCGCGCGCCGGAAGCAACGGTTGATGTGAAGGATGCGCTTTATCAGGTCGCGGCGAAATTCGGATTGGCCTGGGTCGATCCTGAGAAGCAACAACAGTTGGCGATAAAAGACGCGCAAGTGAAATACCAGGGCGCGACAGCGAAATTTTCCGGGCAGTACGATCTCCAAGCGCAAACCGTGAAGGCGCAGGGGACGTTTGATGGCGTGAATCCTGAAACCTTTGGCGCACCGGCAGGACGAATCGGCGGCGACTTCGCTGTCGATGGCGCGTTGACGCCGACGGTGGATGTTCGCGCGCGCTATGCATTGCGTTCAAGTCAATGGCTCGCACAAGCGATGACCGGCGAGGGCGAAGTGCAATGGGCGCAAAACCATCTCAAGCAGGTGAAAGGCTGGTTGCAGCTTGGCGAAAAGCCGAGTGCAACACGGCTGGCGATGGAAGGTGCGTTCGGTGCGGAGAATGATGCGCTGCATTTTGAGGTCGATGTTCCCGATCTGGCGCAATGGCGGGGAAGCGGACAAAACGATCTGAGCGGACGGGTTCAGGGAAGCGGCGAATTGCGCGGAATGTTCTCGCAGTTGGCGTTGCACGCGCAAGGTTCCATCGCCGGATTGCGGGTCGGCGAGGCGAAGGCGCAGCAAACGCGGTTTACCGTTGACACGCAATGGAACGCGCAGTTGAGCAAAGAGCGGGAACAGAATATGTTGCCGCTGACGGTTCGCGCCGAGTTCGAGAACATTGAAGCAGTCGGTACGCCATGGCAAACGGTAACGCTGGCGCTGGGCGGCACACCGGCCAGACATCAGATGACGTTGACGGCACAGGGAGAGCTGGCGGCGCAGGCGGTGGAGCTTACAGCGGTTGTGCGCGGTCGTTGGGAGATGTCGCCTGCGGCGCGCTGGCAAGGTTCGCTGTCGCGTTTTGACGTGGCGCATTCGCAGTTGCCGGTGCGATTGGAAGCGCCGTTGCCGATCACAATAGATACCGCAGGAGAAAGCGTCAAAGTGAGTGTCGGTTCGGGCGCGTTGGTCGGCAACGACACCCGCGTGCGCTTGAAAAGCGCGACATGGCAACCGGAGCGCTGGCGCGGCGAAGGGACGATCGAAAACGTCGCTATGGAAAAGTGGTTGACGTTGGCCGGGAAGGAAACAGCGGCGACGGTGCGCGGCGATCTGGTGTTGTCCGGCGATTGGTCTCTTTCGCAGGAAGGCGACGCGCTTTCGGCGTTGCGGGGCGTTCTCGATATTCGCCGCGAGCGGGGCGATGCGCAGTTGCGCATCACGCCACGCGCGGCATGGCAGCCATTGCAACTGTCGCAACTCGGAATGCGAGCGGAGATCAGGAACGCGCGGCTGACGCTTCAGGGTATCGCGGAGAGCAGTCGTTACGGCAAGATCAGTGTCGATGGCGAGACCGCATTGACGGTGCCAGAAGGAACGGCGATGGATGATCGTCCGTTCACGTTGCGTGTGCAGGGCGACATCCCCGATTTGTCGAAGGCGGCGTCACTGATTGCCGGTGACCTCCGCTTGACCGGGCGCATTCATCTGGATGCGCAACACAGCGGCACGTTACGACATCCCGTCTATCGAGGCGCGATGACCGGCGACAATCTTTCCGTGCGCGATGCGGAGACCGGCATCGCGTTGAACGATGGTGAAATGCGTCTGCTGCTGAACGAACAAAGCGTTGCGATCGAACGTTTTGTTTTCAAAGGCGGTCGTGGCGAGATGGCGATGACCGGCGAGATTGATCTGCACGAAGGAAAACCGCGCGCCAAACTGGCGATCAAAGCCGATCGTTTACGTTTGATTCGGCGCCCCGATATGACTCTGGTGGTGACCGGCAACGCTGACCTGGGTTACGACGAACAAGGCGTTTCGCTGCTCGGCAACCTCAGAACCAATTACGGCAGTATCCAATACCGCGACAGCGATGTGCCGAGTTTGTCCGACGACGTGGTGGTGATCGGCGAGCGGCCGCAGACATCAGGCATCGGTCTGGCGAATGTACAATTCGATGTCGATCTCGGAAGAAGCTTCCGCCTTCGCGGTTACGGCATCGACACCAAACTGGCGGGAACATTGAAATTCCGCGCGCGTCCCAATCAAGCGTTGACCGCTTTCGGCAACGTGCGCACGGAAGAAGGCATCTACCGCGCTTACGGACAGAAACTCGACATTCGTCACGGCAACATTTCGTTTCTGGGGGCGCTCGACAATCCGGCGATCGACATTCTGGCGATTCGTGAAAACTCATCGGTCGATGCCGGCGTAGTCGTCAAGGGAACCGCGCAGCAGCCGACCGTAGCGCTCTACGCGAACCAGCCGATGTCCACCAATGAAAACCTGTCCTGGTTGTTGTTCGATCGCGGCACCGACAACATGGACAAAGGCGACGCGGCCATACTGTTCCAGTTGTTGAACAACTTGCTGGCCGGTGGCTCCGGCGAAACATTGACCGGCGAACTGTTCGGCGGCGTGATCGACGAAATCAACGTTGTTGGCGGTCAAACGGAAGACGGTACGGCAACACAAATCGTCACCGTCAGCAAACGGCTGGGCAAAAACCTTTCCATCGGCCTCGACAAAAGTTTGAACGGATTGCAGGACGCTGTTCGGCTGACTTGGCGCTTCTCGCGGAAGTGGTCGATGATGACCCGCTTCGGCGTTGACGACAGCACCGTTGACGCGCGCTATTCGATTGTGTTTTGACTGCGTTGAACCACAAAAAATGCAAAGAAAAACCTTTAACCACGAAAGACACGAAAAACACGAAAACGCATAGGTCGTGGTGAGCGCGTAGGCTGGTGATGAGCGGCCTTTAGCCGCGAGCGAAGCGTGGCGGGAATCCCAGCAAAAAAACGATTTAACCGCAAAGAACGCAAAGAGTACAAAGAGTATTTCTCACGCGAAGGCGTGAAGCTGCGAAGGAACGATCCCTCCCCCGCTTGCGGGAGAGGGGTGAGAGAGAGGGTGTAGGGGCGCGATTTATCGCGCCCTGTTTTGTAGATTCTGCGACGTCGCTTCGCGCCGCGCAGAATGACGGTTTTTTTCTTCGCGGCTTCGCGTGAGACAACAAACAGGGCGGGTTTGAAACCCGCCCCTACGTACGCAAAATGATGTTTTTCTGATACCTAATCCCTGACCTCTGATGCCTGAAAATCAAATCTCAACGTTATCGATCAGTCGTGCCGTTCCCAGACGGGCGGCGGCGAGCACGACCAGCGATTCGCCCAACTCTCTCGGCGCTTTCAGGTCATCGCGGCGGCGCACGACCAGGTAGTCCACCTTCCAGCCATACCGTTCCAGTTCAGCGAGCGCGGCAGAGCATGGACGGGTGAAGTCGCGCTCGCCATGGCGCACGGCTTCGGCGACGGCGGTGAGTTGCCGGTACAGACGCGGCGCTTCGGCGCGTTCGCTTGCCGACAGGTAACCGTTGCGCGAAGACAACGCCAGTCCGTCAGCGGCGCGAACGATGTCCTGCCCCACAATCTCGACGGGCAGCGCCAGTTCACGCACCATGTTTTTCAATACGATGAGTTGCTGGTAATCCTTCTTGCCGAACAGCGCCACGTTGGGCTGGACGATGTTGAAGAGTTTAAGTACGACAGTCGCCACGCCCCGAAAGTGACCGGGGCGGGAAGCGCCTTCGAGTATGGAGGCGAATTCCGGGTCGGGGGTGACGTGGTAGTGCTGCGGCTGCGGGTACATCTCCGTTTCGGGCGGAATGAACAGGTGATGGACGCCGGCGGCGGAGAGTTTTTCGCGATCGGCCTCGAAGGTGCGCGGGTATTTGTCGAAGTCTTCGCTCTGGCCGAATTGCAGACGGTTGACGAAGATGCTGGCGATGACGGTGTTGATATTGGGGTGTTTGCGAGCGGCGCGCATGAGGGCGAGATGCCCGTCATGCAGGTTACCCATCGTGGGGACGAACGCAACCCGTCCGGCTTGGGCGCGTGCGGCGCGCAGGGTGGCAATGGATTTGTGGATAAGCATGTTTCTTTCTTGGTTTTAATAACAGTGTTCCGGCGTAGGAAAGCTGCCGTTTCTGACTGAGGCGACATACGCTGTAACGGCTTCATCAATGGTAGCAGCTCCCTGCATGAAATTGCGCACGAAGCGCGCCATCTTGCCGGGAAAAACACCAAGCATATCGTGCATCACCAACACCTGGCCGTCGCATTGCGGCCCCGCGCCGATGCCGATGGTGGCCGTGGTCGTCAGCGAGGCGGTGATTTCTCCGGCCAGCGCGGCAGGAATCATCTCCATCACGAGCAAGGCCGCGCCCGCCTGTTCCAGCGCCAGCGCGTCGGCTCTGAGGCGGGCGGCTCCGGCGTGGTCGCGCCCTTGCACGCGATACCCGCCCAACTGGTGCACCGATTGCGGCGTAAGGCCGATATGGGCGCAGACCGGCACGCCGCGTTCGACCAGAAAACGCACGGTCTCGGCCATGATTTCGCCGCCTTCGAGCTTCACCATCTGCGCGCCCGCAGCCATCAGGCGGGCAGCGCTGCGCATGGCCTGAGCGGGGCTTTCCTGATAACTGCCGAAGGGCAGATCGCTGAGGACGAAAGCGCGTTTCGTGCCGCGACGCACGCACTCGGTATGATAGACCATGTGATCAAGCGTGACGGGGAAGGTGTTTTTTTGTCCCTGAATCGTGTTGCCGAGCGAATCCCCGACCAAAATGACATCGACACCGCAACGATCGAGCAGCGTCGCAAAACTGGCCTCGTAGCAGGTCAGCATGGCGATCTTGCGGCCTTCGGCGCGCATCTTGCCAAGTTCGGTCAGGGTGACGGGGTTAGCGTCTTGGGGGTCATTCATGGCGTGCTCCTCGTTGAGGGGGCAGTTTCGGACAAAACGGGGCGATATGCAAGAGGGAGGGCGGGAAGCTGCTGTTACGCTTTTCGCTTTTTTTCAATGAGAACGCACGCGGTAGCCGACATGCAGAATGACTTCCAGGTTGTAATGATCGACAAGCCGTTCCACTTCCCGTGCGGCCTCAAGGGCAACTATTCGGAATTTCCGAATAGTTCGATCAGGATCGAGTTCGCCATCGGCATAGCAGTTCTTGATGTGCTCGTTGATTGTCCGAACGTCCTTCTGATACAGCTTAGCCAACTGTTTTTGCGTCACCCAGACTTTCATTCTCCTCCTTCCCAAGCAACCCTTTAGCATCCCTACCGTCCAGCGCCAGTTTCGGCGTGACCGATTTCAGCCGCTTTTCGACTTCCTTGATATGTTCAGCAGGCGGAATATTTTCGGGCAGGGTGCCGCCGATGCGCTCGATAGCCTGACGCACTTCGCGCCCAACCTGCTCATGCGTCTGAATGGCCTGTGCCTGCCCTTGTATGCGGTCGCGTTCCAGCTTGTCGCGGGTTTGGGTCATGCGGAACTGGTTGGCGGCCAGTTCTGTGGCATTCATCCGGTCAAGCAGATTGTCCTTGTCGGGAATGGCCTTGCGTTGCTTGATGGCATCACGCCCCAAGCCGCCATACAGCCCTTTATAGCCCGCATCATGAAATACGCCAAACATTCGGCTCTGTACGCCCGCATCCTGCGCAGCCCCAGAAAGAGCTTTGAATTCCTCGGAGGTTTGTCTGCGCAGTTCCAGCCGCTCCTGATCGGCGGCAGCCTGATCGCTGAGTTCCTGCCGCCGGGTCTGAATGGCGAAATATTTCTGGGCGTTGGCAATCTCGGGCTTACGCGGGTCGCCGTTCTGGGCGATCAGGTAACAGGCGAAGCGAGAGAGGTGGTAGTCATCGACATCCCGTTGTCCGCCTTTGCCCAAGTCGATCATTTTGCCGGCGCCGGCAAAATGATGCTCTGGAGGATTTCCAGATTGTTTACAAGAACTTATCGCCCGCTCAATCGCCTGCTCGAAGCGCCGCCATTGGCTGTATCCCAGCATGGGTTGCAGGTCGCGGGCGCTCCAGTATTCCGCGCCATGCTCGTTGACTTTTTTCAGGCTCTCGAAAGATTGACCTGCGATGCTGAGTTCCGTTTTCTTGGTCATGGTTTCAATTCCCATTCGACAGCAGACGGGGATATTTTATCGGAATACTCTTTTCTGGTGTTGTAAGCCCCCACCCTAACCCTCCCCCGCAAGCAGGGGAGGGAACGAAAGTGCGCTCCTCGTCACGCTACCCCCCAAGATACGCCGCCTTGATTTCCGGTTTGTGCAGCAGTTCTTTCGCGGGGCCTTCGGCGATGATTTCGCCGGTGTCCAGCACGTAGCCGCGATCGGCCACTTTCAGCGCCAGATTCGCGTTTTGCTCGACGACGACGATGGTCAGTCCTTCGTCGGCGTTGAGTTTTTTCAGTGTGCGGAACAGGTCGTACATGATGAGCGGCGCCAGTCCCATCGACGGTTCATCGAGCAGCAGCACGGAACATTTGGTCATCAGCGCGCGGCCAATCGCGAGCATTTGTTGTTCGCCGCCGGAGAGGGTGTCGCTTCTCTGCCGCGCCCGTTCCGCGAGGCGCGGGAACAGGTCGAAGATGTGCTGAATTTCCTTGTTGACGTCCTCTCCTTTGCGCGACCAGGACGCCAGTTGCAGATTTTCCATCACGGTGAGGTTGCCGAAGATGCGGCGTCCTTCGGGCGCGAGGGTCATTCTGATCTCGGAGACGACGCGATGCGCGGGCATTCCCAGAATGGAAACGCCGTCGAAGGTGATGTCGCCTTCGGTGACGACGGGAGATTCCGGCGGTTGCAATCGCATCAACGCTTTGAGCGTGGTGGATTTGCCCGCGCCGTTCGACCCGATCAGCGTGACGATTTCTCCTTTGTTCACATGGAAGGAGATGCCGTGCAACGCTTCGATCTTGCCGTAGGCGGCTTTCAGGTTGGTTACGCGCAACATCAGAGTGTCTCGTCTCCCAGATAAGCCTTGATCACGCTTGGGTTGTTCTGGATTTCTTCCGGTGTGCCGGTGGCGATGATGCAGCCGAAATCGATCACGGTCAGCCGTTGGCACAACGCGGTGACGACTTTCATCTGGTGTTCGATCATCCAGATCGACAGTTTGAATTTGTCGTGTATCCAGCGGATATGGCGGATGAGGTCATCGACGTCGGCGGAATTGAGTCCCGCCGCCGGTTCGTCCAGCAGCAGCAACCGGGGTTTGCTGACCAGCGCGCGCGCCAGTTCGACGCGACGTTGCAATCCGTAGGGCAGGTTCTTCGGGAACTCTTCGGCGTAGTCCGTCAGTTCCATGATCTCCAGTATCTCGCGCGCGTGATTGTCGATGTCTTTTTCCGCTTGCCAGTACCGTCTCGTGCGCAGAATGGCGCTCCAGAAGTTGTAACCGAGCCAGGCGTAACCGGCCAGACGGAGGTTGTCCATCACGGTCAAATTGTTCCAGAGACGAATGTTTTGAAACGTGCGCGCCATGCCGAGAGCGGTGATCTGGTGCGGCTTCAAACCGTTGATTTGTTTTCGGTCGAAAACGACGCTGCCTTCGGTCGGTTTGTAGAAACCGGAGACGATGTTGAAGACGGTGGTTTTTCCGGCGCCGTTGGGGCCGATCAAGCCCACGAGTTCGTGTTCCTCCATTTGAAAGGAGAAATCCGAGAGCGCCTGAAGGCCGCCGAAGCGTTGTGTGAGGCTGAAAATCTTGAGGAGAGGCATGGTCGTGACTCACACTCACTTCAGGGTGAACCAGCGCTTCAAGCGCGGGAAAATGTCCGTCAGTTCACGGTTCCCGAGAAGCCCTTCCGGACGGCGGTGCATGAGCAAGATCAGCAACAGCGGAATAAAGACCCATGTCCATATCTGATCCACTTGATAACTGCCGGGTAACAGGTTGATGGAGTGGAGCGCCGTGTTGAGCCAGGGGATGACGAAGCGCAGCACTTCCACCATCAGCGTGAAGGCCACCGCCGCCATCAACACGCCCGAAATGGAACCCATACCGCCCAGGTACACCATGACCAATCCTTCGGTGGATTTGAGCAAACCGAAGGTTTGCGCGTTCACATAGCCGTAAACGTGCGCGTACAACGCGCCGGACAAACCGCCCAGCCCCGACGAAACCATGAACGCCATGATTTTGACGCGGTTGGTGTTCACGCCCATCATTTCCGCCGCGACTTCATTCTGACAAATGGCGGAAATCCCTTTGCCGTAGGTGCTGGTCATCAGTCGGCGAATGACCATCACGCACACGAAAACGCCGACGATCGTCCAGATGAGCATCCAGGGCAAGTCGATGAAATCCCGCATAGCGTTGACTGTTTTGGTCATGCCGGAAAAACCGCGCGGGCCGCCGATGGCGTCGATGTTTTCGATGATGGAGATAATGATGTAGTTGGCGGCGATGGTGATGATCGCCAGATAATCGTCGCGCGTCTTGAACGACGGCAACGCCACGATCAGACCGGCCAATGCGGCGGCGAACATGGCGCCGAGCAGCACGACGGGGAAAAGAAACGGCGCCAGCTCCGGCGGGAAAAGCGCCGCGCCGAAAAGTTTGCTGTCGCCGAAGAACATCACGGAAAGCAGCGAACCTACGTAAGCACCCACACACATGAAGCCGCCGTGGCCGCAGGAAAATTCGCCCATGTAGCCGTTCACCAGATTCAAGCTGGTCGCAAAGACGCAGTTGATGCCGATGAGCATGATGATTTGCAGCGTGTAGCCGTCAAGCATGTCCGCATACGCAAGCCACACCAGCGTCACGGCGGCGATGCCTATGAGGATGTTGATGGTGTAACGTTGCAAGAAGCCGATCATATTTTTGTCGTCAACGGTTTGCCGAAGATGCCGGTAGGCCGCTGCCAGAGAATGAACAACAGAACGGAAAAGGCAAAGAGGTCACGGAACGTGGATGGCAGGAACGCGGCCACCATGATTTCCACGAAAGCGAGCAGAAAGCCGCCGACGAAAGCGCCGCGAACATCACCGATCCCGCCGACCACGGCGGCGATAAACGCCTTCCATCCCGTCATCGCGCCCATATACGGATCGAGCACCGGATAAGACATGGCAAAGAGCAAACCACCCAGTCCCGCGATCGACGAGCCGAGCGCGAAAGTAAAAACCACCACCTGTTCGAGCGGTATGCCCATCAACGGCAGCGCGAACCTGTCCCAGGACACGGCGCGCATCGCCATGCCCATGCGCGTTCTCGTCACGATGAAATACAACGCGAAAAAAACCAGAACCGCGGTAAACACGACCAGCAACTTGAGATTGGTGACCGCGATACCGCCGATGTTGTAAACCGTCTTGTCCAGAAGCGTCGGCAACGTTCTGCGGCTGGCGCCGAGCAAAGCCAGATTGCCGTTTTCCAGAATCAGCCCGCACATCAACGCCGTGATCACCACATAAAGCCGGTGCGCGCCTTTGCGCATCAACGGACGGTAAGCAACGCGCTCCAGCGTCACCCCCACCATCGAGGTCAGAATCATCGTCAGCGGGATCGTCAGAATCAACACAATCTCGCGGGAGAAACCGAACATTCCTTCCGGCGCGAGCAGGCCAGTAGAAACGAAGAACGCCAGATAAGCGCCCACCATGAAAACGTCGCCGTGGGCGAAATTGATGAGGCGAAGAACGCCGTAAACCAGCGTGTAGCCCAACGCGATCAGGGCGTAAAAACTACCCCATTGCAAAGCGTTGACGCATTGTTGGAGAAAAAACTCCATACACGGCTTCCTGTTTTTTTCCGACTTTTCCGCCGCTGCCTCAAAATGGCGGCAACGGCGGAAAACCCTGCTTACTTACGATATTGATACGTTACGGACAAACGGATTCCTTGAAAGTGAAGTCTCCCTTCTGACCGATTTCCACGATGACCGCGCACTTGATCGGATCACCCTGGTCGTCGAAACGCATATTGCCTGTAATACCCTTGAATTCCTTGATCGCTGCCATGTTATCGCGGATGGCCTTGCGCATCTTGCGCGCGTCCTTCTCGACTTTACCGACTTTCTGGATCGCTTCCGTCACGATCCCGACCGCGTCCCAGGTCAGCGCCGCCACATCGTCCGGCACATAACCGTACTTCTTGTTGTACTTGTCGATGAATTCTTTGGTCGCGCCCTGAGCACCGGCGGCGGCATAGTGCGTCGAAAAGAACAGACCCTTACAAGCATCTTTGCAAAGCGTCATCAACTCGGCGGAACCCCAGGCATCGGAACCCATGAACGGACCCTTGTAACCGAGGTCACGCGCCTGCGGAACGATCAGCGCGACAAAGTTGTAATTTTCCGGCAGGAAAATGAAATCCGGCTTGGCCGCAATAATCTTCGTCAACTGCGCAGCAAAATCCTGATCCTTCGGACCGTGCGATTCATAAGCCACCACAGCGCCCTTGCCGTGACGTTTTTCCCAGGTGCTTCTGAAATTGTCTGCCAGCCCTTTGGAATAATCGTTGGAAATCTCGAAAAGAACAGCCGCCTTCTTCGCGTTGAACTGCTTGATCGCAAAATTCGCCGCGACCGGCGCCTGGAAGTCATCGAGGAATGCCGCGCGGAAAACCCAGGGACGGTTCTTCGTCGTGTCGGGATTCGTTGACCAGGGCGAAATCATCGGCGTTTCATTGTCGTTCGCCACCGCGCCGGCGGGAACCGCCTGACGGGAAGATTGCGGACCGACGATCGCCAGAACATTGTCGCGGGTGATCAACTTGAGCGTCACGTTAACCGCAGCATCGGGCTTCGACTCGTTATTCTCATAAATGAACTGCAACGGATACTTCTTGCCGCCGACCTCCAGTCCGCCTTTGGCGTTGACCTCTTCGCGGAAAAGCTCCGCAGCATACTTGGTGGACTCCCCCACCTTGGGAATTTCGCCCGTCAGAGGAATGGGAAAGCCGATCTTGATCGGCGCTTCCGCAGCCAGCGCGCTGCCTGAAACCGAAAGCATTGCAGCGCAAACCAAAGCGGACGCACATACGTGTTTCAACATGGGAACTCCTTTCGTGTCAGTGGCAAAATAAAAACGCTTCAATTCTAGCGCCAATGCCAGCGCCCATGTTAATTTTTGTTATACATTCAGGTGTCACAGGAACCAGAACTTTGTCATTCTTCGCGTGTAGGGGCGGGTTTCAAACCCGCCCTTTTTTCGATCACGCGAAGGCGTGGTAAATAATTGCGTCATTCTGCGCGACGCGAAGCGGCGTCGCAGAATCCATAAAAAAACCTCCTCACGCGAAGGCGCGAAGCCGCGAAGAAACGACAAGCCCCCTTTTCAAAGCGGAGCGCTCACTATATATTGATCTTGTACTGTTTGTGGTAGAAGAACAGCAGCAGCGTATCGTTTAGAGCTTTTTTGATTTAAGCGCTTACATATCCTGAGGAAATGAAGTAGTTGCTGCACTCTTCAGGAGAGAAGGCATCGAGTAGCGTCCCGATTTTCTCCCAAAGCGTCTCAACCGTACGCGTGGCAGCCCTTCGCAGGAGTGCTTTGAGCTTGGAAAAGAGCTTCTCGATGGGA
>Ga0209737_10000974_pt1 | contig 21506 bp, 16 predicted proteins | sample TergutCu122P3_FD_187284 | JGI IMG/M metagenome (GOLD analysis project Ga0209737, IMG submission 187284) | Cubitermes ugandensis P3 segment gut microbial communities from Kakamega Forest, Kenya - Cu122 P3 (SPAdes) (version 2) | ecosystem: Host-associated > Arthropoda: Insects > Digestive system...
ACGTCGCAACACACAGCCCGTTTTCTACACCGTAAGCGCCGTAATTCCCGATATGCCGCGCAAATCAATTTTCAATATTTTTGTTGAACCAACACCTCCGCTCAACGGTGTGATACTAAAAAACGAAATGACTGAAAATCCTGATGAATGGCAAACTTACTATACCGCTGTCAAATTGGCGCCGGCAGCATCATTGGAAACCATCAACAGGAAGTTGAATACATTCCGCTTTGCCGGACCAAACGAAGACCCACATCCTGAAGGAATTTATCTTGCGCCTTTCAGTTCGATTTTTTCGCTTGCAGGAGGCTCCGTATTTACCGTGCTAAAGGCGCTTGTAATCCTCATCGGACTGTTGGTACTGTCCGTAGCGCTGTTCAACTTTGTTTCGCTTGTGCTTGGTCTGTTCATGAACCGACTGCATGAATGTGCCATACGAAAAACGGTATCTGCCGGCCGTCGTGATTTTTGGCTGATGTTTTTTGTTGAAATATCCATTCCCGTTGTTATTGCCGGAGTAATCGCGGCTTTTCTGTTTTCTGTTTTGCATCCGTATTTCAATGGGGCTGTATACGACCTGTTTCGTGTTGACATCAGGCCATTGCTGGGACAACTTGCTTTTTATATTTTCACGGGCTTGTTACTGGCAGCGCTTCTGAGCATGATTCCTTCCGGCATTCTGCATCGTTTGAGCATTCGTACTGCCATGTTTGGCGGTTCTTCTTCAGGCCGGAAATCGCGTGTCAGAATGATTTTATTGGGGTTGCAACTTTTCGTATGTGTACTTTTTGTGTCGTCTTCTGCAATGATGTTTCGACAGTTCAAGTATATGGAAGCAAAAACATTGCAAAGCCTGACACTCGAAGAAAAACAGAACATCATCGTCATTTCTTTGGAACACAAATACCACCATTTGTTGAAACCTCATGCCCCGCAGATTTTCCGCACATTGAGCGAAAATCCGTATTGCGACGATATTTTGCCTGCACGCTGGGAACTTTCTTCCGGAATGGGTCAAAAATATACATGGGAAGGACTATCGGAAGATTACTGGTACTGGTTACGCGAAACGGAAACAAGCGCCGATTATCCGCTGTTTATGAAGCAGCCGGTTGTCGAGGGACGCATCTTCAACATGGAAGGCCGAAACGAAGTGGTAGTAAACGAAGTGGTACGGCATCTTTTAGATGGACATGCCATCGGAAAAACCATCACTTGCATCGAACGTGGACAAACCTATACCATTGTCGGAGTTATTGCCGACGGTCACCAATTCACACCTGACCGTCGTATGCGCCCTGCGGCTTACTTTCCGGTAGAGCATCCGGGTGTTTTATACGTAAAACCGAAAGGCCCCCCGCGTGAAGCATCCGACTTTATCATGAAAACCATCAGACAGTATCTTCCTGAAAATGTAGATTATGAACTTTACACATTGAAAGACAGTATCAGAGGACATGACATGCTTGCCGGGATTATCTTCCGCATGATATTGATTTTTTCGGCTATATCACTCATTATCGGTTTATCGGGCGTATATTCGTCCGTATCGCTCAACACCGGCAGGCGGCGCAAGGAAATAGCCATTCGCAAAATCAATGGCGCTTCATTGCTTGATATCATCCGGTTGTTTCTTCGCAAATATATCCTGCTGTTGCTGATTGTGTCCGTACCCGCTTTTGTCGCTGCTTACGGGGCTGTTGGCGCATGGCTGGATTCGCAGCCTTATCGCGTTTCGTTGCAGTTATGGTGGTTCATTCCCATTTTTGTATTGATGGTAACCATTCTGATTGCTACCGTACTTTATCATTTGCAGCAGGTAGCGCAGCGGAATCCGGCGGAGGTGTTGAATAGCGAGTAAGACCGTAAGACTGTAAGAAATTAAAATTTAGTGTATATTTGTGAAATTATTGTCTTAATAAATAATCAAAAATGAACACAGTCTGTTTTCATCTAAAAATCATGCTGCGGAATTTGCAGCGCGGCGGTATTTATTCCGCAATCAATATTGGCGGCCTGGCTATTGGCATGGCTGCCGCTATTTTAATCCTTGCATGGATATACCACGAGTGGTCGTATGACCGGTTTCATGCTAAGGAAAAGCAACTTTACTCTGTTTATACTCGTCAGATGGTCAACGGCTCTTTGCAATGCTGGGATTCGACGCCCAAAATTCTGGGACCCACCTTACAAGAAGACTATCCTGAAATAGTGCGAATAGCGCGAATTTGGAATCATGCGTCGCTTTATGCCAACGATGAAGCCAAATTTAAAATCATGACCTGCTTTACCGACCCTGATTTCCTGACGATGTTTGATTTCCCTTTATTGCCGGGAAACAGGGAAACTGCACTGGATGACCCGTATTCAGTGATTTTAACCGAAAAGGCAGCCATACGCCTGTTTGGAAATGACGACCCGATAGGAAAAACGCTTCGGGTAGACAACCGGCATACTGTAGCAGTTGTAGCCGTTATGAAAAACTTCCCCGACAATACACTGTTTCGTCATTGTGAGATACTGGCGCCCATGTCATTTATGAAAGTGCAGGGCTGGTATGACGAAAACTGGTTCAGCAACACATTGCAGACTTTCGTGGAACTGAATCCCCATGCGCGGATAGACCAGGTCAATGAATCTATTCGAGGAATTATCAGGGCGCATACCACCGAAACCCATCCGGAAGTTTTTCTTTATCCGCTCGGCAAACGGCATCTTTATTCTAAATTCGAAAATGGCGTACCAGCAGGAGGATTAGTTGACATCTTGCGATTGTTCGCCATTATTGCCGGATTGATTTTATTGATTGCCTGTATCAATTTTACAAATTTAAGTACAGCCCGCAGTGCGAAGAGGGCAAAGGAAGTAGGAGTCAGGAAAGTGTTGGGTGGAAAACGATGGTCGCTGATTGTACAGTTTTTGGGAGAGGCAATGACTGTTTCATTCATAGCCGGCGCACTGGCATTGATGCTCGCAATGCTGGTACTGCCGGTATTCAATATGTTGATGAATCAGAACATTATCCTGAACCTTACTGATGGATGGCTTTGGCTGGCCGGATTTGGATTTGTTGTATTAACTGGATTATTGGCTGGCAGTTATCCTGCATTCTATTTCTCGTCATTGCTTCCTGTAAAAGTATTGAAAGGTATGACAAGGAAAAAACAGGGGTTGCTGTCATCACGAAAAATTCTGGTAGTGGTGCAGTTTACTGTTGCAACAGTGCTGATATCATCTACACTGGTAGTTCACCGGCAAATCCGTTTTGCACAGAACAGGGAATCGGGATACGATAAAGAGCAACTTATTTATTCACGTCTTGATGGGGATATCGTTAAAAATTATGAACTGATAAAACAGGAAATACTCAATTCGGGAGCAGCGACATCGGTAACGAGGACTTTTTCGCCCATAACGCAGGTAATGGGTTCAACCTGGAGCGTCAACTGGCAGGGAAAAGACCCAAATACAAGAATAAATTTTGTTTTCTACAGTACAGACGCCGATTGGACGAAAACGGTGGGCGCTTCCATCATCGAAGGACGTGATATTGATATTTACACTTTTTTGACCGATTCAACCGCCATGTTACTGAACGAATCTGCGGTTAAGGCGATGAATATTAAGCATCCCATTGGAGAAACAGTTAGTACGCAAGGCATAGACTGGCATGTGGTAGGGGTGGTGAAGGATTTTATTCTTCAATCGCCTTACGAACCTGTGGAGCCAATGCTGATTAGCGGCCCCGCAGGATGGTTTAACACTGCACATATCAAATTGAATGCCCATAACCGAATGTCGGACAATCTGGATAAACTTGAACGGGTATTCAGACAATTCAATCCGGCTTATCCTTTTGAGTATCATTTTGTGGATGAGGACTATGCCCGTAAATTTCAGGAAGAACAAAAAATGGGGTCGCTGGCTACCTGGTTTGCCGGTCTTACCATTTTTATTTCCTGCCTGGGTTTATTTGCTTTAGTGGCCTACATGGCCGAAAGCCGCCGTAAGGAAATCGGTATTCGCAAACTGCTGGGCGCATCAGTGAGCGATGTTATAATTTTGCTGTCCAAAGAATTTATCATTCTGGTGCTTGTTTCCATTACGGTTGCTACGCCGATTGCCTGGCAGGCAATGGAAAAATGGTTGGCAAATTACCCCTATCGGACGAATATCCCCTGGTGGCTGTTTGTGGTGGTTGGATGTATCAGTTTGGGTATCGCGCTGTTGACAGTTGGTTTTCAGGCGTTCAAGGCGGCAACGGAAAATCCGGTGAAAGCGATAAAATCAGAATAAGACTGTTAGAACGTAAAATCTCATGTTTGTTGTTGTGGATACTCCCACTCACCCTATCCGGCCAGCGCTACATCAGCTGACGCATCACCGATGCCGAAGGTGGCGCTCCCATTCCAGGAGTTTCGGTTTTTATTTCCAACATCACAGTGGGTACATCCACTGAAGCAGAGGGTAATTACAAATGAAATGGAGGAGGTGACAGTGTCGGCAAGAATCCGCTTCCGTCAAAGAGACATCAATCTTTTCTGGATGACGATATTGGGAAAACCACCTTCCCCAAAAACGATTCATGCCGTCAATCCTGAAGCAGTATATTATTACGATTCCAAAACCCAAATATTGAAGGTTACCTGCCGTGTGCCACTGCAAATTATTAACCCTGAAACGGATTATCAATAAATGAGCAAAATTCCTAAAATAAATTGTTTGCCAGTTTCTTGATGGTTTGTATGGGATCGGCAGCACGGAAAATATAACTGCCTACTACAAATACATCAACTCCGGCTTTTGACAATTTTGCGATATTGCCTGTATCAACGCCGCCATCAACCTGAATCAACGCTTTGGAACCTTTTCTTTCGATCATTTCGCGCAGGCGGGTTGCTTTATCATAAGTATTTTCAATAAATGCCTGCCCACCGAAGCCCGGATTTACAGACATGAGCAATACAAGATCAACGTCGGTAATAATATCCTCCAATAAACTGACGGGCGAGTGCGGGTTGAGTGTAACGCCCGCCTTCATCCCTTCCTGCTTGATGTTTTGCACGGTGCGGTGCAGGTGCGGGCAGGTTTCGTAGTGTACGTTCAGCCAGTCGGCGCCGGCTGCTTTGAAATCCTTGACATAACGGTCGGGCGAGGCAATCATCAGGTGCACATCCAAAGGTTTTGTCGCAATGCTTTTCACAGCCTGAATTACTGGGATTCCGAAAGAAATATTGGGGACAAATACCCCGTCCATAATGTCCAAATGAAACCAGGCGGCGTCACTTCGGTTGATCATCTCGATTTCGCGGTTCAGGTTCCCGAAATCGCAATTAAGGATGGATACGGCTATTTTGTTCATCTTATTCAAATATTTTATCATTTCCATTTCCGGCTTTGCAGTTTCAAGCGTGTAAGCAACAGAAACGACAGCATCACACCGAAGAAATACACCAGATCGCGAAAATCAACCACACCGCGGCTTATCGAAGAGTAATGCCCTTTTACGCCGAGCCAGGAAACAAAATCCTGCATGCCTTCTGCCGCAATCAGTTGCGCTAAAGCATCAAATCCTTCGTAGAACACAAAAGAAATCAAAGCGGCTGCAATAAAGGCGACGATCTGGTTGTCGGTAAGCGACGAAGCAAACGTGCCGATGGACGCGTATACCGCTCCCAACAATATCAATCCGATCATGGCGCCATACGTTGCACCTGTGTCCAGATTTCCGGGAGGATTACCCAATTGCCACACCGAAATGATATACACCACGCAGGGCAACAAAGCAATCAGAACCAGCGCTGTTGCAGCCAGAAACTTCGCCACGGCTAATTGCCATTCGCTGATGGGCTTGGTGAGCAGCAATTCGATGGTTCCCGTTTTTATTTCTTCGGCAAACGATCGCATGGTAATGGCCGGCACCAAAAACAGGAACACCCAAGGCGCGATATAAAACAGACTGTCCAACGACGCATATCCGCTTTCGGGAATATTAAGTACACCCGGAAACACCCATAGACACAAACCCGTAATCGCCAAAAAAACGGCAATCACCAAATATCCTGTGAGGGACGAGAAAAAACCCTGAATTTCTTTTTTGAAAAGGAAAAGCATAATTAATACAGATTACGTTTTTGCTATTTTATTCGCCAGCGCAACTTTGGGATTCTGTCTGCTGACAATATTCCCGCCTTGCAATTTTGTCCATTGTAATGACTGACGGGGGAGTGATCCAAATTCATTGGAGCTCCTGCAAGCCAGCGAGGTCACATTATTTTCAGTTTTTACATAAAATTGATACAGCAGTGGCGTAAAATCCTTTTCGACAGCGTTTTTGCTGAATCGCTTGTGAGAACTGTATTCTGTCATTTCCGACCATCCACTGTTCATTATACAGGAGTACATACCCAATTCGCCCCTAAATACAATCAAATCATCGTTGACAACCGGCCGCCTGCGTTCCATATCTTCTGTATCGTCTGCGTATTCGTATGTTTCAAATGTAGTCAGGAAGAAATCTATTTCGCCATTACCGCAAACTTCGTTCAGAAGCGGAAAATCGACTCCTTTGGCAACATAATGTGTCGCATCGCTGATTTTTACAAAATCAAATGCATACCGGATAACGGGAGGCGGTTCCTCCGCTGCCTTTACAGACTTGCTTTTCCCGTCAACTACGCGGCATACAGCAAGGGAAACCAAACGTTCACTGTCAAATCGCCCTTTCACAGCGGCCAAACCGGTTGGTTCCTCTGTAGGCAAATCGTCATCATTTGATTTGCATGTTGTTAAAACGATAGACAGCATTAAACCTAAAACCATGACGCTACAAAAAGTGCCACGAAATTTCTTAAAACATTGATTCATTGTTTTCATATTTAAAGTTTTTTTAATGTTCCACAACAACCTGCCGCATTACCGGATTACTTACCCCATCATTGACGATCAGGTAATAAACGCCGTTGGGCAGGTTGGCAAGATCAAATTGCACATTGCCGCCTTTGGTTGTCGCCTGGCGTTGCAAATTTCCCTGACCGTCGTAGAGACGAACGTCGAAGGAGGGTACGGTTACAATGCTTTTAGACTTCTGATCAAGCACATAACCGGCGGCATCAATTTCGATATTGAGAAGGACGTCAGTAGGGTTGGGATAAACAGTAACATAAGCATCAAGATCTGTTTCGTTGCCTCCTGACTTGGAACACGATGCAGTAAAGGATTTGGTGATTGGACTCGTACCACTCCTAAGTGCAAAAATTGTTCCTGACTCGCCATTTGATGAATTGGACGTTACAATAGCAGTTGTGGCGGTGGAGTGTATGATGGTAAACACAGAAGTCGGGATTATACTCCAACCGATTGCCTGGTCTGCACTTAATACAAATGCGGCATTTCCACCTTTGCATACTTTGTCGGGGCCAAGTAATGCAGGGCATGAATTAATTGCCATTGTCAGGGTTATGCCATTCACCACCGCAGTTAACGTACCGGTTATCCCACTCGTGGTGGCTGTAACTGTGGTTGAAGCGCCGGTAGTCGGAGTTCTGCTAAAACCGGAAGTAACACTCCATGTGGCAGATTCACCTGAGTTAATACTGAAAGTACCTGAGGTACATACGCCGGAGCTGCCAACGATGGATAGCACCTTTATAGTCTTCGTTAGAGTAACACCATTAACTACTGCCATAACAGTTCCGCTTTGTCCGCTATACGACGTGGGCGTAACTGTTGTTGATGTGCCGGTTGAAGGTGATCTGCTAAAACCGGAGGAAACGCTCCAGGTAGCTTCAAGGCCATAGTTCATACTGAAAACTCCATTGGTGCAAACTATATCGGGACCACTGATTTTTGGCACTATTGAACTAATCGCCGCATAAGCATTTACCAAACCATATCCCACATCTTTATTCCAGCCCGGACGTGAGGGGCTTGTTTCTGGATATCCTGTCAATTTCTTACAAGTAGATTCAATAGCATACTTTACATCGGTCTGACGTAAATAGGGATATTTGGAAAGGAGCAGTGCGGCAATGCCAGCTACTTGAGGGCAAGCGGCCGATGTGCCACCAAAATTGGAAAAATAATTTCCCGAAACATATCCTTTAGATCCTTCTCTATCGGTTGTTACAATATCACCTGGAAGAGTATTCCCAGATACAACCACGACATCCAATTCTTTACCTCTGTCACTATAACCCCATATTATTCCGTTTTTGTCAATAGCCCCTACAGTTAATACTCCATTTACAGCAGCGGGGAAAGCCACGCCGCTAGTATTCCCACTATTACCGCTTGCTGCAACAACAACACATCCCAATCTTTTGCCGTTTCTCAGCCGTCCTAAAGTTAATGCATTGGTGATTGCATTAGTAATTGCATCAATAACAAATGAATTAGTAGGAGGATAGTGCCATGAATTACTTATTACATCTGCATTTCCGAGATATGGATCCCATGCAAATTCAAAAGCGTCAACAATATTTTGACAAGGCTGTACTACTATAAATTTACCATACCATGGATCATAACTCCATTCATGAAAAATATTAATCGGCACAATCTTCACATTAGGAGCTATGCCTGCTATACCCTTTGTATTATGCGATGCTGCAAGAATTCCAGCACAAGCAACCCCATGGCCAATAGTAACACCAGAAGGTATCTGTGCAATAGGAGCTCCAAATCCGGAAGCATTGCCTGCTGTAAATCCCTGCAATACTCTACCGTCAAAGTCTTCGTGGTTTTCTACTCCATCGTCGATCACTGCTACTCGAATGTCGATACTTCCCTTGGTTATAGCCCATGCCGGTTCAACGTTGATGTCAATTCCCTGTGTTCCGCTATTCTGACCGGTATTTTTCAGGTAATACTGCTGATTAAACATAGGGTCCGTTGTTGCTCGTTCAATTATAGTTGCAAAATCAGGATGACACCATTTCACCATTCCGCTTTCATAAATGACATTTGCAATATCAATGATGTTATTCCAATTATCTATTTGTACAACAATACCACCACCTAACCATTTCCTCGTAATTTGCCCTTTTATCCTGAATTTCTCTAAAATATCATTCATAGAAATACCCTCTTTAGGCTCCAATAAAATATAACCGGTAAGATAAAAACGGCGTATCAGAATTATGAAATTTATTCGCAAACGTTTTATTGACAACGGATTTCTCAGTATTGAGAATACAAAATGTCTCGTCATCCGATTTTGATTGTTGCCATACCAAAGCCAATGGGCTCTGCGTTGGAAACTTGGAAGATGAAGTTATTGATTTCATAAAACCCTCAAGATTTTGCTCATTGTCAAATTGGACAATCATTTTTGTTGAATCTGTATCCAACCAGATTTTTTTGCCACCCGACCAGAAGTAAAGATTTTGTGCGTTGCATACAACGCATCCGACAGAAAACACTGTTAAAAAAAATAAATTTTTCATGAAAATATGATTTTAATTAAAAATTTGATAATCAATAATTACATACATTACATTACTCAAACCTAAACAACCTAATCCAAGATGAGGATGAAACAAATCAGCATCCTCCATACAGAAAGGTCTGTATGTGAAAGATATTTTCTTATTCATAATTTTTGAATGTTGATGATAAGGAAGTAAATATTGTACCTGTATAACATTAGGCGTATCTTTCTTAATGTCATTGAACTCATACGGAAGCGGCTCCCCAATCGGATATTTTTCATCAACCTGAACAATAAATGAAAAAAGGGTACAGGTATTAGTACCGATTACTGTACCGGTTAAATTTGTACCATACCAATCTGTATCTACCATGTCGAAATATCCTGTTTCGTAAAAATAATTAGCCATTTGCAGCGCATTGCCTTTTGAATTATTGTTTACTGTAAGTGTGTACTTTTCAAAAATCTCATATCCGGGCAATTTTGCTATTTCAGTATTTTTTACTAAAATGGTGTTTGTTTCTTGTATTACAGTATGCAGTTCGGATAAAACATCTTTCCCAGTTTTCACATACACAAAAAAGTAAGGCATAAAAGAGATCAAATGGTTTTTCCAACAAAATACAAGATTTGCAAACGCAACAATGGGAGTTTCTTCCAACGCTTTAATGGTTTCTTTTAGTTGAGTACATGTTTTTGGATCATTGGTATTAACATATATCCGGGCATAATTTCGTTCGTCTGATGACAATTGATGATAGTCTGAAGGCATACGCCTGATATGGCAGATATCAACAGGTTTGAACAGTCCAGTTTGATTAATATAATCAACTATTTCATTATCTTTTATTTGTGAATCGAAACCTACCACTAACCAATCATTCAGAAGCCAGTCCTGTAAATATATTTTTTCACCATCAACGTAATAATACAATTCGTCTTCGCTATCACAAATTTCTTGAGGCAGTCCTTTTTTATCTCCTGAACAGGCAGGAAAATCATAGAATAATTTTTCAATGCAACTAAATTCTTGATGTGATTCCTTTTTAGTACAGGAATACGCACTTCCTGCAACAATCAGCAGAATTGCTATGTATTTGAAAAAAAATGTGTTCATTTCTTTTTTAAAGGTAAAAAGTGTACACATGCTATACAGCGCTGTACAAACAAAATTTTGCAATCGAGCAAAATGGTTTTTTAATAGTACTTTCCAATTCATAACTCACCTCCTTTTTCGTTTTAGTTTTTTAATTGGTAATTATTCCTTCCGAAATGATTACATCTACTCCTTTCCAACGGTCATTCAACACTATTTTATATTCATGATTGAGTTTCCCTTGCCATTTAAAAATGAAATCGAATGTGTAATAGCAACGACAACGATAATAGTCCCCACCAACATCACTGATATACATAACAATAGCATTGTCAATAATCTCGCATCGGGTTTTAAATGGCTCGTCTTTACAAATGTAGTTAAGCCCTACAAATACACGAACAGATTCTTTTGAGACAGTGATAATGAGCGTATCGCTCTTCTCTTCCAGTCCAACATCACTTTTCAGGTTAGATACTAAATTACATCCACCTAATTCGGTTTTAACATATTGCAGCGGCTCACCTTTTTCGGAAGCACAACCTGCAAACATCATGCCGCAAATCAATGCGCTAATTAATATTCTTTTCACTGATACAAATTTTAAAGTTTTGCGCTGCAAAATAAATCAAAAAATGATTTTCGCAATATTTTATAAAAAATTATTTCTTAGCCATAATCACCATTTCCGCCGGTATTACACCCTCGCAAGCCGCCGTCAATTTTATTTTTCCTGCCTTTTTCCCGGATTTCACCACCACTAATGCTTTTCCGTTGAAGAGTTTGCGTTCAGGCTGACTGAGTGATAAATGATCTGTGGGGTCTCCATTATCGGTTCCGGCAATTGCACCATCCCCATCGATTGAAAAGCGGATTAAATGATCAGCGGTCGGAACTGCATTGCCTTTTTCATCAAGCACTTCAACGGTGATGAATGACAAATCCTTACCACCGGAAGCGATGGTGGTTCTGTCGGCTGTCAACCGGATGCTTTTGGGTTCTCCTGCAGTATGAATCTCTTTTTCCAACACTGTTTTTCCGGCTTTTCGCGATATGGCTTTCAATACGCCCGGTTCGAACGGCACGCGCCACCATACCCGCAGGTCGTCATCCTGTTTGTTGCGTGTGCCCAGCGACTTCCCGTTAAGGAACAGTTCCACTTCACCGGCATGACTGTAATATGCCCAAACATCCACCACTTGTCCGGGTTGCCAGTTCCAGTGCGGGAAAACATGCAGCACCTCGCGATCAGTCCACTCGCTTTGATACATATAATATATGTCTTTGGGAAATCCGGCAAGGTCGATAATACCAAAATACGAACTGCGCGACGGCCAGTTGAAGGGCGTCGGTTCACCCAGATAATCAAAACCTGTCCACACGAATGTGCCTGCTACATAATCGAGTTTTTTGGTGATTTTCCAGTTGTTTTCATGTGTCGTTCCCCACGGAACATGGCAATTGTCGTAGGAGGAACAATGATTTACGGGTTGCGAAAAGGCTCTGTCCCAACGTACAGGCCAGATATAAAAACTGTCTGAAGGCATCTGGTAATAACCGCGCGACATCAGCCCCGACACACTTTCGGTAACTATAAACGGTTTGCCCGGAAAATCCTGTGGTACAGTGAAAAAATCTTCGTGATGGTAATTGAAACCAATGATGTCTATCGCACCCGAACGGAACAGGTGATTGGACGGGCGTGTTTCATTACATCCTGCAATAACAGGACGGGTAGGATCAATCTGTCTGACAATATCTGCCAATTTGATAGTGATCATTTCATTGACCCCCATTCCTTCTTCTAACGAGGTCATATCCCGTTTGTTGTTGAGCAAGAGATTAGCCTGTTCCAGAGTTAATGTGTCGGCATTGGCGTGCGTCCATTGTTCAAGCACTTCATTACCAATGCTCCACATAAAGATCGATGGATGGTTCCGGTCGCGCATCAATAAATCGGATAAATCGCGCTCGTGCCATTCCGGAAAAAACTGCGCATAGTCATAACGCGATTTTCGCTTGCGCCACATATCGAATGCCTCATCCATGACCACAAATCCCATCCGGTCGCATAAGTCCAGCAACTCCGGAGCAGGTGGGTTATGCGAACAGCGAATGCCATTACATCCCATTGCCTTGAGGATTTCCAACTGCCGCTCGACAGCGCGTTCGTAAACAGCCGCACCCAGACAGCCCAGATCATGATGATTGCAAACGCCATTGATTTTTACCACCTTGCCATTGAGGATAAATCCTTTATCGGCACTAAACTCAAACGAACGGATTCCGGCAGTGGTTTCATACCGATCTACAGCTTTCCCATCAACAGAAAGTTCTGTAACCACTGTGTAGAGATAAGGATCGTCCAAATTCCACAGATGAGGTTGATGAACAGTCATTCTCTGTTCTGTTTCGGTTTCCTGCTTTGTTTTTGCCAGAATATTTTGCGTTGTACGGTTGATTTCCCTGCCACCTGCATCCAGCAATATTTGAACTACATCCACATTCTGGTCCGCCGTTTTGCCATTAACCACTGTGGTGCGAATCACTATGGTTGCCGATTGTTCGTTTACCAGTGGAGTAGTGATGTAAGTTCCCCAATGCGCTACATGAACCGGATGGACTGCAATAAGCCGCACATTGCGATAAATACCCGATCCTGAATACCAGCGCGAATTGGGCTGCTGCGAATTGTCTACCCTGACGGCAATAACATTTTTTTCGCCAAAACGGATATAGGGCGTGAGATCGTAACGAAATGAAATGTATCCATTGGGACGGCTGCCCAGTAACGTACCGTTGAGCCAAACTGAACTGTTCCAGTAGACGCCATCAAAATCAATAAAGAGGCATTTTTCCTTGTCTGATTCAGGAACTGTAAATGTCTTGCGGTACCATCCTACACCTCCGGGTAATGCTCCGCCTCCGGGACGCGCAGGATGATCGCGTGAAAATGTTCCTTCGATGCTCCAGTCATGGGGTAAGTCGAGTATGCGCCAGGTTGTATCATCAAAAACGATAGATGAAGCCTGTGTTTCATCGCCCGGATGGAATTTCCAGTTTTCTGTAAAATCCGTTATGGCGCGAATGTTCGGGTTTTGATAACATGCACAATAGCAAATGACGACTGCCATACATGCAATAAATGATTGTTTTTTCATTTGGCCTTAATTCAACTGATTTTTGGAGAAACTCGATTGCTTCATCATTCTATTGTATCTTTTTAATTCTACATCTTTCATAAGAAGATGAACTACACCGCTTTCCAAAAGGTCTTTCAATAAATCAGAGGATTTATATTCCATTTCCGGTTCTAATTCGATTGCTTTCTGGTTACATTTTTCGGCCTCATCATGATTTCCTGTTAGTGTGTACACTAAAAACATACCTCTATACGTCTGTGCATTATCAGGTTTTATTTCAATGGCTTTTTGATAGCACTGGATCGCTTCATCATATCTGCCTTTTCGAAAATACGCGAACCCCATAATATCATATACTTCCCAATAATCAGGTTTTATTTCAATGGCTTTCTGGTAACATAGAAACGATTGATCACGATTGCCCTTTTCATCATACATCAACCCCAAACTATAATATGTAAGTGCATTATCGGGTTCTAATTCAATTGCTTTTTGGTAGCGTTGAATCGCTTCATCGTGATTGCCTGTACTTCCATACGCCTTCCCCATATTATAATAGGCCGGTGCGTAATCAGGCGCAAATTCAATCGCTTTTTGATAGGAATGAATTGCTTCATCATATTTACCTAAATCATCATACGCAGTTCCCATATTGTTATAAGCCTCTGCGAAATCAGGTTTCAATTCAATGGCTTTTTGATAACATTTGATTGCTTCATCATGCCGGCAGTTTTTCCTGTACGATATCCCCAAATAATTATAAGCCTCTACAAAATCCGGTTTTAATTCAATGGCTTTCTGGTAATATTGAATCGCTTCATCCTGATTGCCCTTATCAGCATAAGCACACCCCATATAAGTGTAAGTGTCAGCGTAATCGGCTTTTAAATCAATTGCTTTTTGATAATGCTGAATCGCTACATCATAATTGCCCTGATCAGTATATGCAACCCCCAAAGCAAAATATAAAAATGATGCATCTGGAACAATCTCAATTGCTTTTTGGAATTGTTCAATTGTCTCGTCATGTTTTTTATCCAAAAGCGCCGATAAGCCTTCAAACAGGATTTTGACAAAGGATAGATGCTTCCCCCGTTCTTTTACGATTTTCATCGCATCTTCCATACTTGTTGTCTTTGAGACTTCAAATAAAAAGATTTTGTATATCTCATAAAACTCATGAGATATTTCTTTCATTTTCCGGTATTGTTCTTCCAGAAAATGATATTCATCAAGCAATTTCTGATACCTTTCTTCGGCTTCCAGCGCCTGTGATTTTATCCTTTTCCTGTTCTTGAAAAATTGAACGATCAATACACCTGATAAAAACAAAACGGCAAGGATGGATAATGCACCAATCCATTCGTTACTGATTATAAATTTACACGTTTCTAAAAAATTTTCCATATGACTATTGTTTTAAATTTAATTCGGCAAAGATAATGTTTTTTCAAAAGAAAATGTTTTTTTGAGATATTTTTTTAACAAAAAATCCTGCTTGCTAATGAATTGCAAGCAGGATCTACAATTTTTTGCATCTATTCGTTAATGTTCCACTAAAATCTGCTGTATTTCAGGCTTTTCTTTTACCTCATCGTATATGTGAAGGTAATAAATGCCATCTGGGAGGTTGGTTACGTTAAACTCAATTGTACCGCCCTTTGTAGACGTTTGACGCAGCAGATTACCCTGGCTGTCGTAGAGTCGTACGTCATAGGTGATTTGTACATTACTGACGGCAGATGGGGCTATATCAATATAGAGTGTACCCGATACAGGATTAGGATAAACATTAGAACCTGTGTTTGAGGATGATTTGCTTCCCGCATATACATTGATGTAGGCATTACTCCCTATACCGCATACATTGGTTGCTTGGCATAAAACCTGGAATGATCCTTCATTTGGAAAATAAAAACTTGCATAATTAGTATTAGAATTATTCACTGTATAATTACCACCCCCCTCATTCAATGTCCATTTGTAAGTACTTGTTGCAGAAAGAGCGCTTTGCAAATAAGCATCATAGTAATAATACCCACCAGAACTAACCGATTATGGACCATAAATATATGATATTGTAGGCGTACCTACCCAAACATCATACGTTGCTTTTGTAGCACCGCTGCTATCTTTAATTTTCAACCAGCCCACACCACTGCCGTTCGCACTAACTCTTGTAGTATACGAAACAGTACTTAGTAAGGATAAGTTTGAACTTTTATCCCAATAATACCCATTTGGCCAATTAGCAGCCGATATATCTTGCGATGTGCCAGAGCAGACAATTAATGATTTTGCATAAAATGTCAAATTACTACTATTGAAAGGTGAATTATTCCAAAGATGAGATGCCCTAACACCACATCCCATTTAAGAAATAAACACGTTGGGATCAGAGGTTGTTATTGCAGAATGATCAAAAGAGCCAGAGGTACCATAATAAACTTTCAAGTTTTCCCTGTGTGGATTAATGCTTTTATCATAAATGACATAACTATAATCATCCCAATACTTACTTACTTACATTATTCACTCCACAACTTGTGTTATTTATCCAAACCCTATTCCCACCTTCTTTCACATGCCATGCATATCCATGGCAATTGTAATCATTTGTTCCTCATTCAAATACATATATTGCAAAAGTTCTGGTATATGCATCGAAATCGGCAACGTACAGGCTAGAAAATCCTCCTGTGGAGCATGCATTAACTTAACTATTATTTGGCGTATTAACTTGTGAATCATAGCAATTATTCGATGGGCAATGTTGACCAAACATATTCATTTGAAGGCTATAAACAAACATTAAAATAATAATCTTTTTCATTTTTTGAAATTTATAAATTGTTCGACATAATTAATTATTTGAAAATCACATTGTACGCTAGAATTATCACTTGTTGTCGGAGGCCACATCAAGTTGCTGGTATTCTGATTCCAAAGATACTGAATAAATGGCTCAAATTCATACCGTATCATTACATTGCCTAGACCGATCAAAATATAACGCATCTCAAAGCAAAAACTGCTATAGTCATCCTTGTACATGTTTTTTATGATTTCATTAATGCGCAATTGATGATGTATATAATTATATATTTCCTCGTCTGTCATAAGGTTGATCACTTCCGTTTGTGCTGAGAAAATTTTCAAAAAATAGCCCCAATAATAGCAATCTCCGCTTATTTTTGTTGGAACATACTTTTGCAATAACCCCAGAAGAACCTGTCCTGCGTCCGGACGGTTCAATAATTCGGTTACCATATTAAATCGCTTGTCTGGCGTATTGTAAATCGTCATTGTTCTTTCTGTGTATACAAACTGATAAAATAACTCTTTCGTGGTCATACCACGTAAAAAATCTTCAGGGATTTGTCGCGCTTCCAATAAATCAACAAAAGGAGTTTTGCCAGGACCAAAATCATCCGAAAACGGCTCGAACGGATATAGTTTTAATCCGGTAGTATCAAGCAATTGTTCGCATCTCCAATACTCATCATTTTGTGTACTATTTTTCGTACACGAAACAAACAACATCACAATCAATAAAACGTTTAATTTATTCATCGTTATTTATTTATATAGTAATAACACTTTTGATATAATAGATAATTCCATGTCATCATCGGCAAAAGATTCGTTACCCGTTTTTTCTCGGAAATTTTGTCAATGATATCTCATCTTTTGCGGTTATCAATTTATCGCTCTCCAAAATTTTGATGAGCGCACATAAAGATGAATTATAAGGAAATCCGTAAACAATATCGGGATAACCTTTTTTACTTTTGTGAAATTGCAATATTGTATTTGCTAATTTCCTTCTGCCAGATGAATCAAGATAATCCGTAAAATCTGTTTCAGAAACCAATTTTTCAAGAAAAAACATTGATACTAACTCATTACCAAGCACTTATGAATCTTTTATCTCGATTAATTGTGTAATTGGTCGAGTTTCAAAATATTTTACAAAGATATTTAATGCATCTTTTCGAAGAATAAACTCCTTCCATACGGTAGATTGCTCGAATACACGCGTAAATCCGTCATTGGGGTTATTAAACATCCCTATCACTTTGTTAAAAGGATAATCAATACAGTATTGGAAAAGCAATTCAGTATTCCAACTGTTCAATATTCTCTTTGACGGTTGTGACTTTTCTACTTTTTCAGCATAAGAAGTCATCCTCCATTCTTCGGATCCCGGTTTCACTGGATAATCCCAAGATAATACTCCATCCTGTGCTTGAATAGCAAAGGAAGTCAAAATCAAATAAATAATAAATAAAATCCTCATAATCAAATAAATTAAACATTAAAATTTCCCGGCTAAAATTATAACTTATTTTTTTTTATTTTACAAAATTTCCAAGAAATTTTTTTCTACCATTTTACCGGTTCAACAATAATCACCCGCTCATACACCTGCGGCAAAGCCCTGTAAGCATTAAAAATACCCCTTGCAGTGCACCCTACCCCCGATGTGGCATAATCCAGATTAAAGGTGATTCCGTCCTGTTCCTGAAGGTGGTAGGTATATGTGGCTTTGGTCAGGTTGTCGGTACTGTAAGGATAAGCGTTAAAATTGAACAGTTCATTGACGCTGAATTGCATCCCAATTCCCTGATTATCGCACAGGCGCACCCAGCGATTGTCGGTACGTAAACCGTAGTCCTGCGGAATCAGATAGGGTTCGTACATTTCCTGAACAGAACTTTTGTAGATACCTGTCTTATACCCTGTTTTTCTATCGGGATAATTTTCCTGCGGGCCGCGGCCGTACCAGTTCACCTGATTCAGGCTTTTGTCCAGGGTCATGGTAATACCGACGCGCGGAAACCACAGCGGCATGGTTCCTTCCGGTTGCATCCGGTGGTGGATGGCCATTTTCCCATCGCCCGTAATGACAAACTTATAATGATTGCGAAAACCGCTGCTGCCCAGGTTAAATCCTCTGGCGGATACCCTGCTCATCAGATTGAGGTCGTGGATGGCGATAAGCACTTCGTTGTTCTTCACTTCTTTTTCGAAAACAAGCGGTTGATGGATTAGTTTATCCACGCCAAGCGAATACATTTCAGTGGCCAGCATACGCCCGAATCCTTCCCGCCAGTTCACCGACCGGCCGCTTCCCGAATTCCATTCATCCAGTTCGTTGGCCAGGGGCGCACGCCAAAGATTTAATGTCAGAGCCGAACGAAGCATTTCTTTTCCTTTGTATACAATTGATATCAATTGCCCTTTTTGTTTGTCGAACGTATATTTGAAATCTTCACCCGATACGGTCAGGGTTTGATCAGTTTCCGAGTAAACCGGTGCATTGCCTGTAAAGACAGCTTTAGGAGCAGGGGCTTGATGCCAGGGCAGTTCTAATTGTTCCCATGACACTTCGTGTCCTGCCGGCGCCCAGAGTTCATCGCGTTTTAAAGTACTGCTGATGGTGATACGGTATTCGCATCCTGCTTCAATAGATGGTTTTGTATAAGGTATCCTGATGCGTTCTTTGCTCAATGGCGCTGTGTTCAGGTTCAGTTCGCCCTGCTGCAGAATTTTTCCATCGGTTTCGAGCGTCCAGCGGGTTTGGTAATATCCGGCATCTACAAAATGGTTACGGTTCCAAACTTCCACTGTTCCGGTTTTTTCATCCGACCAGCGGAAAGAGAGCGGTTGCACTGTTTTTTTCATTTGCCACATTTCCGGTTGAGGTCTGCGATTGGGCCAAATGCTCCCATACGTCCGGGCGCCAATGCCATAACTGTAGAAAAATCCGTTGTGCTGTTCTTTTTCAAAATCTAACCACAATGCCGCTTTTTGGGGGTCTGGATGGTAGAGGTCGGCTACATTTGCAAAAATACCAACGTTGTCCATACGTGCATCGCAGATGTAAACATTGGTTTCCTGACCGTGCACTTCCGCATTGCGCCCGATATTCACAGGGAAAGGGAAATTGCGGATACTGCCTGATACCTTGGCCGAGGCCTTTTTTTCTTTATTTATGAACAGGCTCATTTCCTCGCCATCGTACACCGCCGCTACGTCGTGCCAGTGGTATTCCCAGTCGGGTGGGAGAGGAGCGCAAATCGAATGCCGTCTGTTGGTGTACAAATAAAATTCTAAACATTCTTTTCCTTTCTGTTGTACGCCGAACTGATAACTGCCTTTGGTCAGATACGAACCGCAGTCGCTGCTCAATTTACGCGGAAAGACGCGAAAAGTAAGCGTCAGTTGGTTGCCGGTAATTTCTAAATTGTTTTGCCGGTACACTTCCACCCACTGGTCATGTCCGTTCAGGTCGAGTACGTTGTTTGCGCCGTCTTTCACTAATGTAGCATTTCCCATGAGATGAACGGGTGTGTTGTTGGGCGAAATATCGGTGAGCGAACGTACAGACTCAGTGATTCCTGTGCTGACATAATCCCAGATGGCGCCGCCCATCAGTCTTGGATACCGGTAAATCACTTCCCAGAAATCATCCATTCCGCCGCCGCCGTTTCCGGCAACGGAAAGATATTCGTCCATGAAAGAGGGACGCCGGTCGGGATTATCAGACAATAACCCCACCTGTACTTCCAATTCCAAAGGTATGGGATAGCGCGGCCCGATGATGTCTTCGGCAGGATGCGAAAAAGCGTTGCCGCCATACATCCAGTAGCGCGTGGGGTCGTATTTTTTCCCTTCTCGGATGGTCTCGGTGATATTTTCCCCTTCGCCGCTTTCGTTACCGGCGCTCCAAAACAGAACGCAGGGATGGTTACGGTCGCGCAACACCATCCGGCGGACACGCTCCCTGTACATTTCTGTAAATTCGGGCTTTTCAGAAACCCATTCGGTGGCGTGCGCTTCAGTGCCCGCTTCATCAATGATGTAAAGGCCGTATTCATTGGCCAATTCCAAATATTTGTTCACCGGAGGATAATGGGATGTGCGCACTGCATTGAAATTGAACTGTTTCAATAACTCGAAATCTTTCCGGATGGTGGCCTCGTCCATGACATGTCCCTTTTCGGGATGCTGCATGTGCGAGTTTTGAGCATTGACTTTCAGGGGAACACCGTTCAAATAGAACACTTCCCCCCGTATTTCTGTTTTTTTGAATCCCATGCGCGTTTGTATTTTGTCCTGAACTTTACCGTCGGCAGCAATCAATTCCAGATGAAGCGTATAGAGATTTGGGGTTTCGGAAGACCATTTCAATGGATTTTTGATATCCTGACGCAATGAAATTTCCTCCATCCCGGATGGCTTCAGATTGAATGGCTGGCTGGCAAATTCACTTACCAATTTGCTATCCTTGTCGAACAATCTGGCCTTCACCGTATAGGAAGAAGCCGGTGCAGCGCCTTCATAAGTTTTGATGAATGAAGTTATGTTCAGATGCGAATGGGTATAAGTACCATCGAAGTCAGTGATAATTTGCCAGTCGAAAAGACGTACTGCCGGCGTCGCATACAGCCACACATCATCGAAAATGCCTGCTAATCGCCAGTAGTCCTGTCCTTCGAGATAATATCCATCTGAATATTTTACTGCAAAAACGGTCAGCGAGTTTTGTCCTGATTTCAAATATTTGGTGATGTTGTATTCAGCCGGTTCCTGCGCACCTTCGTTGTAGCCCACCTTTACTCCATTAACCCAAACGAACGATGCAGACGCCACTTTTTCAAAACGCAGAAACACCTGTTCGCCTTTCCAGCCGGAAGGAACAGTGAACGTGCGCCGGTAGATGCCCGTTGGATTGTATTCCTTGGGAATAAAAGGCGGATTGGGTTTGAACGGCGAGGTGACATTGCGAAACAGTTTATCGCCGTATCCCTGCATTTCCCAATTGGATGGC
>Ga0209737_10000975_pt1 | contig 21502 bp, 16 predicted proteins | sample TergutCu122P3_FD_187284 | JGI IMG/M metagenome (GOLD analysis project Ga0209737, IMG submission 187284) | Cubitermes ugandensis P3 segment gut microbial communities from Kakamega Forest, Kenya - Cu122 P3 (SPAdes) (version 2) | ecosystem: Host-associated > Arthropoda: Insects > Digestive system...
GCACCATCCAATACTTTGACCGGCATCCATCGATTCGTCGTCGTGTTATCGCCGAGCTGGCCGTTCCAGTTGGCTCCCCAGGCATAGAGGTTTCCCGCATCGGTGAGAGCGAGGCTGTGGAGCTCACCCGCAGCGATCTGGGTGATCGTCTCACCATAGAGGAGATCTCCGGGAGCGAAGCGCTCAGCCCCGGGATTGATTAGATCGATCGTGTAGTCGAACTGACTGCCGACTGCCACGGGAATCGGTTCATCGGCAGTACCCGCACCTTCGACAGCACCCACGATTGATGATTTGAGGGCCTGTACATCTGCCGTGTAATACAAAACGATGGTGTTGTTGTTCGGGTTTACCGCAAGACTTCGATAGCGGATCGGGTCAAGGGACGGTCGTGATGCCTGTTTGTAGGCGTATCCATCGATAATCGGAGGAGGTATGACCCGGAAGAGGTCGCCTACATAGGAGGGTGAGACCGGGTTTTGCGGGCTACCTATCTCAGATACCGGATAGGTGACGGTTTGAGGATCGGCGATATCGGTCCCGTTAAGGGGGTCGGAAAAATCAGTGACCGAATGGTAGTCGACGAACCTGACCGTCGCATTGGTCTGCTGCGGAGGGATGTCGCCCGACATAGTCACGGCAACCTGCGAAAACTCCATGACGGTCAGTATCGTGCACCAATGCGCATAGTAACCAGTAAAGAACCCGAATCCGTCGAAGTTGCTTCTAGGGTTGTCTACCTCTTGTACTGCCGCTCCATCCACAAAGAGGGTGAATGCCCCTCCCGCTCTCTTATCTATCCGGATGTCGAACGGTTGGGTCGATAAGGTCTGTATGCCGGTCTTGTAGGTACCGATGAGGGTACGCGTACTTGCCAAGGTTCCAGGGTTGTAGGAATTGCCATCCATCTTTTCGTTATCGATATAGATGAGAGAAAGCATCGCCTCTCCATCATTTATCATGCCTTGCATGTTGCCGTTTTTCAAAAGCAGGGCATATCCGGTGTAGTGCTGACCAGTGAAGCTTCCGTTGAACAGAAGTCCTGCCTCTGAGAAGGTATGGAAGTTCATGATAATCGGTGTCAAGGTAAATGAGATGGAGTCGAACCCACCTGTATAGTCCTCATAGAACACGAGATCCATAAAGGGATCGGCTCCGTATCCCAGAAAGCGCACGGCATCGTTATCGAACACCACGTGATCAGGGGTAGCAAACCCGTTCCACATTCTTGAGGTGTTTGCGGTATATGCCTCAGAGCCGGGTCTTGCAGTTTCATCGTCGTAGAACGAATGGATGATCGACGGTGGCTCGCTCATCTCCAGATCGGTCAGTTTATAGTCCGATGCATCGCCCGGTTGCCATCCGTCAAATCGTGACGGATAGTTGAACAATGCCTGATCGGCAATAGGTAGCGCTACAGCTTGATTGGGTATAAGCAATACCCCAGGAATCATTGTCAGAAACATAATGCTTGCCAATAACAACGATATTATCCGCTGAAATCTATTGTCCTTTACTATCGTTACTTGATCCATTACTCCCAACCTCCTGTTTGATTCAGCCTTCCCTATGCGCTTATCTTTCTTCGTTGATTACTATTGGTCCCATACTTAACCCAGAGCCACTGGTTTCATCAAAATCAGACATTCCTAGCCCGGATTGATCTGATTCTGAAATTTCACTTATATCTAAATCCCGACTGTGCTGCAAAATGGGAGCGACGGGGGAAAGATCGTCGCTCCCAGTCACAGTCGGCTCGGATTCTGGCAACTCATACCCAAAGAACACTTCCTCTTCAGGAACAACAGGCTCAACAATATCTTCTTCGACATCTTCTTCAGCAGGCCTGATAGCATCTTTCACATCTTTAGTCACAGGGATCGGCGTTATCTCCGGCTCAGGCGCAGGTTGACTAAACGCAACAAATGCCCCTGTCGTCATGACGGTAGCCGTCAATCCAATTGCCATCCACTGTTTTGCCGATAGGTGGACACCCTTATCGAAAATCTTCATGCAATGCAGCAAACTGGGGAAATCTGTCATCGCGCTAGCCGGTGGAATCGCCGGAGGCACAATCTGGGTTTGGGCTGCCTCCTTGAGAATCTGCGCAAGCGGAATCGCGGTGGTCCCATGAAGCTTGATCTCCTGTGTCTGTTCGACTTTCTGTATCTGCGCATTAAGTGTTTCGCGCGCACGAAAGAGCAGCGCGCTAACGGAATTTTCTGTCACATTCAAATCATCTGCAATCTCTGCCACTGACAGATCGGCATAGTAGTACAGCATGACTGCCTGGCGCTGCTTAGGTGCCAGTTCATTAATCAAGTCAAAAATAATCCGATGTACTTCCTCGCGCATAACAAGCTCATCGGGTAGCTCATGAGAGAAACTTTCTGATGACAGTGCCGATTCCCCATTAAAGGCTGCCGAAAGATCCTCTGGAAATGCATCCACATCGCTAATGTCGACATCGATATGACGAAAACCTGCCATGCGACGATGCTCCTCACGACATTGATAGAGTGCCGCATTGCTGACAATACGACGAAGCCACTTAAGTACAGCTTTCGGATTATCGAGCATATCGAGTTTATTGAGGGCCTGAGTCAATGCTGTTTGTGCAGCATCTTCCGCATCGTGCGTATTCCCGCAGATACCGTACGCAAGGCGATAAGCATCGGACCAGAATACTTCATAGAAGACAGCATGATGCTTTTCGGGGTTAGTGCGGACACGCTGAAGAAGACGCTCAACCGCATGCACATCATAAATATTAGTCTTTTTTAAACGCGCAGACATATCGCTAGTTCTCCTTCCCCGTGTAGTGGCTACTCCCCTACTCTTAGGCGACACAAATCGCCTCTATTAATAACGATGCAATTTTGTGGCCTTATCTTACGGTAATTTTTAAATTATTCCGAATTGTTCGCAATAATTCGCACCAAGAATCTCCCCATGCATACAAAAAGGTGCCTCGTCTCTTTGCGGCAAAGCGATCACAGTAATAGTGATTGCACCAATGACTATAGCAAAAAATTATGGCATTAAAATGGAGAAGCCCACGCAAAAAGAACGCTTTCTATTTTTGCGCATAGGCATTTCAATTTCAGAAAGCGAAATTATCTTAGGATAAAATTCCTCTTTCGTTTGATTGCGAAAAGCACGCTGCTTACACCCAGCATAAGCAATGCGACGCTTTGCCAAATTCCAGCACTATCGCCAGTCCTTGGATTTCTGCTCTCAACCACTTTCGCGACGGCCTTGGATTCCTCCTCATACTCGTCACCGTCAAACCTATAGTCAAACACTGCCTTATTGACAAGTGTTTGGCCAGAGGCATCCATAGCGACCCTGAAAGTGTAGGTAATCTGATCACCCACACCAAATCCTGATGGCACCTCATCGAAATAGATTGCAATTGCCGTATAGTATTCACCGGTCTGAAGAATCGGTGCCTTGAATGAGTACTCACGACTAGCGGATATACCACTTGCATACACAATTGAGGACTGTTTATTCGTATTATAAAGAATGCTATAGAACAGACCTTCACCTTTCGTAAATGCGGGAATAGCCATCGATACAAGATCCAATCCCTTCGGAGGATAATCCGTTATGCGATATTTTTGGGCAGGTCCATTATGCGTATTCCCAAACCCGCTGATACCGAAGCTGACTAGGTCCCCGACCTTTGCTGTCTGGTTCTGCGGAAGCTTCAGGAACTCCTCGTTTCCGCCAGGAGGGGGTGGCGGTGGGGACGGCACCTTCGAGTAGAGATACGTAATCGTATGTGCCTGCTCCACAGCATCGATAAGAACTCCGAGTGGCAGCTGATGACCCTTGACAACCGACCTCCCATCGATCTGATAACCCACATAGTGCCATTCTTGAGCGGACAAGTCCTTGGGATTACCGGTATAGACAGAACCGAAGTCCACCAAAAAGCTCGCATCGGCAGACAGGATGTTGCCTGTATTCTGATACTCGCGGAAACGCTCGGTAACCGTAAGCGGCTGCGAAGGTCCACCCTTCCAGTAGATATAGATGATCGTCGTATCCGATGCGTTGATCTCCGCGATCGTCGGTGGGGTAACCCCATCGACAAGCGATGCGAAATCAGCCGGATCGACACCGTCAAAATCAGGGGCCTCTTTATCCATCACCCAGCCGATGTAGTGCCACTCGTAGGAGACACCATCAGCACCAAGTGCATTAAGGATCGGTCGCGGCGCATCTCCGGTAAACGGATCGCCACCCCAGACCTGTGTGAGCACATCGGCCTTGAGTGTGGTTCCCGCTACTCCATGGGCAGCATCGTTTGCTTGGAACTTCTCGATAACGACATACTGCGTCGTGAAGTACAAGATGATATGCTTCGCCTCCGTGATACCGCTAAACTCAGGCGGTGCACCGGTGCTGATGGTCGCTCCTCCATCATCTGACCATCCGCGATAGACCGGATATTCATGATTATTGAACGAGGTCGCCCCGTTGTTGACCGTATCAGATACGCTCGATTGCGCCATAGGATCGAACATGTATGGCGAGCTGCCCGTCAGTGTGAATATCTCTCTATTGACCCCATTCGCATCGAAGAGAAGTTGGCTGTTCTGGCGCCTGATGGTATCTGCACCGTACTCGCGATACTGTACCGTCACTACCGGACTTTGCGTAAAGTAGAGCACGATATGCTGATCTGTTGCCATCTGGGATGCCGAGTATGTCGGCATCGGTGGATTGCCGGTCTGTACCGTAACCCCTCCATCAAGTGAATAGGCATTCGCATAGTTCCAGGTACCGAACGCATCCATGTGCGAAATTGGCATGTTGTAGTTGACCATGCCGGGAACCGTAGCCCGTACCTGACTTTTGATATTAGCACCGGCTCTATCCGCATTGTCCTTAAAGTCGATAGTTATCCTGACATCCTTGGCAAAAAAGAATACGATTTCCTCATCTTGGGTGATGCTATCGAAGCACCAGCCATCACCTACCCAGATGCCCTCATCGGCATCGTATTGCATACCCATCGGTGGGTGCCCAAGAACTGGTGAGGAATCCACACCGATACGTTGGTAGCCGACCAGTCGCCACATATCGCCTGCAGCATCCATGATCGGACGAAGTCTGAACGGATAGGGAGAATATCCATCTCCTATCGCATCATCGAATGCAGGACCGAATCCTCGAAGCGTATCGTCTGCAAGCATGACGCCACTGCCCCATGCCTGATACTTCTCGGTGACTGAGACCCCGGTCGCATGATAGGTCTCGTCCGTATCGGTATATCCACCGGTCTCAGGATTATCCGACTCCGTCGAGTCGTAGAACGTCGCCTGATTGACAAAGACCGGATCACTTACAGCATCGACTGAGACTTTGAACGTGAATCGTGTGATACCAGCCGGTAGTGCGCCGAATGCGAATGTGATCTGATCACGACTTCCAGCAGTATCGGTTGTCACTTTGTAGAAGCCGATATCGACCGCATTACCCGTCTCGTTAGTGATCACATAGGCTGGATCGGATCCCCCAAAGACCAGCGAGAGACCTTGCGGTATCAGATCGGTAACCGTGAATGGGTCGGATGCATTGAGGCCGAGCACCTTGATCGGCACCAATCGATCTGTCGTCGTGTTATCACCAAGTTGTCCGACAAAGTTCCATCCCCATGCGTAAAGGTTTCCCGCATCAGTCAGTGCTAGGCTATGAGAGTTCGCAGCAACCTGAGTAATCTCTTCGGTTGCAGATATCGCGCCCGCAAGCACCTTGACCGGAGTGAAGCGATTCGTGGTGGTACCGTCTCCGAGTTGTCCGGAACCGTTGCTTCCCCACGCGTAGAGATTTCCCGCATCGGTCAATGCTAGGCTATGGGAGCTCGCAGCAATCTGAGTGACCTGTTCAGTTGCAGGTATCGCGCCCGCAAGCACCCTGACAGGAATGGAGCGGTTCGTGGTGGTATCGTCTCCGAGTTGTCCACGGATGTTGTGTCCCCACGCGTAAAGGTTTCCTACATCGGTGAGCACGAGATTGTATGCGGGCCCTGCGGCGATCTGGGTGACCTGTTCTCCTGTGCCGATGGCGCCATCTGATACTTTGACCGGTGTCCGTCGATTTGTCGTCGTGTTATCGCCCAGTTGTCCGAACCAGTTGTATCCCCATGTATAAAGGTTTCCCGCATCGGTGAGCACGAGATTGTATTCTTCACCTACAGCGATCTGGATGACCTGCTCTCCTGTGCCGATGGCACCATCTGATACTTTGACCGGTGTCCGTCTATTTGTCGTCGTGTTATCGCCAAGTTGTCCGGACCAGTTGTCTCCCCACGTGTAAAGGTTTCCCGCATCGGTGAGCACGAGATTGTGATTGCTTCCTGCAGCGATCTGGGTGACCTGTTCGGTTGCGGGTATCGCGCCAGCGAGCACCTTGACCGGAGCATTGCGTTGTGTGATGGTATTGTCTCCAAGCTGACCGGAACCGTTGGTTCCCCACGCGTAGAGATTTCCTGCATCGGTGAGCGCGAGATTATGAAAGCTACTCGCAGCAACCTGAATGATCGTCTCATCTGCACCGATGGCGCCATCTGATACCTTGACCGGTGTCCGTCGATCTGTCGTCGTGTTATTGCCAAGTTGTCCGGACCAGTTGTGTCCCCACGCGTAGAGATTTCCTGCATCGGTGAGCGCGAGACTGTGGAAGCTACTCGCAACAACCTGAATGATCGTCTCGCCATAAAGGAGATCCCCCGATGCGAGACGTTCACCTCCAGGATTGACCAAATCGACGGTGTAGTCGAACTGGCTCCCCACTGACACGGGAATCGGCTCGTCTGCGGTGCCGGTTCCCTCAACGTCTCCGACAACTGAGGATTTTAATGCCTGAATATCGGCAGTGTAATACAAGACGATGGTATTGATGTTCGGGTTAGACGCAATGCTTCGATAGCGGATTGGATCCAGTATTTGTCGTGATGCCTGTTTGTAGGCGAATCCGTCGATGATCGGAGGTGGTATGATCCGGAACAGATCACCGACATACGAGGGCGAGACCGGGTTTTGTGGATCTGCCATCTCGGATACAGGATAAGGTATTGTTTGAGGATCAGCAATATCGGTCCCGTCAAGTGGATCGGAAAAATCAGTGACCGAATGGTAGTCGACGAACCTGACTGTCGCATTGACCTCTTGGGGCGGGATGCCTCCTCTTCTCGTCACAGCAACCTGCGAGAACTCCATGACGGTCAGTATTGTGCAGTGATGTCTGTAGTAACCAGTGAAGAACCCGAATCCGTCGAAGTTGCTTCTTGGGTTGCTGACCTCTTGCACGGCTATTCCATCCACAAGGAGGGTGAATGCCCCTCCCGTTCTTTTGTCTATCTGTATATCGAACGGTTGGGTGGATAAGGTCTGGATACCGGTCTTGTACGTACCGATAAGGGTGCGGGTCGATGCCAAGGTTCCGGGGTTGTAGCTCTCGCCATCCATCAGCTCGTTTTCGATATAGATGAGAGAGAGTTGTGCTTCTCCGTCATTTATCATGCCTCGCGTATTGCCGTTTTTCAAAATCAGGGCATATCCGGTGTAATACTGACCGGAAAACTCTCCATTGAAGAGCAGTCCTGCTTCTGAGAAGGTATGGAAGTTCATCACTGTGGGAGTCAGAGTGAACGATATGGAGTCGAATCCACCTGCGTAGTCCTCATAGAACACCATATCCATGAAGGAATCGACACCGTATCCGAGGAAGCGTATGGAATCCTCGTCAAATACTACATGATCGGGGGTGGAAAATCCGTTCCACTGTCTTGAGGTCCCCTCAGTCAGCGCGATGTCATAAAACGAATGGATGATCGAGGGTGGCTCGCTCATCTCCAGATCGCTTAGCTCATAGTCAATCGCATCCCCTGGTTGCCATCCGTCGAATTGTGACGGATAGTTGAACAACGCTTGATCTGCGGCAGGTAGTGCTACTGCCTGAGTTGGCATGAATAGTGCTCCGGGGATCATTCCCAGAAGCATGATGCAGCTCAGCAATAATGACATCGTCCGAAAAGATACATGCTTCGTAGTCACTCTCTTCATTTCGCAATTCTTCCTATTCGATCTTTCCTGCCATACTCCCTATATCAACGAAAAAAGGCACCTTCAATGAAGGTGCCTTCCCCTTGCACTTATGCTATATCGCTCTATTTAGCGATAATTTTCTCCTATAGTCGGTTCTCTAATCTAGAGCAACGACTTCTTCAGCCACAACCTCTTCGGCAGGTGCCTCTTCTGCAACAGGAGTCTCTTCGACGATCTCCTCAACAGCAGGGGCTTCTTCTGCAGTTTCCGCGGCAGCCTCCTCGATTGCCTCGTTCATCTCGGCTACTGCCTCTGCAGGTCCCTCGACGACAAGTGACTCATCAAGAGCAACATCGGGCTCTACGCCCAGCTCTTTATCGATGTCCTCTTGGGTTGCCTCACCATCATCACTGGCAGTCTTGCCCTTGATCTCAATCTCAAAACCAAGATCCTCGGCAGCTGCGCGCATGGAAAGTGAAATGCGACGCTTCTCAGCGTTTACGCCCATGACCTTGACTTGAACCTTATCGCCAACCTCGACGACCTGATTCGGGGTCTCAACGTGGCCCTTAGCCATCTCAGAAATATGCACAAGTCCCTCGACACCGTCGCCAAGCTCGATGAATACACCGAATGGCACAAGCTTTGTGACGCTTCCTTCGATTATCGCGTCAACCGGATAACCCTCGACCATCTTCTTCCAGGGATCCTCGCTTGTCTGCTTAAGGCCAAGTGAAATACGCTCACGCTCAAGCTCAACCTCAAGGACCTGAACCTCAACCTCATCGCCGACCTTGACGACCTCAGATGGATGGTTGACGTGGCTCCAAGAAAGCTCACTGATATGAACAAGACCGTCGATGCCACCCAAATCGATGAATGCACCGAAGTCCACGATAGATGAGACAACACCCGGAAGAATCATGCCCTTCTGGAGTTTGCCAAGAAGCTCGCCACGATCCTGCTTGCGATCCTCTTCCAGCAATATTCTGCGCGAGAGGACGACGTTGTTGCGGTTGCGATCCATCTCGATGATGCGTGCCTCCATGCGCTCGCCCATGAATGAATCGAGGTCGCGAACACGACGAAGATCGATGAGCGATGCCGGTAGGAATCCGCGCAGACCGATATCGACGATCAAGCCACCCTTGACGATCTCAATGACTTCGCCCTCAACGATCTCGGCAGCCTCAAACTGTGCTTCGACGTTCTTCCACGCGCGCTCGTACTCTGCGCGCTTCTTCGAAAGAATGAGACGACCCTCTTTGTCCTCTTTCTGGAGAACCAGAGCCTCGATCTCATCGCCATAATTTACGAGATCCGCAGGAGCTGCGTCCTTGCGAATCGATAGTTCACGTGCAGGGATTACTCCCTCTGATTTATATCCGATATCAAGCAATACCTCATCATGCTCGATCTTTACAACTGTTCCCTGAACAAGGTCTCCCTCGTCGAAATCAGCTAACGTTCCATCAATGAGCTTCTCCATATCGTCTTGCGACATCTCGACCTGCTCAAAAGTTATTCCAAAATCCTGCTCTGCCATGACTCGTTCCTACAATTTCTACTCGACAACATTGACACCAGTCGCATTTGCGACCGTGCCTAAAAGTATAGCAGAATTTATTAAATAAATTTGACGATTGGGTCAAAAATGCATACACAAAGATAAGTCCTAGCATTGAGCTTACCTAAGTGCATGCATATCAAGTTATCTCCTTACTCGCTTCGGAGTGCCTCTACGGGATCTTTGCGCGATGCTGCCGATGAAGGTATGATTCCCGCGATAAGCGACAGCCCCATGCTGATCAGTACCAAAACCCCCGCGGCTTGCCACGGCAGAATCGTAATGTTCGATACGTTCAACATACGCTCTCCGATGAAGTAATTGATAGGAATGGTCGCCAACCCCGTTATCCCGACACCGATAAGACCTGCTGAAAGCCCCACAATAAGCGTCTCCGCATTGAATACACGTCCGATATCGCCTTTCGAGGCACCGATAGAGCGCAAAATGCCGATTTCTTTCTTGCGCTCAAGTACCGAGATGTAAGTGATGATGCCAATCATAATCGATGAGACGAACAGTGAGATCGAAACGAATGCGACAAGAACGTAGCTAATCATATTGATAATAGTCGTGACAGATTTCATCAACGTGCCAACGAAATCCGTATACGAAATGACCTTGTCTTCGTAGCCCTGCTCTTCCATCCGTGCATTATAGTTATCCAATATGGTGATAACTTCAGCCTTGCTGTCAAAATCTTTGGGATAGATATTGATACTTGTCGGCTTATCGAAATCTGCGTAATCGAACTTGCGTAAATTCGACTCGAATGTATTATTCTCCAATGAAAGCGCCGACATCATCAGTTCCCGAAGCTGTGTGGGATCGATATCGAACTCAAATGCATCCTCGAATAGGTTTGTGTCGAAATTGAATGCATTCGACAGCCCCGCTAGGCTCGAATTCAGTTGTCCCGATATCTGACCCATGATCTGATTCATTGCCTGCTCCATCATCTGGGTCATCACGGTCGTCATTACTTGCGTAAGCTGAGTCGTAATCTGATCCTCGATGGCCGCCATATACTGCGTCATCATGGCACCTATATAAGCATTCATCGCATCCGCCATTTGTTTTTGAAGCGCCTCTTGTATCTGTTTCTCAAGTGCACCTTGATCCACTACATCAGCTAACCCACCCATAAGAATCGCCTGAGCCTCCGGCAACTCCATATACGCAAGGAATGATCCTGGGATATCGGTAGGATCAAACAACGATGACGCCATGTACCCTGCCATCAAATTACTCATCACCTGCTCCATCGCGGCAGGATTGGGCTGGATGGATATCTCGCTCAATATACTCTCAAAGTCAATCTGGGGCATCTCTGGCATCAATGAAGGGTCAAGCTCGATTCCGCTGAGATCCAAGCCGCTCAGATCAATATCGAGATTTGCCAGTGCAGACATATCCAAGCTCGTCCTATCCATGCCAGACATATTGAGATCAAGGTTCGGCATATCGAATTTGAATGCATCATTGAGGGCATTCTCGTCAAAATCAAAGAGTGATGAGAAATCAAGCGAGCTGTTCTCGGGATTGTCGATCTCATCTTGGAAGGTTCGTCCTGAAATCACATTCAGCCCAGGATTTGCGAGTTGCTCTTTCACAATCTCGGTTTTAGCCGCCTCTTTGATGAGGTACTCTTGCAGTCGAGGTGAATAGGCAAGACCGGGCATCAAGGCATGAGCATTACCCTCTTTGGACTCTTTGACGATTCCAACAATGTGAAGCGTAGTGCCTTTCTCGATAAGAGGCTTCATGAACTGGGTATCGTCGACTTTGGAGAGCCAGACGTTATGCTCTTTATCTTTCGCGTAGGTATCTGCACGATTGACTATCTTGAACGTGACACCCATAAGCTCTTCAGGTGTAAATTCGAGACGCTCCTCGTCAACGACAAGCTCCTCGTCATTGATGATCGCCTTCACCATATCATCGAATTCGCTCTGATCGCGAAGTCCCATTGCATACAACACGAAGTCGCTGACACCCCCGGTCGGACCCAATACGAGCACGCATTCATCGTACTCGGTCGCCCACCTGCCCTCCACTATGTCGTATTGCGTATCCAACATCTCGATACTGTCGAGCATCTCCTGGAAGGCGTTGGTGGCCGATCCGCTTGTAATGCCCGCCGCGAATTCGCCCATTGAACCGCCCAGCATACCGCCGCCGACAAGTCCGGAAAGCGAAGTGTTGGGGTTGATTTGACGTTGCGTGCCGGACGCCTCATTGCTGAAGATGAGTGGCTTGATATCGTAGCCATAGGAGATGATATTGACGTACTCATCGATACTGTCATTCTCGCTATCGAGATACTTTTTAAGCGAGGCAAGATCGTTGTTTTGGATACCCGATATCATGTTCACAACGATTTTGGTCTCGGGAATCAATCGATCGGAGCCTTCGCTCTCTCCATCGTCTCTCTCCGAAGCCATACTGAACTCGCCGCCCATCGCCATAAACATGGATCCTATATCGAATCCCGTACTTTCAATGGTGAGCGGATAGAGTGAGAGGGTCTCCTCCTCGATGTTTTTGATATAGCCGTTCACTCCATTAGCCAACGCAAGAATCGCGGCGATACCGATGATGCCGATCGATCCCGCAACCGCCGTCATGATTGTGCGACCCTTCTTGGTCATCAGGTTGTTGAAGGAAAGGGAAATCGCTGTGAGAAATGACATCGAGGTACGGCGGATCGGTTTGTCTTCAGCCCCATCTGTAAGCGCAGTCGGGTGGAATGGATTGGAGTCATGGGTCACTTGCCCATCCCTCAGGTTGATTGTGCGGTTCGCGTACTCCTCGGCAAGCTCAGGATTGTGCGTCACCATGATGATAAGGCGCTCTTTGGCGATCTCTTTGAGCAAATCCATGATCTGCGCGCTAGTGCTTGTATCGAGTGCTCCCGTAGGCTCATCGGCCAACAGAATCTCCGGATCATTGATGAGTGCCCGCGCTACTGCAACACGTTGCATCTGACCGCCCGAAAGTTGATTGGGTTTTTTGTGGATATGGTCGCCCAAACCAACCCGCTCAAGGGCATCAATCGCGCGTTCCCGACGCTCGGACTTACCTACCCCGGATAGCGTGAGCGCAAGTTCGACATTGGCAAGTACTGTTTGATGCGGAATCAGATTGTAGCTCTGAAAGACGAATCCGATGCGATTATTACGATAGATATCCCAGTCGCGATCCTTATACTCCTTCGTCGAGACACCGTCGATAACGAGATCGCCTGAGTCATACTGATCGAGACCTCCGACGATATTGAGAAGCGTCGTCTTACCCGAACCTGACGGTCCCAGCACCGCGACGAATTCATTCTCGCGAAACGAGATAGAGACGTCATCGAGCGCCTTTTGGGTAAACGACGCGGTAGTATATGACTTACTGATGTTGATTAGTTGTAGCACAATTTCTCCTCGTTCAGTTCTTTATAGTTTCTCAGCGCACTCGGGCAAGATCTCGGTCAATCGTTTTAGGATGCGAACGTATTCTTTCGCATCATCCTCGCCAAGCATCCGAAGCATTTCGGTAGCAACCCCCAAGACAGCTTTACGATGCTCTTTGGCAACCTCCTCGCCCTTCGGCGTAAGGTCTATTTGGATCCTTCTGCGATCCTCGGTATCTATCTGACGCGTGATCAGTCCTTTTTTCTCAAGATTGTTGAGTGCCGAGGCAATACGGGCCGAGCTTACTTCCATCTCGCTCCCGATTGCACTAGGCTGGACACACCCGTCTCTCTCAGCAATGCAATCGAGAATAAATGCCTCTCCCCTGAGCGCTTCGATGATGTGCTTTTGCGACTTGGCTTTATGAAGTGACTTCATCTCGACCAAGAGTTCATGCGCTAATTGTTCATACTCCACAAAGATACCCTTCTCGTTATTATGTAATACTGTTACATAATAACAGTATTAGCCTCCTTTGACAGTTTCTCCATATAGATTACTTTACTTGTCGTAGTAATATGATACACTAATTACTACGACAGTCGTGGTATAAATTCAGTTATGCGGAGGAGGTGCTCATATGATAAGCAGTGATGTCATACGCGGATACAACGATACGATCATCTTGAGTCTGTTGCTCGATTCGGATTCGTACGGATACGAGATCTCGAAGAATATCAGGGAGATCAGCGAAGAGAAATACATCATAAAGGAAACGACGCTGTATTCCGCATTCAACCGTCTTGAGAAGGGCGGCTTCATTGAATCATATCGAGGAACCCAAACGCACGGTAGACCGCGGACGTATTACCGCATAACCATAGCAGGAATCGAGCATTACAAAGAAAAATGCGCCGAGTGGGCATTAACTACCGAAGTCATCAACAAATTCGTAAAGGAAGTGAGCTAATGGAAATCATTACCACCTATTTGGAGAATGTATTTAAAACACTCCCCTCCACTCCCGAGGTGCTCAATATCAAGGAGAATCTCTTGGGAGATATGGAGGCAAAATATGAAGATTTGCGCGCATCTGGCGCAAGTGAGCATGAGGCTACTGCGCGAGTCATCGGTGAGTTCGGAAATATTGATGAGCTACTTGCTGAACTCGGCATAGACTCCCCCGCCTCATCTGGCGAACCTCTGCTCCCACTCATCTCTCGTCAAGAAATCAATAATTTTCTGTCCGACCACTCAAAAGCCGCGCAACAAATCGCAATCGGGACGGTTCTTATTCTTTTTGGCGTCGTCCTCCTGCTCTGCACCCTTGCAATGAGCAAAGTACCTGCTCCAGCAGATATTGACTGGAGTCTTTCGAATCGCGAGATTGTTGCCGAATTGGCCCAAAACTCAGGAGGCGATGGGCAATTACTTGTCGTGCCGCTCGTATTGTTGTTCATGTGCGCGATACCCGGCGTGGGACTTTTGATATATGCCGGTATGTCTCTTGACAAATTCAAGCGATTCGAGCGTGGCGAGTTTGACATCATGCCAGATCTAAAACGAGAGATTGTACGCAAACATGACGCATATCATCCATCATTTACTCGAGCAATCATTACGGGAGTAGGAATAGTGCTTCTCGCAGTAATGGGATTTGTCATCACCACTCTGCTCGAATTTACCCATCCCCTGTATTCAGTTGCGGGTATTATCCTATTCGTAGCAATTGCAATCTTTATCCTCATTCGCGCAGGAATGAAGGAGAGTGCGTATAAACAACTTCTCAAACTGGGAGATTATCGTCCTGAGGCACGTGAGGTAGAACGTGTGATCGGAGCTGTCGCAGCATTCGTTTTTCCTGTTGCCGCAGTAAAGTTCTTAGTTTGGGGATTAGTGTTCGATGGATGGCATATAGCATGGATCGTCTTTCCGGCTACAGCCATTCTCTTTGGTGGTTTTGCGGGACTTTATAGCGTGCTCAAGGGCGTCGATTAGATCAACAGCACTTCATTCAATACAAAACGGGCAGATATACCTACCCGTTTTGTATTCATATTGACTACTGACATGTTATGCGGATACTACTCCGGTAACCTCAGGAAGCGCCTCTTTGAGAACGCATTCGACCTGAGTGGCAAGGGTAAATTGTGACATAGGACAACCCTTACAGGCACCCTGTAGTTCCACAACAACAGTTCCGTCGTCCTTGACATCAACGAGAGCGATATCTCCCCCATCAGCCTGAAGACGAGGACGAATAGTTTCGAGCACTTCTTGAACAGCGACTTTATCGAGAGCCATAATGATCCCTTTCAATTGAGATTTACCAGCTCATTATATCAAACGAGTCATTAAGAATTGTGAGCTTTGCATGCAGGATCGATTTCTACCGAAACCGATTCGACCTCCATGAGCCTTCCATCGAAATTGATAAGTTTGCCAAAGTTGGCATTAGCGGAACCGAGGAGAATTTTGATGCACTCCAATGCCTGCGCCGAACCGACCATGCCGACTAAAGCGCCCAATACTGCAGGCCTTTCCAAATGAACTATATCGCGCAGCCCCGCACATTCGAGGCATGCGTGCTCCCTGTCGACGCAAAGTATCCATCCATACAAGTCTTTGACGCCTGCCTCGACCAAAGGAGTGCCTATCCGCAGGCACGCCCTGCCCACTTCTCTGCGCACGTCATACGAATCGACACAGCTGACGACGCAATCGACCTTTTCAACATATTCATGAAGCGAGGGGCCGGATAGAAACCGAGTCAGCGAGATAATCCTTGACACACCGTTCACGACAGACGCCTTTTCGGCAGCACTCGTCGCTTTGTTTCTCCCGATATCATTGGTCGTGTGAACGAATTGTCGATTGAGGTTTGATAATGCAACAGTATCTCCATCCGCAATATAGATGGTCCCCACTCCCGCGCCTGCCAAATACGTAATAACAGGAGCCCCAAGACCACCTGCGCCAATCACAAGAACACGAGAATTGGCGAGTCTTTTCTGCCCTTCGGTCCCAATCTCCGCAATTCCAATCTGGCGAGCAAAAATTTCCACCTATCCCCCTCCTACCGCAGGAAAGATGGCCACGACATCTTCTTCATTCAAGGAAGTCGAGAGTTCGCTATGTCTTCCATTGACAAGAAAAATGGCCACCTCTTCTTCATCGATATTCAAATGCTCCAGTACTGAATATCCGTCTTTTATCTCATTGGGTGAAAAAAAAGTGACCTTCTCACGTCCGGCACGCAAGGTGGCAAACAACCGAACCTCTATCATGCTTCCCCCTTGCGCGCCGAAGTATCTCTTATCACAAACCGAGTCTCGCTTTGGTCTCAGCGGTCGGGAAAGCACTCTCCCAGCCACGTAGCTTATAGTATTCCTCTAACATGCCATCGATCTCCCCGACTTCACCCGCGGATGGACCGTTGGGAATAGGGGTACTCGTGAGACGTTTGGGAAGCGTATCGTCGCTCGCATCCATGCCGGCAGCCTGATTGAACATCCGCTCGACATTATAGATTCGCTCTCCTACCTCAAGAAGTTCCTCTGCCGTATACTCGGTGCCGGTTGCCGCATTAAGAAGCTCGGCATATTGCGGGGCACCCAATGCAAATGAAGTGAATAGGCATAGTCCCATCGAATCGATGACTGCCGTCAAATCCTGGAAAATTTTGCACCACTGAGCCTTACCCTCATATGAAAGCCTGTCGAGCTGTTCGGGAATCCCCAAAACCTCAGGACTGGTAAGGTATCCACGAACATGACAGCCTCCGCGATTACTTGTCGCATAAGTCAGGCCCATGCCCTTTACGCCACGCGCGTCATATGCTGGCAACTCCTGTTTTTTGACCGACATCGATATCTCGGGATGACCATAATGTTCACAGAGAGCATGAGAGCCTTGGGCCATAAGTTGACCGAGCGCAGTCTCCCCCATACCCATGCGTTTCGTCCATTCGACGATGGCTTCCGCGCTTCCCCATTTGAGTGGTACACCTTCGCATTCCTCATCCGTGATGACACCCGTTTGATAAAGCTCCATCGCTGCCGCAATAGTGCAAGGAGCAGAGATCGCATCAAGGCCAAGTTCGTTACACCAAATGTTGGCTTCACAGATTGCACGAAGGTTATCGACGCCGCAATTGCTTCCGTATGCCCAGATGACCTCGTATTCAGGGCCGCCGACACGTTCGCCGTCAAGTTCGATAACACGCCCACATGAGATGGGACAACGGTAACAAGCACTATTTTTCACCAGGAGTGTTTCGGCCAAAGTCTCGCCTGATATCCTATCGGCGTTTTCATCATAGGACTCTTGCCAGTTCTTCGTGGGAAACGATCCTATGCTATTAACGATATTCACGAGCACCGCGGTACCGAATGCACCCAGGCCCTCACCTGTCACACCATTTTCCTTAAGGAGGCTCATGCACTCTTTGTTTATTTTTGCAAGATTGATCGGATGCGCAACATCAACGGTACCGGATGCGGTCGAGGTAACGACAATCGCCTTCAGATTTTTCGATCCGACAACAGCACCGACACCGGAGCGACCCGCAGCACGGTCGACATTATTGATAACACAGGCAAGTGGCGAGAGACCTTCTCCCGCAGGACCAATCTGAAGAACCTCTGATCCCGGATGAGCCTTCTTGAGTTTAGCATCGGCCTCAGCTGATTTCAGCCCCCAATACCGATCCGCATCAAGAATCTCAATCTTGTCATCGACGATATTCAGGTAAACGGTATGATCTGCTTTGCCTTCCAAAATAATCGCATCCCATCCGGCAGATTTTAGCACCGCACCCCAGTTGCCACCTGAGTTCGAGCAGGCAATCATTCCTGTGAGCGGCGATTTTGCAATAACCATATAGCGACCGGCTGTTGGCGCGGCAACTCCCGTAAGCGGTCCACCTGCGATTATGACCTTATTGTCAGGACCAAGCGGATCGACACCAGCCACACCCTCATCGAGAAGCTTCTTCGTGGCCCAGCCGCGAGCTCCGATGAATTTTTTCATTTCCTCAAGATTGGTTTCTTCAACAGTGACCGTTTCATCGGTCAAGTTGACACGAGCAATTTTTCCCGTATACGAAGTGTTACTCATAAGCCATCCTTTCCACGCAGGAACAGAATGGTATCTTTCCAAACACGGGAGGCTCAGTATATCCCCCTGAACCCATCGACAGCACCGGGCTTATGGCGCTATTCGACACCACCTCAATATTGTAACGCTAAAAAATAACGCTCATAAGGCATCTCAGAATCTCTATCAAAAATTCGCGAGACTTGATGTGCTGTGAGACGAATGCGAATCAATCAAGAACACTTTGTGAACATACTATGCAAACTCTGTAGGGGCAATTTCTATATGATACTATTTTAGTGGCATTTAATTCGCCACTAGACAGATACCTGTAAAAGACGATAAGGAAAGAGGTGCACCATGAAAAGATGTATCAGCATTCTAATCATCGCCGTATTGGCGGTATCCGCACTGACACTCATCGGATGCGGAGCAAAAGACAAGGCGGCCAGAGCAAACAAAGAGGCAGCCAAAGCAGATAAGAAAGCGGCGGAGGCAGATAAGAAGGCAGCAGAGGCGGACAAGAAGGCCCAAAATGCGACGAAGAAGTCGTACGGAATTGGGGATACCATTGCGTTCAAGAACTTCGAAGTCACTTTCTATGAGGCCCGGAACAAGACCAGTATCAAAGAAACCGGTTATGAAGAGCGCTACTTGAGAGTAACGGTCACGAACACTTCGAAGTCCGAGCAAACCATCAAGGCTGACTCTCTGTTCACGCTGACTGCGCCAAATGGAGAGAAAATCTCCCACACATTCTCTGGTGCCGAAAATGCGCTAAATGGCAAAATCGCTCCAGGAGAGACCAAGTCGGCCGAATTCAATGTGGAAGTTCCACCAGGAACAAAGAATATCGAGCTTAAGCTTTCGGGTGACCTTACTGACAATCAGCCTGTTACTATCCATCTGTAAGGCTTTCTGCAATCCAAAAGGTACCTTGCTGAAAAAGTCCCGAAGAGAGGCGCGTCCCCCGTCGCGCCTCTCTTTTTTGCAGTTATATCTTGTGATTACGCTACTGTATAGAAGCAACGCTTAGGCGAGGTTATCTTGTCCTCAACCTTGAGTGCCTTAAGAGCCTTATCGACTTCCGTCTTATCAATTCCGAGCGCCTCGGCAACCTGACCGGCTTTCATGGGCTCATCTGACTTTGCGAGCGTATCGAGCACCAATGCAACAGTATCCATATCATTTTCCCCTCTCCTACGAATCACCCAAAAATAATTAGAGTGCTTTTCGACTGGATGGCTTCACGGGCCATCTGATCTGATATTCCAGCTTCTGCCCGTCTTTCCCATCTTTGTATACGACTTTAAGCTCAACGTCCTCAGGAACAGCTACTGGACCAGGCAGCTCATCAAAAATGCTTGCCACGTTGTTATCGCTCTTCAGCGATTGGACGCTCTCAGCAATCTTATCGAATACCTGATCCGCGCTTCCATTGAAGTATCTTCTTAACTTGAGTTCTTTTTGTCTTCCCTCAGGGTTTCCTGCGATATTACTCATAATAGTCTCACTTTCTAATCGTTCTCGTTCAATATCGTCCGGACTATCTACTTTGTCTTCCAAGTCATATCGCCCCCTCTCATGATTTGCAACGATCTTTCTTGCAATCTTTCTTGCAGGGACCATCGCAATTGCTCAATTATTACCTAATTCATTTGTATCATGCTTTTTTGTCGGTGCTCGAAAAAACCTTGACTACTCGACCTCATTATTTTCCATAAACCCAGACCTCATTCGCTGTTATCTTTCGCGTAGAGATGATGCGGACCACCTCGTCACCCTCTCGATGGCAGTGGCATAATTCTACTCGGAAAATCCCCCCCCCCTTTTTGAGACTCTCGTAAAAAGTATGCGAAAAAGGTGATAAGTGACCCCTACAGCGGCAAATCTTCGCGCGAAGATGCAGATGACCCACCGTCATGCCACGCAATTTGCTTGCGGGGATTATGAGTATCCATGATTCGCTTTGACTGCATACGAAATTCTTTCAGCATGGGATCAATCATCAAATAGATTCCCCACAGTATTAGGAGGATAGCCAATGCCAGAACAAATAAGGGGTCAACAATATACAGCGAGTCAGTCAGCAGTATCATCACACCCATAAACATATTCAACAACCCGAACCCAATCATCGAATATGCCATTGGGCTGGGGTTATTCTGCTGGGCCGCATACCCAGCACCCATTACAATCAACATTGTCACAAGAGCCCACCCCATAAATGATGAAAGAATATCCTCGGCATAAGCTCCGCCCACAATTGCATAAGCAAGAGGCATGAATTGAACAAGGCGCACAATAATAATCACAGCAAGCCAGATGAACACATGGGTCATCATCCGTTTGCGACCCTTTAGATATTGCGAGCTCTCGAGCATCTCTTGATTCATATCTTTGGAGACAGCCGCCTGCCTAGTAATAGACTGATGGCGTGTCTGCCATGATCGATCTGGAGCATCCATGCTTATTCCTCGATTCATAAGTCAACCCTTGTGTCCCCACAATCATATCAAAGATAATTGCAGAGATTCCGCATGGAACTAGGACTGGCTCGAAATGAGTGGTTTACCTGCGGCTATTGCGAAATGATTTACCAGAGATTGCCATCAAGATACTCAGCAACCGTGATAGCTCTCGGCTTCTCCTATCCAATCGCAAGAAATGCCTGTCTCCACTTATGATAAGGTCAACTCCATTTAGGATAGCAGCGTTCAGTGTTTGTGTCGACAAGTATTCTCATATCGCATCTTCCGCGTTATAACGAACCTCATCCACCCACGATTGAATGTCATCTTCAGTTGGATTACCAAGCTCCTGCGCTACTCCAGCAAACGCCTTTTGCGCTTCAGAAAGAGCGAGCGACGCAGCATTGCCCACAACAACTTCCCCATTTTCTTTCGGCAAAAATAAAACCTTATCGCCTGTCTTCAACTTCAGCAAGCGACGTATTTCTACAGGAACTGTAATTTGTCCGTTTGCGGATACTCGTGCCAAATTCATACCTTTCACCCCCAATCTCAAGAATTCTTTAGGTGCTTCTATTATGATTGGGTTATCCTTGTTTGTAAACCAAGACCATTCATTCGCCTGATCCGTGGCACAATAATGCACCACAAAGCCGCCAATGACAATACTTTTGGGGTTATCACCGTATTCTTTCCTAGAGAAGGCAAAAGGCTCGCGGTAAGTGCATCCTGCACCGTGCAAGCCCTTTGGTATAGCAAAACCCCGGAGGAGGTACTTAGGGTTATAGGACAGAATGTGTGTCTGTTTTAGAGCAAAACAGCAGTTCATTCCCTACAAAACAGCCTGAAAAGTTGATATGCGTCAACTCGTCACTCGGACAAAAAGTGTGTCTGGATTCGACCGTT